>Ga0137306_102465_pt1 | contig 15444 bp, 9 predicted proteins | sample Inofroosms_March_FD_97187 | JGI IMG/M metagenome (GOLD analysis project Ga0137306, IMG submission 97187) | Mouse cecal microbial communities from Vienna, Austria - N-Acetylneuraminic and N-Acetylglucosamine D2O microcosms_March | ecosystem: Host-associated > Mammals > Digestive system > Large...
TATGAAGTGGCGGCAGCGATGGCAGATCAGCTTCGCAGAGAAACACAGAGTAAGGTTTCTCTTGGCAGTATGCAGAGTATCTTCCCTTCTATCACAAAGTTTGGTATGGCAGCACTGCTTCCACATAAGGAACTGACGGTAGAACTTCGGAACGATATTTTGACTGTGCTGGCAGATGGGCAGTCTACGGCAAGCGGCTATCGTGATAAGGTTCTGAAATCAGAAGATCCGGCGAGTGTAGCATTGAAATATAATGACATTATCGCCATGAAGCGGGCAGAACGAAGTGCATTGGTGAAAGGAATGGATGTAGTTTACATCTATCATGATACCATTGATGAAGCAAGCCACACTTCTGATACCGCTGTTTTTGCCGCCTGTGATAAAGCGATTTCAGAACTGAAAAATCTTGTGCGTATTATTGTAAATGAATTTGGCGGTACGAATATTTTGATTACAGCTGACCATGGATTCCTTTATACATACAGCCCGTTGACTGAGGATGACAAAGTAGGAAAAAATGAGTTTTACGATGTGGACAGGGAAAACATCAATGATCTTAAAAAAGAAAGTGCGAAACGCTGTGTGGAGTATGGCAGACGATATGCAATCATGCAAAAAGGCGTACAGCCAAACTACTTATTGCCTGTGAAGTTCCTGGACGGGAAGTCTGACTTTGGCGGTTTTGCACCAAGAGAAAGCATTCGTATTAAGATGAATGGCGGCGGCATGAACTTTGTGCATGGCGGTATCAGCTTGCAGGAAATGGTTGTTCCGGTCATCGAGTATCACTATCTCCGCAACGATTCTATGGAGTATAAACGTAATAAGCAGAAATATGATACGAAGCCGGTAACGGTTAATCTGTTGTCAGCAAACCGTAAAATCAGTAATATGATTTTTTCTCTGAATTTCTATCAGAAGGATGCTGTTGGTGCCAACCGTGAAGCAGCTGCCTATCAGGTTTACTTTACGGATGAAAATGGCAGGCAGATTAGTGATGTTCAGAAGATTATTGCAGATAAGACAAGCGATAATGGTGCAGAGCGTACTTTCCGTTGCCAGTTTAATCTGAAATCTCTGAAATACAGCAATACTGCTGCTTATTATCTGGTCATTGCAGACGAACAGGGATTGCAGATGCCGCAGCGTGAGCCATTCCAGATTGACATCGCTTTTGCGGTGGATGAGTTTGATTTCTTTAGCTAATTGTTCAGCCGGACTATGACGTGGAAGAAATTATTCAGATTGTTTTGGGAATATTTGATAAAGGAGTATGATAACTATGTTATGGTCTATTTGCGGGGGAATTATATTCTTTGTATTCGGTATTTTTATTTTTTTGAAACCGGATTTGATATGGAAAATAACAGAAGAATGGAAATCTTATCGTGCAGATGAACCCTCTGATTTGTATGCTTAAAAATTGAATCAGAACCACCTAAAAAGCCGTTGCATGGACAAAAACCCAAGCAACGGCTTTTCCTTATCTCAGCGTCGGCAGTGGGAAAGCTGATTTCCCTTTGGCAAAAACGGCTCCCGCCGCGGATCATTCCAGTACTTTCACAAACGCGTCCGCCCTTGTACAGGGTCTCCACTCCTCTGCATCCGCCGGTTTCCCGGTCTTCATAAAGTTCACCCAATACTCCAGCATCTCCCGGCTCAGCTTCCGATCCTGCTCCTCAAAGGGCCGCCAGCATCGGTCCAGCGTGCCGAACATATACCAGAGTTCTGCGCAGTGGAACGCCCCCCAGTCGTCCCCCGGCAAATGCCGCTTAAAGTAATACACATAGGAAGGCTGGTTCCAGAGTTCCTCTGTTTTTTGGCTCCATTCAACGCACCCTTTGTAAAGCGTCGTCTTCTCCCCTCTTTCCAACATTTCGGGCGTGACAAAAAGGTCATTTTCCGTAGTGCCCAGCATATACGGAATCTGCTTTACATGTCCGTTCTCCAAGCAATCCGTTGTATTTTCCGAAAATACATATCCGTCTGCAACCGGCATGAACAGGATTCCCTCCTGCTTCCCGGCGCTGTATGCTTCCGCCAGCAGTTCCAGCCGGTCTGCCGGCATGGCCCGCAGCTCCTCCAGCGAACCCGCCTTTGTCTCTTCCACAAATTCCCGGCCGATCTCCATACTCTTTTCCCAGGCGCGGCCAGCAAGCGCTTCGTTGTTATGTGCCCCGCCGCTCTGGAAGATAGCCTTTGCGATCCTGTTTCCGGTTAATTCCGTAGATACAAGAAACTGTGTGCTCATGGCCCCGGCTGACTGCCCGAACACCGTAATATTGTCCGGATCTCCGCCAAATGCCTCAATATTGTCATAGACCCATTTCAGCGCTTCTATCTGATCCAGAATACCGTAATTCCCCGATACGCCATGTTCATTCTCTGCGTTCAGCCAGGGGTGTACCAGGTTCCCCCACATTCCAAGACGGTATGCAATGGTAACCAGGATCACTCCCCGCCCACAGTATGCTTCTCCGTCAAATTCCTTTTCCCAGCTCCAGCCGCTTCCAAAGCCGCCTCCGTGTACCCAGAATGCAACCGGCAGTTTTTCTCCGGCCTGCTTTGCGGGTGTCCAGATATTCAGATAGAGCATATCTTCACTCATCTCCGGAGTATACCGGGGATCATCGTAAAATTCTTTCAACAGCTTTTCCTTCCAGAAGGGAACCTCCCCTTCCGTATCATTTTCCTGCCAGCCCCGGGCACGAAACCTGTCTGCACGGTACACGCCCTCCCAGGGTTTTACGGGCCGGGGCGCCTTCCAGCGGAGTTCCCCGACCGGCGGCTCTGCATATGGGATTCCGCAAAACAGGGAATATCCCGTTTTCTCCACGCCTTCTATCACACCATATTTCGTTGTTGCCAGCTTCATATTGATTATTCCTTTCCAGGTTTTTCCTCTCAGAATTTATTTGCAGAGCTTCCTGCCGCAGGCAGCCTGCAGCCACGGCTCCGCACGTTCTCTACTGCCCCTTTAATATAGTCTCCCTGCGTTCCTTGAGCGTCTGGCGGATAACTGTCATTTTCTCTTCATTCAGGTCAAAGAGCAGCATCGGGACGATCGCCGCTGCCGCCGCCGCAAGGGGAACAATATTGACGCCTGTATTGATCCCGGTCAGCGCACGCTCCGTCAGGTCTGCGCCGTTGGTATACCCGAATGCCGCCATGACCATCAGCCCGATGGAACCCGCAATGGCCGCGGAGATCTTCGTCATCAGCCCGTTAAACGCAAATGCCACTCCGTCGTTGCGCACACCGGTTCTGTATTCATAATTGTCCAGTGCATCGACGATCATAGCGCCCACACATGCACTGTACCCGCCGCCAAGTCCATAGACCAGATTTGCGGCAATGGTATAAGGAATATTGGTATATGGGCCTGCAAACATCATGATCAGTCCGATAATCTGGATGATCTGTGATACAATGACCACCTTTTTCTTTCCGTACTTCCCGATCAGCGCCGGGACAAAGGGGATCAGCACCAGGCCCACCAGCCCGCTTACGGACATCAGTACAGATGCCCAGGCCATATTGCCTACACAGAACATATAATAATAGAAAGCGGTGCTTGCCCTTCCGATCTGGCTGAACATTGCGCAGAACATGTATACATAGACGCACAGCAGGTTTTTATTGGTAAAAATGGATTTTATAAATCCAAAAAAGGACGTTCCTTTTTCACCCTCTTTAGCGGCTGTGATCTCTTTTGCCTTCGCAATGTCCGGATTTTCTTTACAAAGCCGCACCATCAAAAGAACCATCGGCAGGGATACTACCGCATAGACTATGGCGGTTTTCTGATAGCCTGCTTCCTGCACGCCGTTTCCAAGCATCAGGATCAGGGGCATGGTACACATTCCCAGCACCGTACTTCCAAGTCCCCCTGCCCACATACTGGATGCGAACAGTTGGTTCAGCCGCTTCGGGTTGTCCGTCATCCGGGAAGGCAGTGCGTTAAACGGCACATTCATCACCGTATAAGCCATACCCAGCCCAATATAGGTCACATAGGCGTAGAACAGCTTTCCGCTGTCTCCAAATCCAGGCACGCTGAACGTCAGAATGGTAAAGAGCACCAATGCAACGGCACCAGCGATCATATAGGTACGATATCCCCCCACCCGGGTATATGTCTTATCCATCAGCGCCCCCATCATCGGGTCATTGATACCGTCCCATACCTTCGCCACGAGCAGAAGCGTTGCCACCGCCGCCGCAGACAGTCCGAATACGTCGGTATAAAAATATGCCAGGTACATGTTGACCATCGTAAAGGATAGCTGGCACGCAAAATTCCCCATCCCATATGCCCCGACCTGAATCCGTCCGACATTTTCTTTTACTCTGTTTCCGGTTTCCATAAAAGAAATCCTCCTTTTCCTTTGTTTTCTTATTATTTTAAGATTTCTTTTCCCGAAAAACTAATCCTCAGCCTTTGAAAAATGTCCTTTCCTTGAAAATGCTGATGTCCGGATAGATCAGAGACGCAAAAATCATCTATATATTTGTCGATTTTTGCCGTTTCTCCTCCTCCTGATTGATTTCCTGGATTTCCGGCCATCTCCACAGACTTGTTTCTCCCTTTTTAAGGATAATCCTTGCTGAAAACCAGGATCAGCGCCATCTCGTTGGCCTCCAGCATCACATCCAGCTCCAGTATCCCTCCTGTAACCTCCTGATACAATACCTCCATCCGTGGAATGCAGATCTTCTGCAGGTACGCAATCTCCGATCGCAGCAGGTCATTGGCGTATCCCAGCTTTTTCCACTCCGCCAGAACATTGCCGGAGGCTTCCCCCACCCGGTAAATGCATATTTTTTTCTTTCCGTTTTTCATCCCCTCCAGGGCAAAGGTCAGCTCCAGCCTATGGCTGTTCCGGAATACGAACGGCAGCTCCCCGGGCGCCAGCCGGTCCTCGTCCTTGAGCTGATAACCGTAGCTGAACTGCTTTGCGTTAAATGTCAGGATCTGGACGGAGTCCCCATGCTGGGATGTGGCGATGTAGTGTTCTCCTTTTCCAAGCATCCGCTCGCCCAACTGCTTCCAAAATTCAAACGCATAGTAGGCCGGCTTCGGCAGAGCGTCCCTGGTGATCAGTCCGGTGGCGCCGATCAGCGGGGCCGCAGAATCAAAATACTGAGAGGGACAGTCGCTGATCCCCCAATAGCTCACCCGGCAGATCCTGTCCGCGACATCCACCATCTGCGTCAGCATATGGCATGCCTTTGCGCAGCTATCATTGTAAATATTCCGTTCCGAGAGAGAGGTATTCCATTCAGATACCCATACCGGTGTTTCCGGATAGCCTGCCTCTCTCATGAGCGCATAATAATTTTCCATATCCTGTTTTACAAAGTGGGTATCCGAATCAATGCTCAAAAGGCTGTACTGTTTTCCTGTCTCCTTCTTTTCATCCCATTCCACCTGGTATGGATAACTGATAAATGTCAGAAAATCCGGCCGCTCCTCCCGATCCTTCCACCAGAGGAGCTGTTCCTTTAGCACGTCCCGGCTGAGCTCAGTATTCAATCCGCTGCCCCCGATCTTCGCTTCCGGAGCATAAGTCTTGATGATGCTCCTCGTCCGCTCATATAAAAGAAAATACGGAATCTGTCCCGCGCCGGTCACCTGTTCCACGTCGTACCAGATCTCAAAGCCCCATCTGCCGACCTCCTTTGCCGTATAGCGGTCTGTCAGATGCTTCATCAGCGCTTCCAGGGCACGCTCCCACTCCTCCAGGGACAGAAAAACCGGATCTGTCCTGATCTCCTCCAGCCTTTTATCCGAACCGATACTGACGATCATCTTTTTCTGCCGCTCCGGAAGCTCAAATACCGGAACTGCGTCCTGCTCCAGCAAAAAATCCAGTACCGTATCCATTTTTTCAAAATTCATCTGTTCCGTCCCGTGGCCGGACCGTATTTTCAGCTCCGGATCAAACGGGTTGGACAGCCGGATGCATTTCACGCCCAGATTTTGTATTACCATGGCCACATGCTTCTGCACCCTTGCCTCCAGAAGATTGGCAAACATCCCGGCATTCATGCAGTACAGCGCCGAATCCCCGAAGGGACTTCCCTTCCTTGTATCGATCAAAATTCGTTTCCCCTTCGTCTCTGCCTTTTTCTTATAAGAGGCGGAATCCTTTAAATAGGCCGCCAGCCCATCCAGATCTGAAGCGTTCATTTTCTGTACCGGTGTGTTTCTTTCCTGCCGGAATTGTTTGGGACTTAAGGAAAATGCCTGCCTGAAATTTTTATTAAATACGGACAGATTGGAATATCCGCAGTCATAGGCAATCTCCGTGACGGTCTTATTGGTGGACAAAAGCTGTTCTTTTGCCTGTTCCAGACGGAGATTTCTCACATATTCCGTAAATCCGGTTCCCGTCTCCCGTTTGAAAAACCTGGAAAACGCAGATTCCGACATGTACCATCTCGCCGCTGTCTCCGCCAGATTTAACGGCTGGCCGTAAGACGTTTGGATATAGTCCATCACTTCCCCGATCTTATCACCCACCGGCGCGGTCTTTCCGGGACTTGCCGCCAGATACTGGGTTTTGATTCCCTCCCACAGCGCATAATACAGGCTTTCCACCCAGAACCCATCCGGTGCTTCCGCATATTTGCTCAAAATCGTTTCCAGGATGTAGCGGATTCTCCCATAATCCTTCTCCGGCTCTCTGACACTGTTGCATAAAAACAAAAATGGCTCCTGCTTCAGCGCGTTTTTCAGCACATAATAGTCCATATATATCTTACAGACCAGCGCGCCCTTATGGCCGCTCCAGCCGTGCGGTTCTTCCGGATTGATCAATATCACATCCTTTGGAAACGCCTGAAAATCTTCTCCCCGGATATGGATCTTGGCCTGTCCTGTCAGCACATAGATCAGTTCTGCGCTTCTGTGGGAATGGCAGGCTTCCCCGCCTGCCGATGTAATCTGTATCTTGTTCATTTCCTGTTTCTCCTGACTGTTGTTTGTAACCAATTTGCGTAGCAAATTGATTGCCTTCTGAATGCAACCACTCGCACAGCAAGTGATTGCTTGCCCGCCAACTGCGAAGCAGACTTTAAATGCGGGCAATACCCGTATCATTTATTTATACGATACTTTACACTCCCCCATTGTCAAAACCAGTTTCTGCGTCGACTCGATTGCTTTCTGTCTGTATATGCTGCCCTCTGCCGGGCAGAAAATATATTATTTTCTTAGTTTATATCTTTCAGCATATCTGCGCTTTTCTCCCTGCTGCTTTTTGAGGCGAAAAATTTTATCTTTTTCCACACAAGAAAACTGCCATGACAAAAATCATAGCAGTTTTCTTGTTGCCTTCTTCACCATCTCCGGATAACCGGGATTCGGTGTGGATACCGTCACGACATTAGGCGTGACAAAGAGGTCATAGTTACTCCTCCGCTTTTTTCTCCGCATTACGCGCGGTCAGGCGTTCTCTGACCGCCTCCATATATCCTGGCTTGTCCAGGTCATACAATACAAGCGGGATGATCCCGATCAGGAATACGATTCCGGGAAGCAGGTTTGCCGCCAGATTGATCCCGGTCTGTACATGGGGTGTGATCTCTCCTCCGCCCACATATCCAAATGCTCCCATGACAAGAAGGAACACCGAATTGGCGATTGCGGTCGCAATCTTGATTGCGGTACCGTTAAAGGAAAATGCCATACCGTCATTACGGACGCCATACTTGTCGTCAAAGTCATCAATCGCGTCAACGATCATACCGCTTCCGGATGGACCTGCTATATATCCGGTTCCATAGATGATCATGCACAGGAAGTTGAACGGTATACTGGTGGACGGTCCGAAGTACAGCAGGAGCAATGCGGCTCCCTGAATCACCATGGAGATGATCGCGCCGTTCCTTTTTCCGAACTTCTCTACAAATTTCGGCGCAAAAGGCATCACCAGCGTCCCGACTGCCATCTGCATCATCATAAATACCGTGATCAGCGCAAAATTCTGTACACAGTGCATGTAAAAGAATACAGCCACCGAAATACGTCCTAAGATACCGAACATATTAAAGAAGGAATAGAACATGGCGCAAAGCAGATTCTTATTCTTTGCGATCATTTTCAAGCCGTCCAGAACCTTGCCCTGTTCTTTCTTTTCCACCGTCACCTTTTCTTTCGACATCACTGCCACTGCCCAGAACATCGGAAGCGCAACGATTGCCAGCAGGGTCGCCGTCTTCTGATATCCATTTGCCTGGTCTCCGCCGCCGATGAAGGTGACCAGAGGCAATACGGTCAGGTTCAGAACGATCTGCCCGATGGTCATGCCCATCATCTGTGCGGCATTCAGCCGGTTTACTTCCTTCGGATCATGAGTCATAACGGCCGGGAGCGCTGTGTACGGCACATTGGTCATGGTATAAGCCATTCCCAATCCGATATAGGTCACATATGCATAGATCAACTTGGCCGGTCCGCCGAATCCCGGAACCGTAAATGTCAGGATCGTAAATACGACCAAAAGCGGCGCGCCGGCAAATATATAAGGTCTGAAACGTCCCCATCTCGTATGGGTTCGTTCCATGATGGTTCCCATCATAGGATCATTGATGCCATCCCAGACCTTGGCGATCAGCATCAGCATGGCTACAGCCCCTACCCCGAGGCCAAATACATCCGTATAGAAAATGGAGAGATATGTACCTACCATGGTCCAGGACAACTGGGAAGCAAAATTCCCCATTCCGTACACAAAGTAATTTTTAAAGGTCAGCGGTTCCATACCATATTTGTTTATTTTTGTTTCATTCATAGCGCCCTCCTGACATTACTTTCTCTCAAGTAATGGTATATTTTTATTCTCATTCCTCCGTGCTACATGGCAGCAATGCTCTCCTCAAAGTTCTCATATTTTTCCATCATCTTCGGCAGTGTCTCCTTGTTGGCTGTCAGTTTCGGCACACAGACCTTGATCATGTTCTGGATCTCGTTGTAATGCTCATAAATTCCAATGGCCGTATTGCGCGCCCGCGCAATTTCTTTTTCAGGCCAATCTACCTTCACCCTCTCTCCTTCCACGGACAGCTCTCCCCAGATCCCGCAGACCGGGCACTCCACGTGGGTCGTCCCGTTCATACTAAGCAGCGGGTTATGGCAGACCGGACAAACTCCATCCTCTCCCACCCAGGTATCCACTTCCTCGTATGGTTTTCCAACAGACTCTGCCACAGCCTTTCCAAGCTCCCCGCATTTTGCCATCAGAGCCGGATCCAGCAGCGGATGCCCTGTCCTTCCCTGATCATATGCGTCCACATGACCCACGCACTTCATGCAGAAGGAAAAGCTGAACAGATCCAGCATAGGAAGCCCCAGAGATACCCAGTTATGAGTCTGCGCGCCTCCTACGGAAATGAATCCGGTATAGCGGTCTTTAAAATATCTGGGATCCAGCTCCTGTTTGCCTTCTTCCCTACGTTTCTTATTTACTTCCAGAAGCGCTGCCCTGTCATGGGACGGCCCGAAACGGTCCACAAAATTCTTAAACTGCCCTACGATACCAACCGCATAGACCGGCGCGCCGATAATGATCCCGTCCGCTTCCAGGCACGCCTCCTCCAAAACAGAAAAGTCATCCTTCATGCAGCAGTGGATCTCCACTTCCCCCTTGTCCCGCAGACGGCTGCAGTAATCACATGCGCGGCAATGTCCGATATCCATTCGGATTGTATTGATAAACCGCACCTCTGCTCCTGCTGCCTTCGCAGCAAACAGTGCCTCTTTTACCATCACATCACAGCGCTGATTCCTTCTTCCAAAGGAAATTCCCAGTACTTTCATTTCATCATCCTCCATGTTTGTTGTGTTATATTTAAGTTTACAGCTTTAGCAAAAATTTTCTTTCGTGTATTTATCTGAAACCAGCATCAATATTTAATACAATTTTTAGGGGAAAGCCATAAAAACTAAAAATCATCATAGAGATTTTAATATCTGTACCAAATATCCAAAAGCCGGATTTCCTGAGGCTGCATCACATGTTCCAGTTCCAGGGTCCCATCCGTTGCCTGAACAGTCCTGATTTCCATACTGGGGATTGCCCGCCTTTTCAGATATTCGATCTCATCCTTCGCAAGGACCTTTTCGTACCCCATCATTTTCCAGATATTCTGAACCGAACCATTTTCATGATTCACATAATGGGACTTTACCTGATACGTTCCATTGTTTACATTTTTCAGACAGATTTTCAGTCTCAGCGGTTCCATATCCTCCACAAACTGATCCATCTCGTCGATCTGGATCTCTTCCTCTTTGCAGAATGCGTATTTTGATGAAAAGCTTTTATAATTATGGCAGACCGCAGTGAACCGTCCCCGCCCATTTGAAGTAACGACACTGTTCTCATTTCTGCATACTACATGGCTTTGCAGCTTATTCATGAACTGAAACGCATAAAAAGAGGGCTTCCGTATACCATCTCTGGTAATCAGTCCGGAATCTCCGTTCAATACGGACGTAACGTCCGAATGACCTTGCTGTATACTTTCCTGTCCTGCCGGAAACGTATCGCCCTGTGCTCCTGTGGCAGCATAGTCCGACCCGATATCCAGTCCCTGCCAATATCCCATAAAATCTGCATTACCCAGCATGCTGATACAGGTTTTTACTATATAGGCTCCCTGCGCAGAGCTGTCATTGAACACATTATGATTCGAGTCCGTAAAATTCCACTGAACAATGTGTATCTCCGGAATCTGGAAATCTTCCTCTTCCATCGTGTCCCGGATTAACTGCATCTGATTTTTCATGTAGCTGCTGTCAATAGATTTTCTTCCATAAATAAGCTCGTCCTCAGCAATCGACATATCCTGACAGGAACGAAAGGACAGGAAATCCGGCCGGAACTTACGTTTCTTCCAGATACGGAAGATCTTGCGGAAGAAGGAATTTTCATACCCCAGCAAAAGCCCGGCGCCTCCCACCCGAATTTCCGGGGCAATCTCCTTAAATATCCGGCAGATGGCCTCAAATGCCTGGTAATAGGCTCCGTCCTCCGCTGTCATTCCAAGGCCAGAAGCCTTTCCGAACTCAAAGTACCAGCCCTCTATCTCTTCCAGGCCATAGCGGTTGATGAGATGCAGATAGAACGCCCTTATCATTTCACAGAACAGCTCATAATCCCACGTTTCTTTCCTTTTCGTTCCATCCTTCTCCGCTTCTTTTACTTCTGTTCCGCCCCCCAGTTCTATGTACGGCTTCATTCGATGATCGATGATAAAATCCAGCACCAGATCCAGCTTTCGGAAATTCATTCCCCCTTTTTCGTCTGCACACTGTTTCCGGGAGAGCAGATTCCAGATCCTTGCATATCTCATGCCGGTCTCCTGCTGAATCTGTATAAGCTGATCCTGCACCTCTGACTGCAGAAGTGTATACGCTTCTCCCACATTCACCGCCCGGGTCCAATCCGCATTTTGAATCTCATAATAGCTGGCATCCGCAGTATAAATCTGCTGTCTGCTGCCGTTCTCCTGCTGTCCCGTCTGTCTGTTCCTTAAATATTCGTGTACCAGATCCAGACTTTTTTCTTCCAGCCCATACTCCTGGTGAACTGGAGGCATATTCTGCTGCATCCTCTTACGGTACTGGCTGGGCGCCTCACGGTGAATGCTCCGGAAGCTCTTGATAAATGCCGCTGATGTTGGAAATCCGTTATCCATCGCAATACGTGTAATACTTTTATTCGTATACAGCAGTTCATCTACCGCATGGAACAGACGCACATTATTCAGATATTCCAAAAAGGTAAGCCCTATATGTTTTTTAATATATTTTGACAGATACACATTTGACAGATACAATCTCTGCGCAAGATCATTCAGGCTGATCTGCGTCTGATAGTTTGCCTGGATATAATTCTGTATCTGCCGGACCCGGATCTGATTCCTGGAATCCTCTTGATTCGTCCATACCTGATCTGCTTTCACCATAAAATAGCTGACCAGATGATACAGCAGTTCATAATAAAGCGAATTCAGATATAATGCGCCTTTTTCCTCCTGATCGGAGCAGCAGCTTAAAATCCGGTCCAATAATTTCCGTACCTCTTCATATGCATCATTTCTGTCCACCACCGTATTGCACCAGAACATCAGCTGCAGCGTACCCATATGCTCTGCCAGAATATGAAAATCAATAAAAAATCTTGCCGCTAAAATCCCCTGCGTTCCCACGCAGGAATGTCTTTTATTGGCATTGATCAAGATAAAATCCCCTTTTTGGAGTTGATACACCGACTCATCAATTTTAATCTCCATTTTCCCTTTCATCACATAAATGATCTCCAGATCCTGATGGTAATGCACCGATGATTCTTCCTGTCTGATAAAAAAGAACTGCATTAGTTTTCTTTTGTTTTCCATAGTCCTCTCTTCCGCCGCGATCATTTCATTGGTTTTGGGTTCCGCTTTTATAAAGCAAGCGGGACTGTCACTGCCGGCTATATACGGCGTACAGTCCCCTATTTTCTAAAAAACTTTGTTCAGTTTTATTCAAATACGATTGTCTCACCCGTTGCGGCAGACTGATAAATAGCCTCGATCACACGGGTAACGATTGCTGCCTGCTCCGGAAGGACCGCGGGATCCGTTCCCTTTGTAATACATTCCACCCATTTTGTCATGTCATATTCCCACATGTCATACTTCGCTTCCGGGCTTGTGATCTCTGTTTTCATTTCTCCGCCAACCATCTTTGTGATACGAACGCTGTCTTCAAATCCAGGGCCGACCATATCCGCGCCGGCAAGCGTTCCGGCTACGGAGCAGATGATTCCGGGAGCTTCCTGCAGCATGTTTGTACGCCATGCTGTCTCAATATAGAACATCGCGCCGTTTTTCATTGTGATCATGGCCATTGCGGTATCTTCTACATCGAAGTTGTCCGGATCCCACGGCCCAAGCTGATTTCCCTCCGGGAAATTTTTCATCTTATCAAAAGTGACTCCCCGAACGCTTGCAACATCATAATTGTTTGTCAGCCACATGGGAAGGTCAATGGAATGAGGACCTCCGTCCATTAAAACTCCGCCGCCGTTCAGCTCCTTGTTTGTGTATACACCGTATGCCGGAAGGCGGTTCGGGCGGAGCTGGGAAGAACGGATATAGTATACGTCTCCGAATTCACCTGCTTCATACATTCTCTTCATTTCCATCGGAGCCGTATTATAACGCCACTGTGTACCGCTTGTGAGCTTTCTGCCTGCTTTTTTCTGTGCCTCAAGCATTTTCTGCGCATCCGCGTAGGTACATGCAAGGGGTTTCTCACAGTAAACATCTTTTCCGTGTTCAAACGCGCAGATCGTCATCTCGCAGTGAAGCGGATTCGGAGTACAAACGTGTACCGCGTCAACATCGTCTGCCGCGCACATTTCTTTGTAATCCGTGTAAATCTTTGCTTTCAGGCCGAAATCTTTATTGGCCTTTTCACATCTCTCCGTAAGAATATCGCACAGCGCAACGACCTCTACTTCATCCGAATGCTTGACAAGCTGTGTTAAATGCTTTGTCGTTCCAATCTCACCAATACCAATTACTCCGATTCTTTTCTTTGCCATTTCATTTTCCTCCATAGATTTTTTTATATTCTTCCGACTGTACGGCCGGATATTTCTTTTATAATATGTATGGTGCAGCGCCGCATTCATTTGGCTGAAAATGAATGGTACAGTACACCAGGGTTTCTTCTGTTATGCAGGCAGCACTTTGCAGGATGCGGCCACCTTCTCATCGCGGTTCTCGAATGTAAAGAATTCCAGGCAGAAGTTTCCTTCATAGCCAAGTTCCTTCACGGTATTCAAAATAAACGCATAATCAAGCTCTCCTACTGTCAGTTCCGCTCTCATCGGCGCCCCTGCCCCGTGAAGATCTCCGATCAGCTCCAGGTTCGCCTTGATCGTCTCCGTAATCTGTCCTTCAATATTCTGGAAGTGGAAAATGTCATAAAGAAGCTTTACATGTTCACTTCCTACGTTCTTAATTAAGCCAAATGCCTGTTTCGAGCTTGTAAAGAATCCGCCCGTCAGCGGCTCAACAAGTACTGTTACCCCCTCTTTCTCAGCAATCGGAGCAAGACGCTTCAATGCGTCCTCCATCGCCGCAAGAACCTCCTCTGCGGAAAGATCTTTCGCATAATCAGCCGCATTCAGGATCAGCCTGCCGCACCCGATCTGCTTAGCCTTTGGCACACTCTGTGTAAAAAGGGAAACCAGCTCCTCCGTCTTAGCCGGGTCTCCCAGAAGAGATGCTCCCGCGGAAACGCATGCGCGGATCTCAATCCCCAGTTCCTTTCCCGCCGCGGCAATGCGGTCCAGATCTCTTCCCTCCAGGTCAAACATTTCAATCCCCGTTAATCCGTTCTTTTTTGCCAGTTTCATGCCCTCAATGATTCCGTCCGTATCCGGCCAGACAGGCCCCTTTTCGCCGACTGCCACAAACATAATGTCTGCACATAAACTGTACTTCATCGCTTTCCTAACTCCTTTCGTTTTCTCTTTGTTTATGTCTCCATTATAAGACAAGGATTTTTCATCGGCGTTCTTCCTCAGCAACAATGTTCCACAAAAAAAGAATCTGGTTTCAAATTTGAAACCAGATTCTTTTACCCGTTTACATACTTACCGAATATATTTCATCCGGTATATCTCACTCAGCATCAGAAAATACAGGTCAAACAAAAGTACCCCTGTTACCACCTTTTCCCTGCTGCCCCGGAACAATTCCCTATCCAGATACTTTTTATACCGCTTTGACGCGCCATATACCTTCGCCCCTTTTGCCTTGATATTGGCAAATACCGGCTCCATGTCCATGGTCTCCACATGTTCAATCATATTGACAATGACGATACTCTGCTCCGTCAATGTACCGCTGTCCTCCATCATATCCGGAAGCAGGCAGTAATATCCTGTCTCCTTCCCGTCCATGGCAAGATTCTGCTGCAGCGAGAGTATGGCGCTGTTTTTATAAGGTGTATAGAAGACCACCTTATCCGCGTCGCTCAGTTCCTCTGCAATCCGTTCCGCCTCACCTGCATCGATCTGATCCCGCAAGATCTCACAGGTTTCTATGGCCTGTGCCAGCATGGCATCCTTCACACTTACGGCATCCCGGCTCTGTTCCGGCGGCAAGAGCCGGTTGTAGTAGGTATACTGCTTCACCGCCCGTTTCAATTCATGATGAAAATCCGTAAAATTCTGGTATCCCAGCTTCTGCACCATCCGCCACACTGTCGTCCGGGATGAGTTCGTCAGCTCCGCGACATCATAAATACTGCCGTCCGCCGCTTCCTCCAGATTCTCGAGGATCCCTCTGCAGACATTCCGGTATGTACTGTCAAAGGAAAGGTGATTGTATAATTCTGTCAAACTCTGAAGAACATTCATATCCTTTTCCCCT
>Ga0137306_102466_pt1 | contig 15442 bp, 15 predicted proteins | sample Inofroosms_March_FD_97187 | JGI IMG/M metagenome (GOLD analysis project Ga0137306, IMG submission 97187) | Mouse cecal microbial communities from Vienna, Austria - N-Acetylneuraminic and N-Acetylglucosamine D2O microcosms_March | ecosystem: Host-associated > Mammals > Digestive system > Large...
CGTGATATGCTTTTCGTACATGGAAAAGAGACTGATTTTCCATGTACGATTTTTTTATGATAGTAGGAAACTATGTTCCCTATATCAAAAAACGAAAAAAGAAAGAGGTGTTTTACTTATGAATTTGTTGGAAGTGAAGTCAGTATCCAAAACCTATGGAGAAGGAGATACAGCCGTCCATGCGCTTAAAAAGGTAAGCTTTTCGGTTTCAAAAGGAGAATTTGTTGCAGTTGTGGGGGAATCGGGTTCCGGCAAGAGTACCCTGCTTAATATGATCGGTGCACTGGATACTCCTTCCTTTGGCAAGGTGTATATTGACAGCAAGGATATCTTTGCAATGAAGGAGAGAAATCTTACGGTTTTCCGCCGCAGGAATATCGGGTTTATCTTCCAGAGCTTTAATCTGATTCCAGAGCTGACGGTTGAGCAGAATATGGTCTTTCCAGTATTGCTTGATTACCAGAAGCCCAACAGGGAATACATGGAAGAGCTTCTGGCTATATTAAATCTTGAGGAACGTAAGGATCACCTGCCAGGCCAGCTGTCAGGGGGGCAGCAGCAGAGAGTGGCAATCGGGCGGGCGCTGATTACCCGGCCTGCCCTCATCCTGGCAGATGAGCCTACGGGGAATCTGGACACACAGAACAGCCGGGAGGTGATTGGTCTGTTAAAGGAAGCCTCAAAAAAATATGAGCAGACCATTATTATGATTACACATAACCGGAGTATTGCCCAGACGGCAGACCGCATCCTGCAGGTTTCGGACGGAGAATTGACGGACTTTGGGAGGTGCAAAGAATGAAAAGCTATCTTAGCCTGATTCCGGTTTCTGCCCGTGTACACAGACGGCAGAACCGTATGACGCTTCTGTGTATTATTATTTCGGTGTTTCTCGTCACAGCCGTTTTCAGCGTGGCGGAACTGTTTCTTAGGTCCAACAGCAAAGCATTGCTGGATAAACACGGCAGCTGGCATATACGGATTCAGAATCTTTCCAGGGACGCTGCAGAAGAGATCAGCAGGCGCTCAGATGTCGAGGCCGTCGGCTGGTCCGATTCCTTTAATACAGACGCGGATCAGCCATATCAGATCGGTGGAAAAAAAGCGGCGCTTTTCGGTGTGGATGAAACTTATATCTCACAGCTTGTAAACAGTCTGGAAGAAGGAGCCCTTTTCGGCAAAGATAACGAAGTAATGCTGAGCAGCAATGCAGAGCTGGCCCTGGATGTGCGGCCCGGGGATCATGTGACAGTGCATACGCCTGCCGGAGACCGGGACTTTACCGTGTCTGGTTTTGGATCAGATGACAAAGAGTATTATCAGGGGCAGACCTATATGGTTGCCGTGTATATGACAAGGGATGCCTTCCATGCAATAATGGCTGCAAATAAGGTGGAGGAACATCCGTCCTGTTATGTGAAGTTCAGGAAAGCGTCAGGTGCGTCAAAGGCTGCTTCGGAAATTCAAAAGAGATACAGTCTGGACAATGAAAGCATCATCGAAAATACTGCCGCTATGGGGCTTTCCGGGCAGAGTGGCAATCAGTCCATTCAAACAATTTATGGAATGGCAGCCATATTGTTTGCCATGGTATTACTGGCAGGGGTATTGATGATCTCCGGCAGCATGAATAGTAATGTTGCCCAGCGGATAAGATTCTTCGGTATGATGCGCTGTATCGGTGCAAGCCGCCGGCAGATCATCCGGTTTGTACGTCTGGAGGCATTGAACTGGTGTAAAACAGCAATACCTGCCGGCCTGGTTCTGGGTACGCTGGCAAGCTGGGGGATCTGTGCATACATGCGTTTTAGCATTGGGGGCGAGTTTGCTTATATGCAGGTATTAACCTTAAGCCCTGCCGGGCTGTTAAGCGGCGTGCTGGTTGGCGTTGTAACCGTTTTGCTGGCGGCACAGGCTCCTGCAAAGCGGGCCGCAGGGGTGTCTCCCATATCAGCAGTCTCCGGCAATTCAGAAACAAGGTTGTCCGGGAATCGTGCACTCAGGAGGAAGGTGGGAAGAATCGAAAGGACACTGGGCATTCATCATGCCACAGGCTCTAGAAAGAACTGGCTTCTGATGACAAGTTCCTTTGCACTTACGATTGTTCTGGCTTTATGTTTTTCAATTGGCCTGGATTTTGCAAAGGGTTTGATGCCTACCATGGACTCCTGGCAGCCGGATCTTACGTTCTGCGGTTATAGCAATGCGCTTTTGCTGGAACAGAATTTAAAAGATGAGATGAGTGAAATCTCCGGTGTGGAGAGTGTTTATGGAACATCATATCTGGATGATATTGAGGTGACTTCTTCAAGGAAGGGAATCCATCAGATCAATCTGGAATCCTATGATGACTGCATGCTGGAAAAAACAAAGGAAAATGTAGTTGAAGGGAACCTGGCAGATCTTTATGGAGACAGCGGTAAGGCTATGACTGTCTATAATAAAGATAACCCGTTGAAAGTCGGAGATACAATCCAGATTGGAGGAAAGGAGATTGAGATCACCTGCGCTGTATCCAAAAGCCTGTTTCCCAGTGAACGGCTTGTGATCTGCTCCCAGGAGACATTTGAGAGGCTGACAGGGGAGAAAAATCATACGATGATCGGCGTGCAGCTTGGAGGGGAAGCAGATGATGAGACAGTAAGCCGGATCAGCAAATTTGCCGGGAGCGATGTGATTTTTACAGATGTGAGGGAAGATATCCGGCAAAGCAATACTACTTATATGGCAACACAGATCGGTGTATATGGATTTTTGGGGATCATCGGTATGGTTACCATGTTCTATATTATCAACAGCATTTCCGTCAGTGCAGCTGCCCGGGCAAAGCAATATGGCGCTATGCGGGCTGTCGGCATGGACGGCGTGCAGCTGACCCGGATGATAAGGGCAGAAGCATTTACCTATGCTCTGTCCGGTCTTGCCATCGGCTGCATGATTGGGCTTCCGCTTAGTTACTTCTTGTATGCCCGGCTAATTACGCGGTATTTCGGAACGGTCTGGCATCCGCCGGTGGCAATGCTTTGTGTGATCATTGTGTTTGTGGTGATTTGCGCAGCAGCGGCGGTGCACGCACCGGCAAAACGAATCCGGAATATGGCGGTTACAGACATCATCAATGAATGCTGAAAATAGAAAAGAGGAGTGATGAATCAGGGACAGGGTAAATACTCTGTCCCTGCACAATCATACGGCTATATCGAAGATTCGCTTTCCTTGATATACTACCCATTCCGCATGACGCTGCTTCCGAAAGTTGAATGTTAGCAGATAGTCTTCTGCTGCCTGCTTGTTTTCCGGATATTCAAATAATTGATGACAGGCGTCTTCCTGTTTTTTGTACCATACCATCGTTTTAACTCTAAAACATACTGTTCAGTTACATCCGTGAACAGTAACCACTGTTTATATAGATTCATTATACATTTTTTAGACCTGGTTGAAAAGTACAGACAGAGAGAATATAATATTTTTTTGAAGGGTCAGATAGTTCCTTAACTTTTTATGTGATGTGTCCGATAATAATAAAGAGTCATTTGATAAACAGGAAGCGGTGATACATCATGAAGATTTATGGAGATTATACATTCCTTTTGGATAAGCTGAATGTATGGAATAATTCACAGGTTAAGATTATCGGGGATGGAACACGGATTGTCCAGTTTGCGGATAAGTTCCTGGAAGAGCAGAGAGCAGCCTTTCAGGATGAGGTTTCCATCTCACGGGAAGGAATGGAATATCTTAGGGACAGTCTGTCAGACCTGAGCAGCACAGGAGGAAGTCTTAGACATTATGAGCCGGCAAATCAGCCGGAGGCAGGAGGGAGTATGTCTCTCATGGACGGTCTCTGCCGGACTTATATATTGCAGCGCCTTGATACAGAGAACGCGGATGGTGTGAGTACCAGGCTTTATAACGGGCTGATGACCCGGTATGAAGAGGAGCTTAAGAAGAAGGATGCATCCGACCTGTCCAGCCATGGAGAAAGCCTTGCAAGAGCCTATGCAGACATGAAAAAGACCATCGAAGAAGGATATGAGAAGGGGACGCGTGAGGTCTGGATCATGGAAAAGGGGACGGATGCGGATTTTAGCGGTGTGGAGTTCGAGATTGATGGCAGTGCTGTACGTTACCGCAGGCTTAGCAAGGAAGAGGAGCTCCAAAAGCTGGACAAGGCATTTGAACAGCTTACACAGGATGTGGCAAAGGAATTTGCACAGACAAAGTCAGAGGAGGCTGATTCATCAGATCAGGAGATGACGGATGGTGAGAAGGAATTCTGGACTCTGGCTAACTGGATTGACGGGCTGATTAACGAGATTGAACGTTTTCTTAAGCTGATAGAGCAGGAGGAAGCGGCGAAGAATAAGGAAGAGCCTTTAGATCTTGGGGCACGGCTGACTGCAGAGATGCGCAGTCATGGTGTAGAGACTGTGTCCAGGGGAAGACAGGAGGCTCAGTATGCGAATTACAGGAAGATGAGCAGGATGGTGGCAGATGTGCAGACCTTTTTGGGGAACATCCGGGCGTGATGTAAGTCGTATCAGATATGGCAGGAGAAGAGTAACGATAAGGCAGACCGGAAGCTTTGGTCTGCCTTATTTTGTACAGGAATCATTTATAGCTCTTTCCACTTTGCAATCTGCTGTGTTATTAATTCATTAACGTAAACCAATTGTCCGGTCAGACGATTTACATGGCGGAGGAAGGTCGTCTGTAGTGCAAGATAATAGTCTGGCGTCGTATTGTCCCGTGTCTTGCCGACTGCAATGCTTAGTTTTGGGTAGCGCGGCTGGGGAAGCGCGGCGTCATGCCCGTAGCGGCTGCTATAGCTATAGACAAGGCGGGTCAGTTCACCGCCGGCCTTTATAATAATATCATCGCTGTTTCTTCCTGGCATCAGTTCCTCCAGAATAGCGGCAGATGCCTTTACCTGGTCCAGATAAGGCCAGACGGGGGACAGATCGAATTCCTTCTCTGTACCATTCTGAATCTCATGAAGCTCCCGGTCCATAAAATTCAGGAACCCAGTGAAATCCGCAGGCAGCTGTTCGGTTTCAATATAATAGCAGGCAAGTTTCAGCATGCAGGAGGCATCGCGGATAACAGATGACTTGTTTAGTTTGTCAAATGTATCATCCGGAGTATGCCAGAAGGGCAGATCCATTGTTCCGAAATGGTACACACCAAACTTAGGCATTACTGTGAAGGGGACGCGGGCTGCCTAGAATGTCTGATGAGGTACCATCCCCGTCATGGAACTTTAATGCATCAATATCTGCACGCAGCCCAACGCATTTCCCCGGCTCTTTTCCGTGTAAAGCCGCCAGAAGACCTGCGGGGCCGTGCAGCGGGGTGCACAGCCCCGTGAATAGTAACCTAAAACTTATAGTATTGTCAATACAACCCGAATGTGCTAAGATTGGATACAGATTGGAATAAGGGAGTGTAATGATAATGAACAAAAAAGAAGTATTAGAGATCAGGAAGCAGTTTACCCCTGAAAATTGTGCGATTACCCGTATCTGCGGCTGTTATGTAGATCATGAAAAAGAAAAAAAGGCTGAGCTTAAGAAGGCATTTCTTTCCATGCCCGAGGAGGAAGCGTTCAAATATTTCGACATTTTCCGCCATACTCTGTCCGGTACGCCTGGGAAGAATCTGATTGAGATGGACTTTCCTCTTGATGCAGAGCTCTCAGGCGGTCCGCAGGAATTTCTGCTCAGGCTTCGTGACAGTAAGCTGGAGGATGATCTGTTAGTCGGAGAATTTTATGATAAAGTGATCGAAAGCTATGATTATGCGGAGAATTATTACATAATTCTTATTCATTCCGTATATGATGTACCAGGCAGGTCCTCCGACGGCTCGGAGCTATTCGATGCATCCGATACGGTATATGAGCATATTCTGTGCAGCATCTGCCCGGTAAATCTGACAAAGGCCGGGCTTACATACAATGCAGTGACCAATAATATAGAAGACCGGATACGCGACTGGTTCGTGGAGCTGCCCGTAAAAGGATTTTTGTTTCCTGCATTTACAGACCGGGCATCCGATCTTCATCATATTTTGTATTATTCCAAAAAACCGGAGGAACTTCAGCCGGATTTTATTGAAACAGTTTTGGGAAGCCGGATTCCTCTGACGGCAAAAGACCAGATGACGACATTTCAGACAATTATCAGTGATACGCTGGGAGACACCTGTGATTATGATACGGTCCGTAATATACATGATAATCTGAACGACATGCTGGAAGAATCAAAAGAAGCTCCGGAGCCCCTGGAGCTGTCAAGGCCGGATGTGAAGCGTCTGCTTGAACGAAGCGGGGTGCCGGAGGAAAAGCTTGAGAATTTTGACCAGGACTTTACAGAAGCAGTGGGGGACTCTGCTACTCTGCTTGCTTCCAATATAGCCAGTGCGAAAACTTTTCAGATTGAGACGCCAGATATAGTAGTTAAAGTAAAACCAGAGCGCTCGGACCTTGTAGAGACACGGGAAATTGACGGGAGACAGTGTCTTGTTATTGCAATTGATGACCATCTGGAGGTCAATGGCATCACGATTACAAAAAAAGTTGAAAAAGAATAAAAAAAGTATTTGCCAAGTCCGTAAATTTGTGCTATACTATGTCTTGCGAGCGGAGATGGCGGAATGGCAGACGCGCTAGATTCAGGTTCTAGTGGGAGTTATCCTGTGAGGGTTCAAGTCCCTTTCTCCGCAGGACGAGAAGAAGCCGCAAATCTTATGATTTTTCAGTAAAATTAAGGATTTGCGGCTTTTTTATAAAATTTTTGAAAATAGTAAATCATAAGAAAGGAGAATTCCCCAATGTTAGAGCGTAAAGATTTAGAAATGATTTCAGAAATCATTGAGAGAGTTGTAGAGCCGCTGAAAACAGATGTCGGAGAGCTGAAAACAGATGTCAGGGAGCTGAAAACAGATGTCAGGGAGCTTCAAACAGATGTTGAAGAGCTGAAAACAGATGTCAGAGAGCTGAAAACAGATGTCGGGGAGCTTCAAACAGATGTTGAAGAGCTGAAAACAGATGTCAGGGAGCTTCAAACAGATGTTGAAGAGCTGAAAACAGATGTCAGGGAGCTTCAAACAGATGTTGAAGAGCTGAAAACAGATGTCAGAGAGCTGAAAACAGATGTCGGGGAGCTTCAAACAGATGTTGGAGAGCTGAAAACAGATGCCGTAACGCTTAAAAGTGATATGAGAGCTTTACAGCTAACGCTTGAAAACGAGACGAATAAAGGGATCAATATTATCGCTGAAGGTCACTTGGATTTAAGCAGGAAACTGGATGAAGCGTTAACGATTGAGAACGAAAAGGAAATGCTTAAGCTTAGAGTGAATCGCTTAGAAAGCGAGGTAGAGAAGCTAAAGGCAAAGGCAGAAGAAATAGCCTGATTGAAGGATTTGACAAAGGGAGGAAGCAGAAGTATCCCCAGCTACTTCTGCTTCCTCAGCCCCACCGGCTCCGCGAGCTCTTCCCGCACCACATAAAGTGAGCGGTCAGAGCGCGTGGAAATCGTCCATTTTACAAGCGTCAGACAGCAGCCGGTAATTTCAATACAGGTAATACAGCGCGGATGCACGCAGCTCCCGGTGTTAAAGTAGGGAGAATCAGGGGTTCCCACCATGGGACGGTGCGTGTGTCCGGTAATCAGAATGACATCCCTTTCCTTTGCCCAGTCAGCCGCAGCCTGCTCCAGTTTCTTTTTCTTTGTATTATTTTTTGCTGCGCTTGTAGGATCAAGAAATCCTATATTTTCCACAGGCTTCCAGATATAGCGCACAAGAAACCGGGAAAGCCGCCAGAGGACGCTGTTAAGAAAGTCTGTCTGGTGTCCGTGGGTGAGATACAGATCGGGTCCGTCCATATCGTTCTTAAGAATAATTCCGGCATGGAAGGTGATGCCGGGGAACAATTCTTCCTCTCCGCAGGTACTACAGGGATAGCTTGTGCAGTGGCGGCAGGTAAAGCGGGGATATTTTTTTACCATGTCGTGATTCCCATATAGCATATACAGACGGTTCCGTCTGTAGAATTCCGAGAGAAGCCAGAAAGCGTCATTGTGTATATCTTTTATCTGTGCAAGGGAGCGGTTTTCCCATAGTTCATCCCCATCTCCGAGTTCAAGATAGGTAAAACCATTTTTTAGGTAATACTGCAGTGCGGCAAAATATAGATGCTGATTTTTTAAAAAGTTATCTCCCGAGGTTCCGGTTCCTCTGTGGCAGTCGCTGAATAAGACATATCGTGAGTGGGAATATAGCGGCAGTACAGGTGCCTGGGTAAATGCGCTGTCGAGCCGGGAGCTTATGCTCATGCTGTTACCTCCTCCTTTTCCGTTTCTTAAATCTTCTGATTTTCAGAATGTACCGGAACAAAAACGGAAGATATTCATACAGGAGCAGCAGCCGGTCTGCCGTAAAGTAAAAGGGCTCTGTGACTTTCATATAGAGCCGGAGCAGCAGCCGGTTTTTAAACAGAACCCACCTCCCGTACCATGTCTTCCGCAGCTGCGGCTGTGCAAAGCGGGGTTCTGAAAAAGTAAAGGAGACGGCGCTGCCATTTACATAAATCTCGCGGGAAGAGTAGCCGGCTTCTTCAAGTCCAAGAAGGAATGACTGACACATCTCCTGGCTGGAAAATACTATGGCAGTCTTCATGGACAGATTTTCCGGGGGAACATAGCGTCCCACGCAGAATCCGGTAAGCCACCAGTGTCTTTCACACTGCCTGGTTAGGGGGCTGTTGTCTTTCAGGAGGGTTACGGAAAAAACGGGCATTTCTTCTGGTGATACACTGCCAAATAAAGTGAGTTCCCGTTCATCCTCTGAAATAATCCGGTCCGCATGGTAGATGCCGATCTCACACCCGGCCGTAATCCCATACTGTCCTTTCCAGAGCTCGACCAGCCAGGTCTTATCCTGATAGTCAAAATAGACTGGTTCGCAGTCAAAAATCATATGGAAGAAGGGAGCATACTGGTCATAGGAGCTGCAGTAGCCGCATTCCTTCTGCCATGCATCGGTTTCTGAAGTAAAGAGATCCTGTGACAGCTTATATCTGAAGCCAAAAGGAGAGGCAATCTGGTCAATCCGGTCCAGTTTATCCTGGACTGGCATGGCGCATACCTTTTGTATGGCATATGCCTTGCGAACGTAGAAATATAAGAATAAAGCAAGCAGGATAACAGCTGCAATCATAACATAGATCCAACGGTTCATAATTCAAATCCTCATTATCAATAACATTACAGTATTTTATGCGGGGACATGAAGGGCGGTGAACTTGGGACGGGGCATTTCTAAAAATGCCCCGTCCCAGATTGAGTTGGGGACGGGGTATTTTTAAAAACACCCCGTCCCCAACTTGTAAATTCCTCCATTTCAAAGTATAATGTAGACACATAAATGTCAAAATAATTGAGAGAGGTACAGACAAATGGCAAACATATTTGATATTCTTGGGCCGGTTATGGTGGGACCGTCCAGTTCACACACAGCAGGGGCGGTGCGTATTGGTTTAGTCGGGCGGCAGCTGTTTGGGCAGCAGCCGGACAAGGCGGTTGTTTACCTGCATGGCTCGTTTGCAGCTACGGGGAAGGGGCACGGGACGGACAGGGCGCTGATTGCAGGGCTTTTGGGAATGCGGCCGGATGATCTTGGGATTCCGGACAGCTTTGAGATTGCGAAGGAGCGGGGCATGGATTTTGTGATTGAGCCGAGGGAGCTTAGGGATGCCCATCCCAACACGGCGAGGATTATGATGGAGGCAGATAACGGAAAGAAGCTTGAGATTCAGGCATATTCTATCGGAGGAGGAAGGATCCGTGTGAGTATGCTGGATGGAATGGATGTGAATTTCAGCGGGGAGACCCACACGCTGATTGTCAGGAATCAGGATCAGCCTGGCTGTATCACGGACGTTTCAACGGTTTTGAATCTCTGCGGCATTAATATTGCAACGATGCAGGTGTTCCGGGCAAGAAGAGGCGGAAGCGCAGTCATGGTGGTTGAGACGGATCAGGTGGTTCCGGAGAGCGCGATTGAGATGCTTGAAAGAAGACAGGGGATTCTGAAGGTAACATTTTTAGCAGCGATTTAAGATACAGAGATTGTAACTGTGAAGGTACTGGACAGTTGCTAGTACTGCGTTGCATTTTACTCGAAGAGATGCAATGCTGCATTAGAGATTTAGTAATTGAGAGAAGGAGTAGCAGAGGTATGTCATATCAGTCAATGGAAGAAGCACAGGAGAGATGTAAGAGGGAAGGAATTGAGTTCTGGAAGGCGGTGCAGCTGGAGGATGCAGATGAGCGGGATGTAAAGGAGACGGATTCCTGGGATCAGATGAGGGGAATGTGGCAGGCAATGCTTGACAGCATTGATAACTATGACCCGTCGCTGATGTCCAGAAGCGGCCTTGTGGGAAAGGAAGGCGGCCTGATGGAAGCCTACAGGGAAGAGAAAGATACGCTTTGCGGGGATTATATGGCAAAGGTTATGGCAAATGCACTTAAGATGGGCTGTAATAATGCCTGCATGAAACGGATTGTTGCGGCTCCCACAGCAGGTGCCTGCGGGGTTCTTCCGGCAGTGCTTGTGACGTATTTCCGCGAGTACGATGTGCCGGAGGAGAAGATGATAGAGGCGCTGTATGTGGCGGCAGGTATCGGCCAGATTATTGCAAACCGGGCATATCTGGCAGGTGCGTCCGGCGGATGCCAGGCGGAGATCGGCTCGGGCTCCGGTATGGCTGCAGCGGCAATCTGCCATGTAAAGGGCGGCAGCACGGAGCAGATCGCCGCTGCCTGTGCGATGGCGCTTAAGAACCTGATGGGCCTGGTCTGTGATCCGGTGGGCGGTCTGGTCGAGGTGCCCTGCGTGAAGAGAAATGTGGGGGGCGCAGTGAATGCCATGGCGGCAGCAGATATGGCGCTTGCAGGAATTATCAGCCAGATTCCCCTTGATCAGGTCATTGATGCCATGAAGGAGGTCGGCGACAGAATGGATGTAAGCTTAAAAGAGACTGGCATCGGCGGAGTGGCAGGGAGCCTCCGGGCACAGGAAGTCATTAGGAAAATGTAATCGAAAGACTATTTTCTGAGGTAGTGATATGGATTATAGAGCATTAATGCAGACCGGAGAATATAAGTTTCTTAGAACAAATGAGCACCTTGGGAACCGGATCATTCTTCTTGGACTTGGCGGCAGCCATGCATATGGAACTTATAACGAGGGAAGTGACATTGACCTTAGGGGCGCTGCCCTTTCCAGGCAGTCAGATCTTATCGGGCTTACGAAGTTTGAACAGTATGAGGATCATAATACAGACACCGTGATCTATTCTTTTAATAAGCTGGTACGGCTGCTGCTGGAGTGCAACCCCAATACCTGTGAACTTCTGGGACTGGATGAGGACCAGTATCTGCTGAAAACCCCGCTGGGGCAGGAGCTTTTGGATCATACAGAGCTGTTTCTTACGAAGCGTGCGGTAAAATCATTCGGGGGATATGCAGGAGCGCAGCTTCGCCGCCTGCAAAATGCCATTGCCCGGGATACCATGACGCAGACAGAACGGGAAAGGCATATTTTAGATTCTGTAAAAAATTCACTGGATGACTTTAACCGGCGGTATAAGACATTTCCTAGTGGAAAAATCCGTCTGTATATTGATGATGCAGTAAACCCTGACCTGGACAGCGAGATTTTTATAGATGCCAGCTACACCCATCTTCCCCTGCGGGATTATGAGGGAATGTGGGCGGTTATGAATCACGTTGTCCGGGACTATGATAAGATCGGAAAACGCAACAGGAAAAAGGATTCGAATCATCTGAATAAGCATGCCATGCACTTGATCAGGCTGTTTATGATGGCGATTGATATTTTAGAAAGGGGGGAAATCCGGACAAACAGAAAAGATGACCTGGGACTTTTGTTAAAAATCCGTACAGGCGGATTTCAGAAAGCGGACGGGACATTTCAGGCAGAGTTTTACGAGATTGTATCGGATTATGAGAAGAAGCTGGAAGAGGCTGCAGCAAGAAGTATGCTTCCGGATGAACCGGATATGAAGCAGGTGGGGGACTTTGTAGAATATGTGAATTTGAGAAGTATACAGGGCGGGTTTTAGGACTTTTAGCGGAGGATAGTTCTGGCTGTGGGGTCAGAGCTTTGATAGAGGGAGGGGACAAACATGCATATATTTTTAGGAGTAGAAAATTTTGCAAAGATTGAGAGTGCTAAAGTCTGTATAAATAGCTATACTCTTCTGGTAGGACCGAATAATAGTGGGAAGACCTATTTCATGCAATTGGCACAGGGAGTGAATGAAAGACTTGCAAATCTGGTTGAGGAGGATGCCCTGCAGATTCTGCTGCATAAAGAAAACGCGCAGGCAGGATATATAAAATATACAATCTCACAACAGAATATTTTACAGTTTGTATCATATTTAAATAAAAAGCTAGAGGAAAAAAAGGAACAGATTATAAGAGAAATATTTGGAAAAGAGATTCCTGTTGGAAAATTATATATTGATATTTTCCTTAATCAAAAGGAGAGTTACGGGATCTATCGGTTTAAAAATATAAATGCAGCAGTTAAAATGAAGGATTCTTTAGATGCATTTACAAAGAGGATAGTGGAAAAGGTTGCTCTTTTAGAAGGATCCCAGATCGGTGTCTTAACGCAGTATGATCCGGTGAGGGAGAAAGACAGCATCCGACTTGTTCATGCACGTTTCGAGATGGACGAAGGCTTAATTAATTCAGTTTTGGAAAATATTTTGGGATATCAGAGCCTGTTTCTGCCGGCGTCACGGACGGGAATCATGCTGCTGTACCGAGAATTTTTTGCGAATAAAGCGGATAGCATCATTTCTTATCAGATGATGGAGGAGCAGCTTATTGAAAATAAAAACAATTATGGTGAGTTTACACAGCCGGTTTATCAATTTTTGAGATTTTTACAGTTGTACTCTGAAAGAGAGGAACGAAAAAATTATTATAAAAACGAAATTGATTTCTTTGAAAAGAAGTTGATTGAGGGACATATTAGCACAAATAACTCTCATGGATTTTTATACGATTCAGAGGCAGACCATATAAGTGTTCCTATGTATATGGCATCTTCAATGATAAATGAGATTGCACCTTTTGTGCTGGCATTGGCAGACAGTAAGGGATACAACCGTTTGATTATTGATGAAATCGAGGCAAGCCTGCATCCTAAAAAACAATTAGAGCTTGTGAGATTTTTGAATCGCTTAAGTAACAAAGGCATAAAATTAATTTTAAGTACGCACAGTGATACCTTTGCCTCTAAAGTTAATAATCTGTTTATTTTATCAACATATATAAGGCAGAATAAAGGGTGTGATCTTGTAAAGAAACTGGGGTTAGAAAAGGAAGACTTGATGGATCCGGACAAATTATATGTGTATGAATTTGTGAATCAATCTAATGGGCACAGTATTGTTAAAGAAATAGCAGGAGACGGCAGTACGGGTTTTCAGTTCGATTTATTTACAGATTCCGCCATGCATCTGTATAATGAAGCATTGGAAATAGGAGAACTATTACAGAATGATAAATCTTAATTTTAAAGAATACAATGAAAAGAAGTCCTATCAGAAGAATAGCCTATATAAAATAAATAAGGATGCAGTTATTCCGTTTAAGGAAGTGCATAAGGATATTGGTAAGTGCGAAAGTGTTGATTTGATTTTTGACCTATGTCCAGGACAATATGGAATATTTGCCTACGAATACAGGAATCCCGTTACTTTAAAACAAGGGTGCAAAACAGCGGATATATTGGCATGTGCTGTGGATGAAAGTGAGAAGAAAATCAATACCTTTATTTTTGATGTAAAGAGCAATATCTCAGCATTTAGCGATAATTTGTTAAGGGACAATGCGCTATTGACAGTAATAAAAGAGGTGCGGGATTTTGTTGAGCAGATTCATGCGGAGATGTTACATAAGGATAGCTTTATACTATATTATAAGGATGATGGATTTGTTGAACATGAGAATATCGGGCTTATTACTAAAAGCTTTGAAAAAGAAAAATTTATTGCTGTGGCTGATATGTTAGAAGCCTTGTTTGGAAATGATACTGTGAAGGTTCCAAGGTTATTGGAATTAAAACTTAGAAATAACCTTGGAGCATATAAAAATGAAGTAAAACGTATACGAGATTTTTCTGAGAAAGTTGTAATACTCCGTGGGAAAGCTTATGATTTATCGGTAATTTTTTTGGAAAAAGTATCCGAATCAGAGTATGCGGCAGCAATAAGGATTTCTTTGGCTTAACATTCTATACTTGCCATAAACAATTCATAAAAATCATCTTCCCCTGCCAGCATCGGCGAATTCTCCCCGCCGCCGTTGGTGCTGCGCTTCATTGCGGCATGAAATTCTTCGCCTGCGCAGATTAAATCCATTTCATAAATTTCGTACCCCATATCCCTGCATATGTTACAAAAGGCAGAGAGGGGTTCTTTTTCGTGACGGGTATTTAAAAATCTGTTACGTATATCCAGGGTGTGCAGTGCTTTGTGCTGTAATTCATCTAACATCGTAATGATATCCATAATGTCTTCACTCCAAAGTTTTTATTTTCTGATATTAAGTATAACTGTTTAAGGCAATAATAGCAACCAAAGAATACGTCTCAAATATACTGAGTGTTAGATAATAGGTTACTGTTCGCTTTGCGTCTGCGGTTGGCGCGGTACTCACGGCAGATTTCATTGACCGTGAGTATTACTGCTATCAGCGGAATCGTTAATATGAGTGGCTCTCAGGTTATGAATAGAGATGCTAATTGCTTGGTGGGATTAACTGTTAAATTAGGTAACTATTGTACTAACTAGAACTGTATGGTTATTGTGTTGTGGGTAAGGGGGATCGGGAATTGCAGGAGACGATAGGAAGGCATATGGACAGACTTGAAATAGAAGGCTTCTAGAAATAATCGAAGTACTAAGCGTCAAAAGCATCGATGAATATTTGACATGCTCTCTCCATGAATATCTATTGACATTTTATAAACAATATGATATATTTAGACTAAGGCTATATAGTCCTAAAAATAAAAGGAAAATTTTGAATTGGAAGGAGGGAGAGAGAAGATATTCAAGCCTTTTATAGAAAAACTGTGATGTTTTTAATTAAGCATTACAGTTTTACTATAACTTTATGTTTTAATGTATAGGAGAAAAAATGGAGAAAAAATACAAAAAAAGGGTATGTTTATGCATTAGTTTATTTATTATCTGCGTTTTAGTAGGATTTATGGCAGATAATCCTGTATCTGAAGGTTCTAATATTGAATATGGAAACCTTAATACTGAACATAAAACTGATATGACTAAAAAAAAGGATTACCAAAAAGCTGATTTAGAAATGAG
>Ga0137306_102472_pt1 | contig 15415 bp, 20 predicted proteins | sample Inofroosms_March_FD_97187 | JGI IMG/M metagenome (GOLD analysis project Ga0137306, IMG submission 97187) | Mouse cecal microbial communities from Vienna, Austria - N-Acetylneuraminic and N-Acetylglucosamine D2O microcosms_March | ecosystem: Host-associated > Mammals > Digestive system > Large...
CGTTGCTGCCGCAAGGGTCAGCAACGCCACGAAGAACATCAGTAGTTTTTTCATCGGTTGATCGGGGTTAATGTTCCGGGATTTACGGGCTGGATTGTAACTCCGCCGTTATCGTCACTCTCGCTTTTTCCGTTGAACTCAAAAGTCTGTTCCCACGGTGTCGAGCCGAAATTATCTTCTACGACCACGAGGAATTTGTGTGCGTCGGAAGATTTGGCAGTGTAGTTCAGTCGGAATGTTTTGCTTTCGAGCAGAACACGGTCGTTGTTAACCAGCACCGGACCGTCAACGAGTTTGAGCGTTCCCTCGCCGTCATACTGGAAATAGCGGATTGTGTAGAGGGTGTTGGTGTAGTTACCTTCCGGTTTGATCTCAAAGCGCAGCTCCACGGTCTGCCCCTTGACTATCTTTTCAGCGTAAGGCATTACCTCCACTGTGAAGGGGTAAGACTGTTGCACATCGAGATCGTCAGTGCATGACGAGAGAGTGAACACGAGGGCAAAGAGTGTTGCCCAGAACCCGAAGAACCGGGCGGGAGTAAGGCGCATCGCGCCAATCTTATTGAGAATTGTAGTCATAATTTTTCAGAGTTTTAATTTTGATTTTGTTGATTTTGCTTTTTTCGGAGTGAGCGACATAAGGTAGTCGTTCAGATCCTTGTGTTGAGGATAGAGTGAGGATTTATCCGCCACCTTGTCGCCAAACTCACGTTGTAGTCTGGCGAGTGCTGCACGTCCGGCAACATCATTGTCGAGATAGCATAGCACAAGCGGATAGTGTTGCAGATAAGGTATTGCCTTGTTGAGATTTGACACGGAGTTGAGTACCACGCTGTCGTTACCGTCATTATAGCCAAGTCTTTCCGCCGAAAGAAAGTCTATGAAGCCTTCAAACACGTTGCACCGTGGGTTGCCGTTGGCGATATGCGTGATGTTTTTCGGCGGATATGCTCCCTTGAAAAACGGGTTGCGCAATTCATATCCGTGAGCATTGTTCTCAAAGCCGACGGCATAATACCGTTTGCCATGAAGCGTGTAGTCAACCTGTACGCAGTATCGTTGGGCGATGTCACGGGGTATGCCACGGTCAGCGAGGTAGTTCAGCAGTATCGGCGACTCCAGACGTGATATTTCGACATTCTCAAATGTCGGTTCCTCAACGAATGGCACGGGTTTATAAGGCTTCTCGACCGGCAACTGCATCTTTTGAGCGATGAACTCCGCCCGTCTGATGAAGTCAGTTTCGCCTGTCAGTTCTCCGGCAAGAGTGAATATGTCGCCACCTGCTCCGCTTCCGAAGTCGAACCATAGATTTTTACGCGGGTTGACATGGAACGACGGCTTACGCTCATTGCGGTATGGAGAGTAGAACCACAGTCCTTTGCTGTCGCGTCCTGTCGGCTGATAGCCGAGGTGGTTGAGAAAATCCACCAACGGGATTTGTCTGATAGCGTCGATGTTCATAGGCGCATACCACGTTTGCGTTGCGGTCGTTCCTGTTTTCTTCCCGGATCGTTTGCCGTGACATGATACATTTTCACATCACGAACCTTTTTCATTTCCGAGGCGATGAACAGGTTTAGTTCCGATTTATTGGCACTGCCGATTATCTCATAGGCGAGGTCATATATGCCGCCATACATTTTTTCGGGTTGTGCCTTATCGTACCAACCGTTGGCATCGGTATCCACAACGATATTGCCATTTGCCGAATATGGCGACTCGTAGGTCAGAAGATTATTGTTCCGGTTTATCGGCTCAAATCCCATAGCCTTCATAAATTCTTCAAGAGGAAGATTTTTTATGTCGAGGTCAATCACTGTCATTCCCATAGGCTCATTCGATTATGAATTTGACACCGACACCATACTGAGTATGGAAATGGCCCGTGGAGTTGCCGAACACAAAACGCTCTTTCACGTTGGCAGTCAAGGCAATTTTATCGGAGAGGTAAAAGTCTGCCTGAATGGTCAGTGCGCCGCCATATATGAAGGCATCGCCGTTATGGAGCGTGGATCCGTCGGACAGTACCGACTTACCCCAGTTTACCGTTTCATATCCGCCGATGGCCGACACGCCGCCATAGAGGTGGAAGGTTTGCGAGTAGTCGCTCAGCAGATGCAGGTTGTAGCCGACCTCGCCAGTGAACTCCGCCACAGGGATACGCCCTTTTTCGCCGTATGGCTTGTAGGTCTGGAGATACTCGCCGCCGAAAGTCCATGTGTTGGCGTTGCCTTTGAACACGGAGTAATATACTCCGAAAGAATAGCCGCAGTTGCGGGAGTTGCCGGTATAAAAACCGTCCACCATATTCGCCTTTATTTCCACGGCTGACATTCCGGGGAGGCATCGCTGGGCCATTGCCTGCCCCGTGAAAAGGGCAAGCATGGCAGCGAAAATCATTATCGCTTTTCTCATCGGTTACTGTATGCTTAATTCGTCAATTACGTTGGCTCTCACAATATCATCGTTCTCCACGACAAAAGACTGATGGCGGCCACCTTCCTTTTCGGCGACCTCGATAACGAGCTGCTTATCATCGGGGATTGTGAATTTTTCCAGAGCAAACACGGTTCTTTCAGTGGATTTGCCGTGTACGACAGTCACATAGTTCTGGGCACGGAGCGGTTCAAGCACCTGCTCCTGCATGGCGGTTCGCTTGATAACTTTCTTATCCATAATCTTGAACGACACAAAATCAATGTCGAAAGTGATGTTTGATGTATTCTTCAGTTCGGTGTGGAAATAGAGCAAACCATTATTGGTGTAGATTGATTTGAGAAGGAATTGCACTCCGAAACGCTTGCTGCCGATATGCTTGATTTCTCGTTTGTTCTGCTTGTAGATAGATTTCATAATCAGCTTCACGAGCATCGGCGACTCCTGACAGAGTTTTTCCAGATAGATCTCCTGTGCGTTGTTGGGACGATTGACTGCCTCGCCGTCATGGAGAAAGTCGGTCATCTCGATGTTGAGCAACAGCGGCTCTTTGGCGAATTTCACGTTGAAGCTGTAATATGACCCATCTTCGGTTATTACCGAGAGGTTTGTTTCAGTCTTGAACGACTTGAAAGCCGATTTGACACGCAGCACATTTTTCGCACCGTCGGCAAGTCCGGCGACGAGGTTCTCATTGCCGAGGTCAACATAGACAACCTCCGAGGGGAAGATGATGTGTGTCGTCTTTTCATACGCGACTTCCAGTGCGTGAGGGGGTATCATTCGGTCAAAGCCGACTTTACGGGTTAGACCGTCAAACTTGTCGCCGTCGGTGTAGTTCGCACCGTACACATTCATGTCGTGTTCGGCAACTTCGGTGGTCTGGTCTTCGGTTGAAGACACGTTAACTTTGGTGTTTTTGGCAAAAGCCGGGGTTGCCATGCCTATCACAGCAATGGCTGAAAGAATAAATGTTTTCAATTTCATTATACTTGGAAATTTTTAGTGGTTTTGAATTTAGTTTTGTTCCGGCTGGTGCAGCATGACCTTATAGCCGGCTTTGAGGTGTACTTTTACCTCGCGGACTTTCTTTGTGAGATATGAGCTGACGCCGTTGAGTATGCCACGACCCGCATCTGACACTATCTGCGCTCCCGCATTGGTGGAGATGTTGATTGAACTGCCGACAGTGCTGCCCATGTTTGCTCCAATCTCTTTCAGTGCGTCAGACTCCATTGAGTTGGGTATGTTGATACCCTCCTGACCGTCGGAGTCGAATACCTGCAACTCCACCTCATACACGGAGCCTTCCGACTCGACCGATGAAATCTCAATCTCCAGCCTCTCGCCCTGCAATCGGCTTTCGCCCATTATGATTGTATTGCGTGGCACAAGTCTGTTCCCGACCCACATCGGCTCAGTAAGCCTCAGTCTGACGGGCTGACCGTTGGCGATAGTTTGGTCGTTGGCGACCACTGCGGAAATGGTGTTCTTGCTTGATGTCTTTTGTACTCCGACCGAGGTGTTGAACCCACGGTTGGAAGATGATCCGAGCGATGAAACGACATTGCGGCTGACCTGTGCAACGGGCAGGACATTGCGTTTGCCTTTTTCTTCCTCCTGCGGCTGTGTAGGCTGGTAATTGCCACCGTTGCCATTGCCCATATATTGGGCGGCAAGCTGATAGGAGCGCTCAAGCAACTCCATCTCATCGGGAGATTTGTGGTTGTAGTCCGGCATCGCCTGTTGCATTTCCAGTTCTGCGATACGTTCCTGCAACTCGGCAACCTGCTGTGCCTCGCCTGACGGCTCCGAGATATAAAAGTCTTGTAATGAAGCCTGAGCCTGCTGGTATGCGTCAGCCGATGACTGGATAGCGTCCGGCATATCGGTTGTTGACTGAGTGGCAACCGTATCAAGCGTTGCCGATATGCTTTCGAGCTGGGCCTGCCGGGTTTCCTTCTCCTTATTCTGCGCAGCCTGCTGGTAAGCGGCAATCTTACTGTCCGGAATACCGTCGGTTGTTCCGTCGGGTAGTTCGGTGTTGGCTTTGCCTGCCACCGCTTCATCATCTCCGCTTGGAGCGAATATCAGCCAGATGCACACGAGGCATGACAGGCACAACACGGTATAGACTGCAATCTTCTTTACCCGTTCCCGGTCAGCCGGAGTCTTGGGCGTGAGCCGGTTCCTGAGTTCGTCAATCAGTTTCATGGGCAGCGGAGTCTAATGGTTCGACATTTATTTCCGATGTCATTTCCTCATAAGCCTTGATTTTAATGTCCATGAGTTTCTCATCGGAAATAGTCCTCAGTCCCTTCTGTATGGGGATTGCCTCGATATGCTCAATCTCTAAGGATTGGCGGGCATGACCCGCCCCCATCTTGTAACAGGCATTGCCGAACACGAAGAAAGCGGCGAGTATGAAAGCCGACAGGAGTATTGTCACGACCATCAGCCTCTGGTTACGGGGCAGGTCATCGCACGCCTTCCTGATTTTGGCGACAAGTCGCCCCTTCGGTGTGTGCCATACCTTATTATATAAGGGCGACACGAGGTTTCTGATTTTTAGTTTCATTGAGATAAAGTACGTTTGGTGGTTATCAAATCTTTGTTTTCGAGTATCGTCAGCCCCTCGATCATGAAGCCGTTGGGATTGTCGTCCGAGCGGCCGGTGTTGACAAGGCGGCAATCCGTGACAAGCGACCTTTCCGTCACGTTGCTCTGGCGGATAATCATCTGCCGGGCGTAAGTCCTTATATTGTAGGGATAGTCGTTGAAATTGCAGACTATGCTGTCAACCTGAAGCACCTGAGATATATTACCAGCGATTATGCGGTTGTAGTAGCCTTTCTCCACATAGTCGGAGTAATAGTTGTAGGCACTTTTGTCAGCCAGTGACATGGCGCGGTTGATGTTGTGCTCAATCGCCGACTTGTCGGGCGACAGCGTGAAGAACAGTTCGTGAAAGCGTCGGACGTGTTCACGCGCCTCTGCTGGGCGGTTCTGTTCCATGTCCTGTGATAAGGCGAGCATCAGGCTCTTTCCGTTGTCAAGGACATAGATTTTCTCCCTCTGTTTTTCGGCAAACCGTAAGGACATCATAACCGAGGCTACCGCGACCAGAGCGCAGAGCGATATGACGATTATACCGAACAGTCGGATTTGCCTGAAGGATGTTTCGATGTTTTTTAATGACTTAAATTCCATAATTTTAATTAGTGAATGTTTTTATAAGAATTGGAGTATGTGGCGTATCACATCCACCGTCCAGCCGTTGCCGAGCATTTTATATATCTGCGGTTCGCTGCACACCCATTCATACCAGTCCGGGATTGTCTGAAGCCGGCAGCACTCTTTTGGAGTAAGCCGCCTCAGCACTATGTCGTCGCCGTTGACAATCAGGCATGCCGCTGAGTTGCTCGACGTGGCAAGCAGACAAGGCGCCTTTCCTGACAATACGGGCCTGAACCCTCCGCCAAACTGTGGCGACACGATGGCGCCGGAGATTATCACGGTGGAATCGGTTTTCAACGCGCAGTCCCTTATTGCCTTGCTGCCTTGTACGGCGGACAGCGGAAACCGCTCTATGTCAGGGGATGGACGGATAGTGTGGCTGGAAATCCAGTTCTCAGGACAGAAACAGGAGGCTGGCGTCGTTGCGTAAGTTTCGCAGAAATCATCATCGCGGAACAGATCCATGAAACTCTCTTCCGGTCTGAAATCCTGACTTTCTGATTCATAGGCTATCTGCCTTTCCAGCTTATCTATGTCTTTCCTCGAAAGGAAAAACCGTGCATCAGCCTCATCATCGAGAATATCCCGCAGATACACACCCTTGTCTTCGGGCTGGGGAACAGCCGTCCGTACAGTTTCTCCAAAGAGATGTGGAGTTGACAAGGTAAGTATGTTCGTCCAGTAAAGCCGGAGCCGGTTCTGAGCGGACACAAGCGATGAATTTATCGCCACAGGCTGCAATCCCAGATGGCTGCTTATGACATTTTCATATTCGGCACGCATCCTTACATTTTCCAGAAGGAATTTCACATCAGGGTTATATGCCATGATCTCGTTGAGTATGCGGACGTATTCAAAGAATAGCACGCTTCGCGGGTCTTTGAAATTCATCTGCTTGCCGGCGAAACTGAACCCCTGACACGGAGAACCGCCTATAAGAAGGTCTATGCGGGGCAAATCCGCCGCCGAGATATTGACTACATTTCCCAGTTGTATGGTGTCGGGGAAATTGTGTGCGGTCTGGCGTATGGCAGCCTTGTCAATCTCGGACGCAAAATATTGTTTGACCTTTATTCCGGCTTCCCGCAGGGCGATCGCTCCGCACGACATGCCGTCGAAAAGCGACAGCACTGTCAGGCCGTCGTTGTCCATAGACTTGGATATGCGGCTATTTGAGCAATTTGCCTGCCCGTCCGACGATATTGCCGGCGACACCTCCGGCTATGCTTCCGCCTATTCTGCCTCCGGTCATGGCGGTGCTGTTGATTGAGCGACCGTAACTGCCCATGCCACCTGCCTGAATGATCCAACCGGCGACCGTAGGTATTGTGAAATAGCCGATTATGCCGATAATCATGAAGACGATGTAACAAGTGTTTGAACCATCTAAGTCCGCATTGGGATTGTTCGTCAGTTCAGAAATGTCGTTCTGGAGCATCAGCACCTGTATCTTGGCGAGTATCGTGCTGAACAGGTCGGCGACCGGTAGCCACAGGTATGTCTGAATGTATCGGCATATCCATTGGACGAGTGTATTCTGAAAGCCATCCCAGACGGAGAGCGCAAATGATATGGGACCGAGTATCGCCAGCACAATCAGGAAGAAAGTCCTTATCGTGTCTATCGTCAGCGAGGCAGCCTGAAAGAGCATCTCCAACAGTTCACGGAAGAAATTGGAAATCGCTTTCTTCATCTTGTACATTCCTCGCTCGATATACATTCCGGCGGCTGTGCCGACCTCAGTAATGCCCAGTTCATCAATCTGCCTGTCAAACTCGGCATCATCGACGAGGTAGGCGGTTGACGGGTCACGCATCATCTGTTCATATTCCAGCCTGTCCTTTTCCTCGCGGTATTTCTGCATATCGAGCGTCTGCCCTTCAAGCATACTTGCCGAGCCCTGTACTATCGGCGACATCACTGAGTTGATTGTGCCGAGCACGACCGTCGGAAAGAACATGATGCAGAAGCCTATCACAAAAGGACGGAGCAACGGGAATACCTCAATAGGTTCGGCTCTTGCCAGTGACTGCCAGATACGGTAGGCAACGTAGAACAACGCGCCGAGTCCGGCAATGCCCTGTGCGACTCCCGTCATGTCCTCGCACAAAGGCATCATCTCATCGTAGAGCGACCGGAGTATAGTGTGGAGGTTTGAAAAATCAATGGAGCAAAACATAGGCATCACCAGTATTTTTCAGAACCGTCGCCGTACAGGTTGATTACCCTCTGCGTATCAGCCTTTTTCTTCGCACGGAGATAGGACACCGAAATGTTCTTGTTTGTATAATAGGCGGTCAGGCTTTTAAGCCGTTTCATCTCGTTGTAGCAATCATCTACGACATCCATTCTGTCCTTGTCGGTCATGGAGAGTGTCGTGATGTTCACGACCTGTTTGAGGTCGTTGAGCACGCCGGTTGCATCTTCGAGTATCCTCGTGTAGCCGGAGGCTATTGCCGACAGTTCCGCCGATGTGTAGTTCGGGTCGGTCAGCATCTTCTTGTAGTTGTTCACATAGTAGCCGGATATGTCGCCGAGCATCAGAACTGTCTGCTGCACCTTGCGGGCATCGCGGACGAGGTTGTTGACCGCTTGCAGTGCATCATAATATTTCTTCGCCTGCTGGTAGATCTTCACGGTTTCCTGAAAATTCGACACCATATTTTTTGCGGTGGTTGACTCCTGCACCAGCGACTTTGACGAGTTGACTATGCTTTGGGCAATGTTGGACGGATCTATGACCGTCCATTGGGCTTTCGCCCTGCCGGTTCCGAGGAACAGGCATAGGGCGATAAGCGGAATTATAATTTTTATTTGTTTCATCTATAACTTTGGATTAGTGAGTTATCTGATTTTGTGAGCCATGCCCACGATTAGTTTTGCGGTAAATATCAGTAGTCTGAGAACTATCATCAGGAGGCCCGCGAGGGCAATGACAATCCCTGACGCAACATTTGCCGCGACTCTTGAAAATTTCATACATAATCTGATTTGTGGTTGTTAATGGTCGCGTCTTTCAGACGCTAATTGCCGGATAGCCATCTCAATATCACCGCCAAGTTGGGCGGCGCGGTTGAGCACATGAATTTTCTCCGTTTCTTCGGTGGTGTAGCAGAGATATTCCTCCGGCGACACCTCAGTGGCATACACGGCTGATTGTGTTCCGCCAAGTCCAATCCATACCTCTTTGTAAAGTCGGTTCGGGTTATTCGCCATGTTGATACTGAGTATCTGCGCTTTCTCTTTGTCGGTCAAGCCGAGCAACTCCTGTATCTGGTCGAAGCGGTTCATGTACTTGCGCTGGTCGAGAAGTATCTTGCAGTCGGAGTTGTTGATGATTGTTTCCTTGACAATCGGCGACGAAATTATGTCGTCAACCTCCTGTGTCACAACCACAGCCTCGCCGAAATACTTACGGACGGTCTTGAACATATAGCGCATATACTCAGCCATGTTAGCCGTTGACAACGCTTTCCACGCTTCCTCGCAGATTAGCATCTTGCGGACACCTTTCAAGCGGCGCATCTTGTTGATGAAGGCTTCCATTATGATGATTGTCACAATGGGGAACAATTCCTTGTTATCTTTCACGGCGTCAATCTCGAATACAACAAACCTCTTGTTTAGCAGGTCAATGTTCTCCTTTGAGTTGAGCAGGAAGTCAAAGCGTCCGCCGTGGTAATACTGGCGTAGGGTCGTCAGGAAATTGTCAATATCGAAATCTTGTTTGTAAATCGGGATAAGACGGTTCGCCATTTCCGCTCGGTAATCATCGCGCATGAACTCGTAGAAGGAGTTGAAGCAGGGAACGATGTTCCGGTCAGTTTTCATCTTGTCAAGGAACATGGAGAGTGCCGAGCCAAGTTCGCCGCTTTCGGTTTTGCTTATGCGGTCGTCCTCCGACTTCCACAGCGTCAGTAGCAGTGTCTTGATGCTGTCCTTTTTCTCCACGTCGAACACCCCGTCATCAGTGAAAAACGGATTGAATGAAATCGGTTTTTCCTCGGTGTAGGTGTAATATATGCCGTCCTCGCCGTGGGTTCGGTTGTGGATCAGGTTGCACAGCCCTTCGTATGAATTGCCGGTGTCAATCAGAAGCACATGGGCTCCTTGCTCGTAATATTGGCGCACCAAGTGGTTAGTGAAGAATGACTTTCCGCTACCCGACGGGCCAAGTATGAACTTGTTTCGGTTGGTAGTTATGCCACGCTTCATCGGTTCATCGGAAATATCCAAGTGGACAGGCTTTCCCGTAAGACGGTCAACCATCTTTATGCCGAATGGAGAGAGGCTACTGCGGTAGTTGGTTTCGGCAGTGAAGAAGCACACGGCAGGCTCAATAAAGGTGTAAAAACTTTCCTCGGCTGGAAAATCAGCCTCGTTGCCGGGCATCGCCGCCCAGAACAGTGTCGGGCAGTCGATAGTGTTGTGCCTCGGCATACAACCCATTGTCGCCAACTGTCCGCCGACATCGTTCTTGATCCTTCGCAGTTCTTCGGCATCATCGCTCCACGCCATGATGTTGCAGTGGCAGCGCACCGAGGTCAGACTGTAAGAATGTGCCTCGTTGAGATAGCGGTCAATCCACTCCTTGTTGATAGCGTTGCTACGGCTGTACTTTGACAGAGAGTTCATGTTGCGTGCCGTTTTCTCAAAACGGGCAAGGTTCTCATCGTGGTCGTCAATCAGCACATACTGGTTGTAGATGTGGTTGCACGGCAGAAGCAATCCGACGGGAGAGGCAAAACTCAACCTACAATCCGAGCGGTCAGTTGACAGACGCTCATATCGGTTGTCGGTGCTGACTTTGCCGGGCAGGTCGTCGGTGTCGGAAAGGGTGTGCAGACATAGCATCTTGTCGCCGATGCGCATCTCCTTTGCCGACAGGTCAATATCTTCAAGGCAGTTGACATCGCCCATAGATAGCGACATATACCTTTCGATTATGCCGGAGGTCGTTTCAGTGCCGACAATCTCATCGTCGGACAATCGGCGCAGCTTGATATAGCCGGTGTCGTTGATTATGCGCTCGAACTGTTCAACTGACTCCATGAATTTAACAACCATCTCATGATTGAGTTCCTTCGGAGTGATACGTCCTCGGCAGAGGGTTGAGAAATTGCTCTGCTGGCGCATACGCTCCTTTGTCGTCTTTGTCAGGAACAGGTAGCACTTGTGAGCCAAGTACGGACGCTCATTGAAATGGCGTTCAAACGAGCGGTCAAGAAAACTCAAATCGTCTTTTTGTAACTCCGGCTTATAGTTCTCAGCCATAAACCAGTCCTGCTTATGTACCACGGAGAAGTGCGGTAGCACCTTTATCGCCTTGCACCATGCGGCGTGCATGGCCTCATACTCCTGACTTGTGACCGTAAACAGTTCCGGGAGGCCCACCTCAAAGGCCACGGTTATATCCGCGTCCTTTGAGATGATGCAACCGTGTTCAACCGCCAACAACGGCAGTTTGCTTTCGAGGGTCGTTGCTTTAAGTGTATTCCTCATTTTCTTCCTTTAATTAAGCGGGTTATGCGCAGACGGTTGATTATGTATCGCGGATGATACTTTGACGCCGACAGTTTCATCAGTCCATGTTCGCCATACTTGGCGTTGAGATGAAATGTGAGCCAGACAAGGATTGATGTGGCGATGACACCGAAGCCTATGCAGAACCATTGCGATATTCCGACGATATACATGATGACGAACACCACGAACATTGCAAGCAATCCGCCGGCGAAGATGAACAGATACTGGGCTTTCAATCCTTTGTACTCAACCGAGCGTCCGATACCCTTATTTATCTGATACTCGGACATTAGAGGAAGAATGAACGGAGAATGGTGGCGGCAACGATAAGGAAGATGCAAGCACCGAACCACGACGCGGCGGTCTTGCTGGTGTCGGGGTCGCCGCTCGACCACTTGGAGTAAACCTTGATGCCGCCGATAAGTCCGACCACCGCGCCGATGGCATACACCAGTTTGGTGCCGGGGTCGAAATACGAACTTACCATTGATGTGGCTTCGTTGATACCTGCCATGCCGTTTCCGGCAGCGAATGAGTTAGTTACTGTGGCTGCAATAAGCAGCAGAGTGAAAAGTTTTCTTTTAATCATGTTTTTGTTTCAGTTTTTGAAGCATAGGACAGCCCCAACCGCTCCGATTGGAGCAGCCCACACTTCGGGTTAAAAATTGGGTTGGATTTTGTCTTTGCAGACTTGGATTAGTGGTTGCCGACTATTTTTTCAGGAGGTCGGCGGGATTGAAATCGTCAATGTTCTTGGCGATCTCGATGGTTGTTTTCCGGCGTGTTATACTTACCGGCTTTTCGCCTGTCTTGTCGGCTATGTCCAGACGGCAGCTTTCCCTGCAACACCTCATCACGTTTTGCAGAATGTCCGCATCATCGGAAAAATGCTCCATGAAATTGGTGTCGGTCAGTGTTATCAGCACCCGTCCGGCTTTCGCCTTTTCTTCGGGAGTGGCGGCAGGGTTGGCGGCTGTTTCCATTGATTTCTCAATGTCGTCCAGTGTCGCGCCGCTTGCCGACGGAGGCGAAACGGTTTCAGGCTCAACGTCCTCTATCCGGACATCGGTAAAGGCGGCTTTCTCCTGTTCGCGTGTCATGCGGTTGTCCTTTGCCGGATTGTCAACGGCCTCGGCGTCGCGGGCAATTTCCTCTTGAGTGGGAGCGTCATCGGTGTTGGCAAACTCCACATCTTTGAGCCTGACATCGCCCTCAATGCGGTCGAGCAGCTGGATCACCCGGTCAAACCGCTGTTCAATTTCCTCAAACCGCTCGTCAAATTCCTCTATGCGGAATTTGCTCTTGCCAACGGTAGCCTGCGGTGTCGGGGGCTCTTTCGCTGTTTCAGCCTCGGTTGGTTGCGGTTGCTCAGGCGGCTTTGCCTGCGGTGGACTGGCTTTCTGATTATTGTCGCGCATCAGATAGAGAAGGAAGCCGACATTTGTCAGTGCAACGGTTCCCAGCAAAAAGATTGATACTCCTGTCATAGAGCCACCGTCTTTTCGCCCTCGAAGGACAGTTCGTTGATTACATCTCGGTTTTCCACCAGATGATTGATAAGGATATTGGTGACGTATGCCCCGATTGTCAGCCCCTCCACATCGTAGAGGGCAATCAGTTTGGACAGTTTGTTAACCAGTTCACGGGGAACGAATATCCCCTTGCGTGCGCCGACATTGGAAGGTGTGAGGTACTCATCGGCATACGCCTTTACCTTCTCTTTATCCGGGGTAAAAGTCGGCTCCACCCCGCAGACCTTGTTGCAAGTGCGAAGGTCACAGAATTTTGTTTTCTCCATATTTTCTCAGTTAGAATTTTGACGGGCATTTTTCGGCTATGCCCTGAATTAGCGGATAACATTGCTTGAAGTGTTCCGTAAGGACTGCATCGACATAAGCAGCCATGTTGAGTCTTACACCGAACATTGAGAATATATCCTTTATCATTTCCCGGTAATCCTCTCGCACGACTATCGGGTTGCCGTTACGATTGACCTGACCGAATGACACATTGCCGATGTAAGTCTTGACATAGTTGCCTTCTTCCTCGGTCATGTTCATTTCCGATACTTTCTTCAGAAGAAAATCGGAAGACTCTCCGATGCGTCTTTTGCGCCTTGTTTCAACCGGCTCTTTCTGTTTAGGCTTTTTCTCCGGTGCCGTAGCAGCGGCTGGTGCTACATCGGATGCCGTGTGATAAGTCGGAACGGCTGACTCCCGGACGGATTGGATAAAGCTGTCCGCATCAAAGTCGGTTACTTGTTTTCTTGCCATAACCTATACTTTTATGATATTACGGATTTCGGATACCAGTTCTTCAAGGTTCGAGCCTTTCAGCAGACGCTTGTCAGGCGGCAGCATGGTTGAGCGGAATAATCCGACATTTCCGGTTTCACGCCCGTCTTTCTCAAACTTGTTGCTTTTTACAAGTACGGTGTCGAGTGAGTCAAGTCCCATCTTCTCAATGTAGTCGTCAATAATCTCACATAAACGGGATTTCTCGCGGGTGTTGATTTTGTTCCAGACGAGGTGCATCTCCTTTACATTCGTCACTTGAGTAGTCATCATTTTGTTCTTCACATTGTTGGCGAATGAAATGGAACTTGCCATTTCTCCGGTTTCTGTCGTGATCGGAACAAACAGATAATCCATGTTTGCAATTAGATTCACGATGTCGTGGTCGTTGATTGTTCCGGTAATGTCGAAGAAGATGACCTGCGGTGTGTTCCCGGCTTTCAGGAAATTGTCTGTCACCGCTATTGCATCAGCTGGAGAGGTCAGCAAAATTTCATAAGGCTTTTGCTTGAACTGAGAGTAGAATTTGTGGCACACTCTTTTCAGATACGGGTTCTCCTTTGTAACCATAAGGTCATGTTCGCGGTAAACATTCAGCGAGTGTTGGGTGCTGTCACAGTCCACCGCCGCGACTTCGATGCCCTCAACGTAGTACAGGTAACTCGCTACGAGAGCAGTCAGAGTCGACTTGCCAACGCCACCTTTCTGAGTGGCGAAGGCGACATAAATTGGGTCGCTCATAATAAAATGGGGATTTGAGTTATTGAATAGTGCGGTGCAGTTTCACCATACGCCCGGCTTGATAACCATGTCCGGGTCTGAAAACTCCGTGATTGGAGTATGTATATTCGTACACAGGTAGATAAATACGTTCATATCCATACACATACACATTTATGTACGTATGTTTCTATCTATGTATCGCCATACCTACAAATGTATCTCCGTATGTACGTATGTATATATGTATATACAGATGTAAGTATGTAGATGCAGAGGTATAGATGTATATATGTGGATACGAATGTATGAATATATGAATGTCTGTATCTATGTAGATTTCATCATTCGGTATCGGCATTGGTATCTCAGCCTCTGTGCAAGTAAAACGATGATAGTACGCAAAAAGATTATTGATTACCAGCGATTTCCCACGGTTACACACCGATTACCCAATATTACCCAACTTTTGTTTTTTGAAAATCCGAAATGGCTTTTACGATTGTTATAGAGTCAAGGAAATGCAAAGGCGTACACACCTGATGCGACATCGTACCGCAACCATATATAGTAGGTGCTGACGATTAAAAAAGCGCCATTCATGTGGAGTAGTACACTATTAGTACACCTTTTCCTATAATATCCCACACATATCATTCCGATTATCAGTTCAGGATGTTCAAACGAACATTGCAAGGTATGTTTTACGCAGCACAAAATTGAATTTGCTGCATAAAACCCTTGCCATGTGCATGGAGCCAGCGGTTACTCCAAAGTCATAACCGCCAAGATAAAAACCTGCGGTTGGCAGTTTCCAACCACCACTAATTCCATCTTATTTATGAAACAAAACTTTAAGAAAGCCGGGCGTCACCCCAAGATTGACGCCACGGTGTTCCGCTGCTCGGTCAATTTCTCTGCGGCGGAGAAAGCCCGTTTGCTTGATATGCACGAGCAATCGGGAGTGGAATCATTGTCTGCGTTTATCAAAATGCAGTTGTTCGGCAAGCCATTCAAGGTGTTTATCGTTGATGAGAACACACGGATTTTCATTGACAAGCTATCGGCGTTCAATTCCCATTACCGCACTATCGGAGTAGAATATGACACCATGGTAAAGACACTCCGTGAGAATTTCACTGAAAAGAAAGCGATGGCTGCTCTCTACAAACTGGAGAAGATTACCATCGAGCTTGTGAA
>Ga0137306_102475_pt1 | contig 15392 bp, 12 predicted proteins | sample Inofroosms_March_FD_97187 | JGI IMG/M metagenome (GOLD analysis project Ga0137306, IMG submission 97187) | Mouse cecal microbial communities from Vienna, Austria - N-Acetylneuraminic and N-Acetylglucosamine D2O microcosms_March | ecosystem: Host-associated > Mammals > Digestive system > Large...
ACCATCAGGAACCACATAGGCTGCCCCATTTTGTTTCTTACGGCGCGCATCGCCGAGCAGGACAAGGTTGACGGCCTTGCAGTCGGCGGGGACGACTACATCACGAAGCCCTTCAGCCTGCGAGAGCTGACGGCGCGCATCGAGGCGCACCTGCGCCGGGAGGCCCGGGGGCGCCAGACATCGGAAGTGGTGGCCGCGCAGGGCCTTCTCATCAATCGGTCCCAGCGGAAGGTGTTCGCCGGGGATCGGGAAATAGCCTTCTCGAAGCGCGAGTTCGACATCTTGGATTTCCTGGCATCCCATCCCAACCAGGTTTTCGACCGCGAGCGCATTTACGCGGCGGTATGGGGTATCGACGGCCAAGGGGATGCCAGCGTCGTCAAAGAGCACGTACGCAAAATACGCCAGAAGCTCTCGGAGGCCTGCGGCAGCGAGCCCATTGAGACGGTTTGGGGAATGGGGTACCGGTGGAAGGCATGAAGAAGAAGTCCCTCAAAGGCGAGTTCGCCCGCACCGTGGCGGTGACCATGCTCGCCGTTGCTCTGGCCAGCGGCCTCGCGATCTTCGGCTGCAGCCAGCTGCAGAAATCCATCCTGCCAGATTCCAACGAGGCGTGGCTCACCCAAAGGATCACTGCTGCCGACGGCACGGTCTCGGAAGCGACCACCCGAGTTGAGATCGGCGGACAGGCGCAGTCGCTCGGCCGTCTTGTCCAGGACGGCGCGGAAGGCGATCCCGACCAAACGGCGAGTTACACCATCGACCGCATAGACTCGAGCTTCTCGATGCTCACGGATAAGGCGAAAGCCGCCTACCGCGCCTCGCAGGTGGCCATGGTCGGCCTGCCGCTCCTCTTCGCCGTCCTCGGCATCGCCCTGGCGGGGCAATGGTTCTATCGGAAGAAGCTGGAGCCTCCCATCCGCGCGCTCGCCGACGCGACCGCCCACGTCCGCCGCCAAGACCTCGACTTTCGGGTGCGCTGCGCTTCCGCCGATGAGTTGGGCCAGCTCTGCGTTGCCTTCGAGAGCATGCGCCAGGCCCTCGTCGACAACAACCGCCTTCTGTGGGACATGCTGGAAGAGCGCCGAGCCCTCCAGGCATCCGTGGCCCACGATCTGCGCAACCCCATCGCCATCATGGGAGGCTATGTGGAGCACTTGCAAGAAAGCCGCAAGGCGGGTCTTCTGACCGATGAGGAACTCGATCGGGCGCTTGTCAACCTGGAATCCGCCGCCGACCGCATGGGGCGCTACACCGAAGCCATGCGCGAGGTGGGAGCCATCGAGGAGGTGGAGGTTCGCCCCGAAGAGGTAAGCCTTCCGGGGTTTCTGGAGGGGCTGGGCGATTCTTTGGCCGTGCTGTGCCGCGGCAGTTCCGCGCAGCTGACCTGCCGCATCTCCGTGCCGGAGCGCACAGCTGTCTTCGACGGCGAACTTCTGTGCCGCATTCTCGAAAACCTCGTGGGCAACGCCCAGCGCTTCGCCCGCCGCGAGATCGTCCTTGAGTTCCACCTGGAAGGGGAACTGCTAGCGGCCACGGTAACCGACGACGGCCCCGGCTTCTCAGAGACAGCGCTCCGAAAGAGGGACGCCTTGTTCTTCACCGAGGATGCTTCCGGCGGCCATTTGGGGCTGGGGCTTGCCATGAGCCGGATATTCTGCAGGAAGCTGGGAGGATCCTTGGAGCTGTCGAACGGCGATACGGGCGCCTGCGCAAAGGCGCTGATTGCCGTCAATCGCCCCCAAGGAAGCGTTGAGAAAAGCTAGCGCAAAACCGCCGCCGTCGATCTTCACCAGCGCTCCTTCAGCATCGCTGAAATTTTTCGCCGCTTGACCGGTTTTTGACTTTTGCGCCCTAGGCTGGAGCAGAAGATGCAAAGGAGGTCCTGTATGCGAATGAAACCTATTTTGGCCATGCTGCTGGGGGCGGCTCTTCTGCCTATCTCCGCCTGCAGCGGTTACAACATTCCGGAAGAAGTTCCCGTACCTGCGCAAAGCGATGCATCGAACCCCTTCGAGGAAGCCCAGGACGACGCAAGCCTTATGGCCATGCTCAGCCACGAGGCCGCCAATCCGCCCCTGTCCGACAGCGGTGAGCGGGAGCCGTTTCCCTACGATGGCGGAGAGTTTCGCCTGGACTATCGCTTTTCTGTCAGCGGAGACCTGGAAAGTGTAGGGTTTCTCCTGTTCTTGGACGGGAAACCCCAGCCCTACCGTATCGACGGCCAATCGTCCGATTATGCCTTTTGCCATACATTCGATGCGGCAGAGGATCAAGACATTGCCTTCCTCTTCGAGCCAGTGGCCGGGCACGGCGGCGACACGCTGAACCTGACTATCGTCAGCATCACGAACCCCGACTTCCAGCCGGACATGGAAAGCACGTCCAGCTACGGGTGGTATCACAATGCGCTTTCCGCCAGTGTGGAGATGCGCTTCAACGCCGACCCCCCTTCGTCCGCCACCACAGCGCCGAACCCGGTGGAGGCTCTTTCCTCCTGCAGCGTGCACGAGGAAAAGGTCACGTCCCGGTACCTGGAGAACGACCTGGCCCAGGCGGGATGGCCGGATATAACCATGGACACGCTGGACGACGGGATCTATTACACGCTCACCCTCGATGGCGACACGGTGTTCGACAACCTTCCCCTTACCGAGCCGGTAGCCGTGCGTTTCACCCTGTGCGGCACTCCCGGCGCGCGTTACCACATCTCCTTTTTCCTCGATCACCAGCCGATGGCGATGAGCGGAGAGGCATCGAGCGCCGTAGAGCTGAGCAAGGGGGGCGTGGCCGTGGTGGAGGGCGTCATCGACCCGTCCCTGTTAGGGAAGCTCAGCACGTTCTACTGCGTGGCGGTGCCTGCTGACAGCGCGGGCACGCCCTTCTTCAAAACCAACTCGATACTGCTCTTCCAGGAGGCCTAGATCATGAGAAAAGCACTTTGCGCCGCATTGGCCCTGTCGCTGCTTGTCCTGGGGGCCTGCAGCGCGCCTGCACCAACGGACAACTCCGAAAAGGCGGCGCCGGAGACACCGGCCGCCCCGCTGCCGGCCTCCGATGTCATGAAGGACGACGACCCCGCCCAAACGTCAGGCTCCTTCGCTTTCGACAGCGCTCTTTTCCAGGGAAAGCTGACGGGCTGTTCCTATGCCCAGGCGGGCACGTTGCTCGTCTGCGCTGATGAGCTGTACCTCTACGATACCGCCTCCGGCACGGTGCTGGCCCACTGCCCGGCTCCGGCACCGATGCGAGACTTCGGCGCAGCACCGTTCAAAGACGGCATCGTCCTCACGGTTATGGGCGATGCGGGGGCGGTCGCGTACATCTACGACAGCGAGTTGAAGCTGGAAGAAACTCTGGCGCTGGAAGAGCTTCTGTCCGGCGATCCGGTGGTCGATCCCGGCTGTGTGGCGGCGTCGAGCGACGGGAATCGGCTGGCCATCGCAGGCCTTAGCGCCCTCTACCTTTACGACCGCCCGGCCGGCCAGCTGACTACCCTGCTCGACACTGCCCAAGGTATCGGCGGCTCCAGCTGCATGGCGACCTCGCTGAACGGCGCCGCATTCACCCCCGACGACGACCGCGTGGCCTTCTTCGGCGACGGCTTTTCCTCCGAAAGCGGAAATGGCGAAGACAGCGCGCCGGTATGGGGAACCATAGGCACCGACGGCAGCGAGCTTGAGCTTGACTGGCTGGAATCGGAGGGCGTGGAGGAAATGCTGCGAGCCGACGGCCGGCTGTTCTTCCCCCCTGCGATTTCCCATGTCGACGGGAGCCTTCCCTGGGTCGATGCGGCAAGCGGCGCCGCGCATCGGCTCGCCTTTTCCGCGAGCGACGAGGGAGGCGACGGCGTCTACGTGTCCGAACAGGGCAAATACGTCGCCACCGCCGAACTGGGCGACGCGCTCGTCGTGCGGGTCTATGCCGTTGACTCCGGCGAGCTTGTGGCCACCGAGACTATCGAGGTGGACGACTCCCGCTATGTGGGGCGCATTCCCCAGGTGATCCTTCTAGATGATGCGCAGGCCGCCATCGTGCTTCTGGGCTGCGGCATAGAGGAAATCGACACGGCAGTCGCCACGTTCAGCTTTGGAGCCTAGCATGGAGATTCAGTTCGATAACGTAGCGAAATGCTACAAGGGCAAGTACGCCCTCAAAGACTTTAGTGCCACGCTGGGCGAAGGCGTCTTCGGGCTGCTGGGCGAAAACGGCGCCGGGAAGACGACGCTCATCAGCATCCTTGTGGGTATTTTGCGTGCCGACGGCGGGATGGTGAGGGCCGACGGGCTCGACGTTGGGGCGCATGGTCGCGAATTTCTGGCCGATTTGGGCTATATGCCGCAGTATCCGGTCTTCTACCGCGACTTCACCGTGGGGGATTTCCTCCTCTACATGGGAGCGCTGAAGAGCCTGTCCCCGGCTTTGGCGCGAAGCCGCGCGGCGGAATTGCTGGACACCGTGAATCTGGCCGACGCGCGGGACAAGAAGATCGGTGCCCTTTCGGGAGGTATGCGCCAGAGGCTCGGCATTGCCCAGGCTATGCTATCCGACCCGAAGGTCCTGGTGCTGGACGAACCCACCGCCGGCCTAGACCCGGGCGAGCGCATCCGCTTTCGCAACCTTATCTCCCGTTTCGCCCCTGGGCGCACCATCCTTCTGGCCACCCACATCGTGCCCGACGTTGAGTGCATTGCCACGGAAATCCTGCTGCTGCGCCGCGGCAAGCTGCTCATGCAGGGAGCCCCGAGCGCACTGGAGCAGAGCATCGCGGGCAAAGTGTGGGAGGTAACGGCGGACCTGGAACAATCCCGGCGGCTGGCCGAACGCTGCTGCATCGGCAACATGAAACAGGACGGTGCCCTCTTCTCGCTTCGTATCGTCAGCGACGAGTGCCCCTGTGCGGGGGCTCGGCCAGCGCGACCGAACCTGGAAGACGTGTTCCTGTATTTCTGCCAGGACGGCGATGCACCATGCGCCTAGTCTGGTACGAATTCGCCAAGCTTTTCTGTCGGCGATCGATTCTCGTGCTCTTCGTCCTGTTCAGCGTTATAAACCTGGCCAAGATCTACAGCGAGTGGGATGCCTATTCGTTTCTGGCCGACGGAAGCGGCGAGCGCAGCTGGCACACCGTCTACTGGCAGCTCTACGACCAGTACCAAGGCCCCATTACGCCCGAAAAGGTGCAGCAGCTGCTGGCGACGTGGCAGCCTTTGGCCCAGGCCACGGCGGACATGACCGCCAGCACCGCCACCGACGACGCCAACTCCCTGACGGGAAACCTCTACAGCGATCGGAATCTACTGGAGAAGTATTTCGTCGATCCCATGCAGTATTGCTACGAATATGGTGACCGTGCTGCATCGGTGGCGGAAAAGGCGCGCCAGAACGCCGAGGCCGCGGCTCAGGCCGGGGCCTTGTACCAACAGCGGGAAAGCGCCGCCCTGTACCAGATCTACGCCGGTCGCACCGTACCCGACTTCGCCTACACGGAGATGGCCAACTACTACCTGAACTACGACTTCTCCCTCGTTCTCGTGCTGCTTCTGGGACTCTACGGCGTGGCCGGCACCTTCGTGGAGGAGCGGGAAACGCAGATGGACCGGTTGCTGCTCACGAATCCCAATGGCGGCAGCCGCACCGTTCTCGCGAAGCTGATGGCAGCCAGCGGGTTTTTGCTGCTGGTGACCATGTGGTTCTCGCTGCTTGACCTGGCGGGCTTCGGGGCCGCCTTCGGCACCTTAGAGGGCTTGGATTTGCCGGTGTACGCCATCCCCAGCTTCGCCGAGGCACCTATCGACCTCAGCGTCCTCCAATTCGCGGTGCTGGCGGCGGCGCTGCGAAGCGTCGGGCTCTGGGCTTTGGGCATGGTCTGGCTTGCGGTGTCGCTGCGGGGCAGAAACGCCCTCGTTCCCCTTGTCGCCAACTTCGCGCTCACCGCCGTGCTCGTCATCGGCGGCGCGAGCGCGGCCTATTCCCACTTTGTCTGGGCGAAAGCGCTCGATCCCTATTCGCTGCTGGCGGGCCGCCCCCTCCTGGCCCAAACGGAGTTTCTGGACATCGGCGGCTTCCCCGTCCTGTCCTGGCAGGCAGCGCTCGCAATCTCCCTGGTTGCGGGGCTCGTCATTGCCGCAGCCATCTATCTGCTTTCGCCGCGAAACACCTACTGCCCCATAAGGAGGCTGCGATGATGGTGCTCGCCTATGAATGGAAGAAGCTCATGATCGGGCAGCGAGGGCTGGCCTGTCTGCTGGCGGCCCTGGTGGTCAGCGGGGTCTGGCTGGCGGCGACCGAACAGCCCCAGAACATCGCCATGCAAGAGCACCGATCCGATTACGCCTGGTGCCTGGAAAGGCTGGACGGGGCGTTGAACGACCAGAAGGAGGCCTGGCTTCAAGACGAGAGCGAGGCCATCACGGAAGCGAAAGCCGCCCGTGCCGAAGCGCAGGAAAGCTACTACAGCGGCCTCACCTCGGCTGAGGATTACGAAAGTGCGGCGGCCCAGGCCGGGGAGGTGCTGGCCCACGAGCGGGGCTTCGACGCCGCCTTCCAGCAGTACCTCTATGTATCGGAGAACCCGACCAACCGATACTTCCTTGAGACGAACGGCTGGGCCGGGCTTCTCTCTGTCCAGACGCTGGATTTCGCGGTGCTGCTGGCCGTCTTGTATCTGGCCGCCGCGGCTTTCTGCTCGGAATACGCCTGCCAGATGGACGCGCTTTTGCGTACGACCCCCGGGGGCCGCGCAAGCGCCCGGTGCAAGGTGCTCATCGTCATCGGTTCCGCCGTTGCCCTTTGTGTCGCGCTCTCCCTTCTCCAGCTCACGTTCTTCGCGGTGAAATACGGGCTGCCCCACGGGGACTATCCCCTCCAGAGCGTTCCGCTTTTCGGCACCAGCGAGAAGAGCCTCTCCCTTGCAGAGGCGTTCGTAGCGGCCGCCGCCCTCCGTTGCTTCGGCGCGGTGATGCTCGCGGCCTTGCTCCTCTTCGCCTCGGTTATAGTGAGGAAGTACGCACTGACGGCTCTTATCGGCGCCGCTGCCACCCTCATCCCCCTCATCGGACTACCGGAGCAATTCATCTTCCGCCTGCCCCTTCCCCTGCCGTTCTTGCTGGCGACGGGATTCTTGGAGGGCGGCCGCTTTGCTCAGGGCGACGGAGGGGAGGCAATCGCCGTGTTTGCCGAAGTGTCCCCGTGGGAATTCGCGCTGGTGACGGGAATTTCGGCGGCGCTTACGATGCTCGCGCTGTACGGAACGGTGCGGCGCAGCACGAACTGCTGGCTCTTGGAGAGAAGGCCCCGCTTCGGCAGCAAGGCAAAGCCCGCGGCCGCCCTTCTGCTTGCCGTCGCTCTTCTGCTGCCCGTAACTGGATGCTCTTCCGAAGCCGCCGAAACCGTGGTCTACAACTCTGCCGCCCAAAGCGTGGCAGGCGACGGCTTTGCCGTGGCGCTCGACGACGAAACCCGAACCTACACCTTAGAACGCGAAGGTGCCGCAGCGATGGCCGTGGAAACATCGCCGCTTTTCGGCGCCTTTTCGGACGGGGAGTCCGTGACGGGCGCCTATGTGGCCGGCTCTTGCATTTACTACCTCACTTCGCGAACCCAACAATACATCGACCGGGTTGGTAATTACAACAGCACGTTCACGCAGTTCAGCATCGTGCGCCTTAATGCGGACACGCTGGAGCGCCACGTGATTTTCGAGCAGATCGCCGACAGCGACCGCTCCCTGCTGGGAATCGACTACACGGTCGGCGATACCTGGGCGTTTCTTCCGGATTGCCGCAGTTTTTTCCTGAACGACCGCAGTTTCTTTTTCGTGGTGAACGATAAGATCGTCGAGGTGGATCGAGCCACGCGGTCGGTGCAGACGCTCGCCATCCCCGCCAGCGGCAACATAGCCTTCGACGGTCGCGCCATTTACTTTGTAGACGAGGATTCTCGGCTCCAAGCCTACGACACCCAAACCCGGGAAGTTGCTCCCGTGGGAAACATCGTCGCCCGCAGCTTCTGTCTCACCGAGGACGGCCTTTGCTTCGTCAACCGCCTGGACGGCGATGCAGTCTGCACCTGCGCCAAAGAAGGCTCCGATGCTGTGGTGGTGTTGGAAGGACCTGCCCTGTCGGTCGATTATGAAGGCGGCGAGCTCTCCGCCACTCTGAAATCGGATGGCCGAACGGTTCCAGTTGAGTTATGACGAGCGGTTTTCCGCCTATGCGCAACTGGCCCAACGCGCGCTGCCTGCCCCCTCTTGCGCCCCAAGGGTGAGACGATCTTCGTGTTCATTTCTTACCTCATTTCCTTTTTTCCGAATCGAAGCACCGACAATGAGAGGAACGCCGCGAAGAGCAGCGCCGCGAAGAGGACGAACGGGAACGGCTGGAACGCGGTCGATGCCATTCCGGTCGTGAAGTCATGGAGCGAGCACGAGACAAGGTAGCCGCTATAGCAGTACGGATAAGCTATCCAGGCGGGGGTGTTCGCGACGAGAACGCCCGGGATGACGAGAAGCAGGTTGAGCCCGACGGTGATGAGGGGCTTCTCGAAGACCACCGTTATCGCCCACATGGCGGCAACGGCGGGCAGCATGGTCAGGAAAAGGCCCGCGCAGGATTTCAGCAGGTAGCCGATGGGCAATGCCTCCCGCACCCCCATCATCTGGGTGGCGATGAGCCCGGCGATCACGAAGACCGCGAAGAACACGGCGATCTCCATGAGAAGGAAGAACGCGACGACCACGAACTTCGCCAGGGAGAGCTTGTAGCGGCTGACGGGGAGCGCGAGCATCTTCAGGATGCCGTTGTGCGACGTCTCCCTGCCCGCAATCATCACGCACACGACGATCATGCTGAGCGGGAGCAGGTAATACGCGTACACGAGCGCGCTCTGGACGAACATCGCGGGCCATGCGTTTGTGTACTCGGGGGTGAAGTAGCGGCTCAAGTTCGCCACCCCCGATACGACCACGAGGATGGGCGCGATGAAGATGAGCGGGACGATCTTCGACCTGCGCACCTTCATGAACTCGATTCCGATAAGGCTTGTAAATCCCATAACTGCCTCCTACTCGTAGCGCTCGCGGCCGGAAAGCCAGAGCCCGGCCGCAAGGAAGATGACCGTCTGCGCCGCCGAAACCGCGATGGCCAGGAAGTCCGGCTGGGCGCTCATGGCGATCGCCGGCTTCAGCATCAGGACGAAGGGGTGGGCTAGGACGAGGGGCGAGTCGACGCTGGCGAGCGCCATGGCGCTCAAGAAGCCCGCCACGCCTATGCCGAGGGGTATCCACATGTTCTCGATGCGCGACGACACGAGCAGCATGAGGGTGAGAACGGGCATGCTGGTGATGAGCGAGTAGCCGGCGAAGGCGATCACAGCGCCGGGATCGTACGCCCCTTCGGGCAGGTTGCTCGCTCCGATCAGGGCGAGCGCCCCGTTCTGCATCGCGACCGCGGTGAGCAGCCCAACAGCGAGGACGAGGAACTTGCTCCCGTACATCGAAGGCATCTTCATGGGCATCACGAGCATCTTCTTGATGGCATCGCCCCTGAACTCCATGCCGTAGATCATGCACGCCGCCACGATGACCCCGAACATGTTGATGACGACGATCATCCCGTAGAGCTGCGTGAGCAGGATGTCCATCGGGTCGAGCGGCATGCCGAGCAGCGCCTCTCCGCGGACGAGGAAGTTCGCGCATGCGTAAAGGGCTCCCAAGACGCCGATCGCCAAGAGCACGAAAACGATGCCCGTCCTGCGCTCTTTGCGCAGCTCGATCGACAGCGCGCTCATAGGACGGCCCTCTGCTTCCGCAAGAGGTTGTCCTGCTCTATCATCGCCAAGAACAGCTCTTCCAGGTTCTCGGCGGCGTAGCCCGAGGCAAACGCCTGGGCACGCAGGTTGTCGAGGCTTCCCTCGTAGAGCATCGTCCCATGGTTCAAGATGCCGATATCGTCAGCCACAAGCTCGATCTCCGACAGCATGTGGGAAGAGACGAGCACCGTGCAGTCGAAGGCCTTCGGCAGCGATTTGACGAGGTTTCTGATCTCGTGTATTCCGGCAGGGTCCAGGCCGTTCGTCGGCTCGTCGAGGATGAGGATCGGAGGCCTTCCAAGAAGGGCCTCGGCAAGCCCCAGCCGCTGCTTCATGCCAAGCGAGTACTTCTTCGCGAGGCGGCCGCCGAACTCCGACAGGCCCACGAGTTCCAGGGCCTCGTCCACGGAGCTCGCAGGCAGGCCCAGTATCCTCCGGATGATATCGAGGTTCTCCCTTCCGGTGAGGTTGGCGTAGTAAGAGGGGGACTCGATGAAGGAGCCGACCTCCTTGAGGATCGCCACCCGGCTGTCCGGAAAGCGCATGCCATCGATCTCGAAGGCGCCCGATGTGGGCGCCGTGAGGCCGAGCAGCATCTTCATGGTCGTTGACTTTCCCGCTCCGTTGGGCCCGAGGAACCCGTAGATGCTCCCCTTCCGCACATGCATTGAGACATCGTTGACGGCGACGAAGTCCTTGTAGCGCTTCGTCAGATTGCGGGTCTCGATGATGAGAGGATGGCGCCCCGAACGCCCTGGTTGCGCATGTTTCATCGTTGCTCCTTTCGACGGAGATCAAGGTATTCGCCCCGCCTGACATTCCTCGATTGCGCACCTGACTTTTTCCTTACTTTCGCGTACGGCCCAGGCGCGGGACTGTATTCTGTACAGTGGATAGGTTTGAGAAAGGCACCTCGTGGATTACGCTCTCTTGCACAGCAAAAGGATCTTGCTCGTGGACGACGAGCCGGAGCTTCTTGCCCTCGTGTCAGATATCCTGACCGACGCGGGGTTCGGGGAGATATTCACCGCAGCAAATGCAAAGGACGCGCTTGAGCGCTTCGATGAAGTTAATCCGGAGCTGGCAATCTTAGACGTGATGCTTCCCGATGGCGACGGGTTCTCGCTCATGCGGCAGGTGCGCAGGTCGTCCGACATCCCCGTGATATTCCTCACGGCGAAAGACGAGCCCATCGACAGGATATCGGGCCTGGGCCTAGGAGCCGACGACTACATTCCCAAGCCATTCCTTCCCCAGGAGCTCTTGCTGCGCGTCTATGCAGTACTCAGGAGGTCATACCCCGCGGTTGAGCCAAAGGTCCAACTTGATTATTGCGTGATCGATTTCGACAGGGCCGAAGCCGTGCGCGAAGACGGCCCGGTCTCGCTCACGGCAAAGGAGTTCGCGCTGCTGGAGATCCTTTCCCGCAATCAGGGCAAGGTGGTCACAACCGATGCCATTTGCAATGCCTTGTGGGGCGGGGACGCATTCGGGTACGAGAACCCCCTCAATGCCCACATCAGGCGCGTGCGGGAGAAGATCGAGCGCGATCCCTCGCATCCTGTGTCGCTCATCACCTGCAAGGGACTCGGGTACAAGCTGATGGTTTGCAGGTGATGCCGTGAAGTCCCTGCGCCCCTATATCGCGAGAAACCTCGCGTTCTTCGCCGCCCTGATGGTCGCTTTGCTGGCGTTCAATGCGGCGGCGTTCGGCATCTTCTTCTCCGGAGCAGTCGCCCATGAGGCCGGAGATGCCTCGCCCGCGGCCATGCTTCATGCCATTGAGGACACAACAAGCGCATCGGAGGCGTCTCCGGAGGCGAGGAGCAAGCTACGGGAAAACGGCCTATGGGCGCTGTTCATAAAGCCGGATGGGGACTGCTCGTGGTCGGTTGACGCTCCCGAGGGCGTTCCCCTCCACTACACTCTGCAGGACGTCGCGCGCTTCTCGAAGGGATATATCTCCGACTATCCTGTTTTCACGCGCGTCACTGACGCCGGCCTGCTGGTCTTGGGCTATCCCAAGGACAGCTACATGAAGATCACGGGCAACTATATCCCCATGCGGGCGGTGCAAGCTCTCCCGTCTTTCCTCGTGGTGATGGCGTTCCTCGATGTCGGCTGCCTCTTTCTAGCCTATTGGCTCTCAAAGAGGCGCACTCTGTCTGGATTGGAGCCCATCGAGGATGCCATCGAGGCACTGGGAACGGGCAAGGCGGCGCATTCCCTGCCGAAGGGGACACTTGCGAACCTTTCGGAGAGCGTGACTCGCGCGTCCGACCTCATCGCCAAGCAGAATGAGGCGCGCGCGAACTGGATCGCCGGCATATCCCATGACATCCGCACCCCGCTCACCCTCATCATGGGAAATGCGGAGCGCATCGCCAGCGACCCCTCTGCCCCATCGGATGCGTCTGGCCGCGCTGCCCTTATCAGCGCGCAGAGCGCCAAGATCAGCAACCTGATCAACGACCTGAATCTTGCCTCCCAGCTGGAGTACGACATGCAGCCCTTGCATAAGGCGAAAGCGAAGCCCTCGAAAATCGTCCGCAAGGCGGTGGCAGATGCGATCAACGCATGCCCGGAAACGAGGTATTCCTATGAGATGGAAATCGAACAGGAGGCCGAAAAGGCGGCCGTTGAGTGCGATGAGCGCCTGCTCGGGCGGGCGATAGGGAATATCCTGCAGAACAGCGTCACGCACAACCCGCAAGGCTGCCGCATACGCATAGGGCTGAATGCGACCGATGAGCATGTGCTCATCACCATTGAAGATGACGGGGCGGGGGCGGCCGGAAAAGACCTGCTCGCCCTTCTTAAATCTCAGGAACACGCGAGCAGCACCGACGAAAACCTCGACCTTCGCCACGGGCTCGGCTTGCAAATCGCGTCACGGGTGATAAGGGCGCACCAGGGAAATCTCTCCTTTACGGCTCCCGTCGAAGGCGGCTTCAAAACTGTAGTGCAGCTTTCCAGGTGTTAATCCGGCTGCGAGGCCTGCTGCCTCGGTGCTCATGAGACACGAGAACCCATCGTACACGCTCGGCCGCTATACAGGATACGCCCCGAACACGGTCATGGGCATAGGGGAAGGTGCATCGACTACATCCGTTCCGCCGAGCAAAATTGTGGTTTTATCTGTTAGTCGGGGCCGACAAAGATCAATAGCGTGTAATTCAACAGCACGCGGGCGTCGCCAAATGGTAAGGCCCAAGCTTCCCAAGCTGCTAGCGAGGCAAGCACCCGCGAAACGCACGCCCATCGCACATTGCGCGAGAGCCGCCTGGCCTCCCGATGCGGGCAACCGCAGAAGGAGGCGCATGAGCCATGCCATGCAGAACCATCGCAGTAGCGAACCAGAAGGGCGGCACGGGAAAGACCGCCACCACCTTGAGCTTGGGGATAGCCCCTCAAGGCGGACGGCTGCGCCATCCTCTCGGAGCTCACGCGCGGGCCGCCCGCCAACGTGGAGGCCGGACCCTTCCCGGAGAACGAGAGCGAGCGCAACGGCGGCCCCGAGAAAGCGCTACCTCAAGATTTCGACCTCTTCAAGCAAGTCAAGGTTGCTGCCCAACCAAAGAGACGGTCAACGCCGCGGCCCAGTCGTCCGAGAGGCTGGAAGGGGCGGCATCCCTCTTGAGGATGCTCGAAGACAAGGCCGACAGCGAGCAGATAACCGCCTCCGAGCTTTCCGCCATCCGCTGCATCGTGGAAGCCTGCGCAAGCGATCTCGATGCGGTCTTGGAACGGGCCTAGATAAAACTAGAGCCAGTCCCAGTGGGACCGGCCCATGCAAAACCCGAAGGTTTTTGAATCTGCGATTATAATGCCAGCCTCAGGTCGCCTTGTGACGGCGTGAAGTTAATGGGGGTCTCAGATTCCCGCATCCATGTTGGACATCGCCCGATATAGCGCATAGGCCTTCCCGGCCTCTATGCGGCTGGTGTCGACCTGGTGCGGCGGGAGATACCCCTCGCCCACGGATTCTACCACGCGTCCGGCCCCGCCCCGCTCAAGCTTCGCGAGCACCTTGCCGTTGCGCGCATCGCGCTTCCGATGGGGCATGGATTCAAGCCGGCTTACGCGGGGGATCTCCCTTCCCGAGGCCCTCCTGGACAATATCCGCGCCATGTCCGAGCCGCCCCTCACGGACCAGGCGCAGGGCACGGAGTCCATCCTCGCCCCGTAGATGTGCTGGTTGTCGGACTCGATGGTGCCGAGGGAGGGCCCCTCCGCCCCTATGAGCTCGCTGTTGTTCAGCAGATACCCCGCCACGCGCTTGGCCGCGCCCTCGTTGGCGAGCCCCAGGGATGCCGCGGCGCCCAAGAGGGCTGCGGCGGACGCCGCATCTCCGTCCGAGGCCACCCCGATCAGCCTTCGGGCCAGCCCGGGCGTGCGGGAGCAGGAGAGGATCGCGCGGTTGACATGGTAGGGATCGAGCTGCACCGCCACCCGCGCCCCCGGAAGGTAGCGGCCGGCGTCCGAGCACCACGGCTCGCCGTCGGCGCCGAGATGCACCGTCTCTATCCCGCCGAGGTCGAACACGGCCCCCATCTGGGCCACGCCCTCGCTCCAGAACTCGTCGGGAGCCCCCACGCACGCGTGGTGGAACACCCTCGTGCGGCGCACCTTCCCGCCGCGCACCTCCTTGCCCCCGTAGGCGCACATCGCCTTGACCTCGAAGCGCCTGGGCTCGCCCGGCTTCGGCCTTTGCACGCTGAACCAGGTGCCGTCCGCCTCCATGCATATCTCGTTGAGGCGGCTCTCGGCCTCGGGCACCACTCCGTCGCCGTAGAGGGACTTGGCGGCCGCGACGTCCTCCCTCTCGCAGGCGTCCCCCGCCCGGCGCAGGGCCGCCATCACGGTCCTCTCGCTGACGCGCGAGCCATGGCGCGCGAGGAGGTCGGCGGCCTTCGCGTAGGAGGCCTGCGAGGCCGCGAGCACCAGGAACTCCGCCGCCCCGGGGGACACGCGGGCGCCGTACGGGATGCCGTAGCGATCCGACAACAGGTAGGCATCCAGGCCGAACCGGTCGCGGTAGCGCCTCTGGACGAAGGAGACGTCGCCCATCTCCGTGGCAAGGGTGCGGGTGCGCTTGTCATGGGCGACGTAGCCCTCGGGGCGGGACCGCATGAGCTCTTCGTCGCGCGCCTCCAGCGCCCGTCCCAAGGAAACGCTCATGCACTCGTGCCCCGCGTCCATGCAAATCGATTCCAGGACGGAAAAATCAGAGCACGCCTCGGTCTTCTCGAGGAACAATTCCGTCAGCGCGGCTATCGCCCGGGCCTTGGGGCTGCTATCATCTGCCATATGAGGTTCCTTTCTCTTTGATCTTCGACAAACCAAAGAATACAGGAACCTCTTTCTCATTGTATTGGCCAGCTTCTCGGACGGGCTTCGCCCGCCCTCGTCCCCGGCGCGGCTAACGCCGCACCCCCAAAAACGCTACGCCAAGTTCCCCCACGGCTCGGCGCCGCCCCTCGCCCTCGCCGCGCTCTTCTTCCACGAGATTGATCAGCTCTTGCTGGGAATGGACTTCGAACTTGCGGTAGACGGCCTTCACGTGACTCTTCACGGTCTCG
>Ga0137306_102478_pt1 | contig 15382 bp, 9 predicted proteins | sample Inofroosms_March_FD_97187 | JGI IMG/M metagenome (GOLD analysis project Ga0137306, IMG submission 97187) | Mouse cecal microbial communities from Vienna, Austria - N-Acetylneuraminic and N-Acetylglucosamine D2O microcosms_March | ecosystem: Host-associated > Mammals > Digestive system > Large...
ATTGCGGTTTTACCGAATGGTCGGGAGATATTTGGTATAGGATATACTAATTATTTAGATGTGTATGAGCTCGATAGAAAAGATTTTCTTTATTTCAGTGCGGGATTTGTAGAGTTTTTAAATCAACAACATATTACCGAGGATGATTTAAACAATGATATAAAAATCTACGAGATGGATAGGTCTAAAAGAGACGAGAACAAATATGCGTATTTGCTTAAGATGACGGAAAGCCACAGTCATCAACATTATATCAAAGACGGAAAATATGTTACATATACGATAAATCAAACAGTAATTGATTATACATCTGTTCCGAACGATGTGGGTGCCTATAATTTAGAATATGGTGCTATATTTAGCTATGATGATGACCGTTATGTGTTTGATCCGGATATAGGTAAAAGTGTGGATACGATAACCACATCTTTGAACACACTTCTTGATCCCATAATAGCCGAAAACGAGTATAACCGTTATATTGCAGAACAAACGGCGAATGGGTTTACAGTTGATACTATGAACTTTGTATATATAAGATACGAAGCATTAGAGGCATACTGTTTAACTCATCAAGATGAGAGCTTGCTCGGCATAGATGTGCAAGAGTTTTACGATATAGAACGCACTGTCGGACCTAACGAGTATTATACTGTAGATGCAGACGGAAATCTTACAAAACTCGAATTTCCGCCTAACGAAGACGAAAGCAAAGCTAGTTGGTTGGATAGACTGTTTGGTGCAATAATTTCCGTCGGAATAATCGTTGCAGGCGTAATTATAGTAGCGACATTAAATATTGCTACAGGAGGTGCAGCAAGTGCGGCTACACCCTATATAATGGGTGCGTTTATAGGCGCCGGTATGGAAGTCTTTATGCAGACCGTCATACAGGGCAAACCTATAAAAGATATAAATTGGTTGCGCGTCGGAGTAGCCGCGGTTTCCGGCGTTCTTTCGGCAATTCCGGGCGTCGGGTGGTTCGGCGCAGGGTTGATACAAGGTGTTACGGAAGCTGCAATGACCGCAGTAGACGGCGGCAGTCTGGAAGACGTTTTCAAAGCTTTTACTGTCGGATTTGTTACGGGTGTGGTCATTCACGGCGTCGGAAAAGCCTTAAGTGCAGGCGTTAATAAAATCAAAAAAACAATTAGATGCAGAAAAGGATGTTTTGTTGCCGGAACTTCAATATTGCTGTATGATAATACCATAAAACCGATAGAAAATATTGAAATCGGAGATATGGTAAAATGCTATAACGAAGATGATAGGAAAGTCGAAAATCAGAGCGTTACGGAAGTTTTCAAATATGATGCTGATGAAATAATACATATTATTCTATCCAATGGGGAAAACATTTCTACTACGCCGTCGCACCTTTTCCGTACAGCAAGCGGATGGGTAGAAGCAAGAGATTTGCAATCGCAAGATATCTTATTTAACATAGATCAGCGGTTTGTAGAAATTGATAATGTTTACAGTCAAGTATTAGACAGCCCTATATCGGTATATAATTTCACAGTTGCCAATAATCATAATTATTATGTGGCTACGGACAATATAAATGCTGTTTTAGTTCATAACGACTGCAATATTTCGAAATTCCAAATAAAAGATATAGATGATTTTACGAAAGGTTATAATTCTGGTAATGTCACATCTGGGATTGGAAAAACACCTCCCAGTGGAACCGCGAACACAGTTTATGTAAAAGTGGATAATAGCGGAAATATAATGAATATTACTTATTATGATAATCACGGACTACCGTCACGACGGTTAGACATAGTCGGTAAACCTCATCCGTGTAAAGATTTAGGTAATCAAAGCGTAATCCCGCATATTCATGATTATAAAGTAAACCTGAACCCAAAAAATGGGCAATGGGGATTGGGCAAAGAAGAAACCAATTCTGCCAGTAAAGAATTAGTAAATGCTATAATAAACTACTTTAAAGGATTATAAACATGTATTATGATGCTGATAAACTTGAATATGGTTTAGCAATCTGCAAACGTTTTTTTCCTAACGGAAAATATGACACGTTCAATCACAATAAAATACGTAAAGAAATAGTTTCTTATGACACTTATCATAACGATTGGGTAAAAGAACTGTATACGTTTATCAATCATTTCGTCAAAAATGATTCTTCGATTACGCATTTTATTGGAGAATATGTCCTTTTTATTGATGAGAAAGCCGACGAAGAACTGATAGAAAAGGTTGTCTCCGAACTTAATGAAGATGAACAGCTTCTTTACTGGGAACGATATTTGGGTTGTCCGCTTACAGGAAAAAAAGGATTTGAGTTTTGCGGTTGCGATGTGGGAGAGTGTAGCTGTAGCTCAATTACTAGTTGTGATTTTATTATTGAACCTCAATTTGAACGGCATTTCAAAAAGCTGAATAAGTACGGTATTTTTGATAATCTCGAGGATGCGATTGACTTTAACAATGCTTTGAAAGAGTTTTATCCGGATGAGCCGCATGCTTGCAACTGCGATATATGGGCGATATGGCGTCGCATAAAATAAACTATGAATAGTACCACTACCCACAACAAACTAACTCGTCAGAAGTTGACGTTTATAATATTGGCGATAACCACCGTTCTCGTCGGGGTACTGCTTGCCGTAATGATAGTTACGCATAAACCCCCTGAACTCACAAGAATAGAAATCGTTTCGTCGCCGTACAAAACTCAATATATAGAAAAGCAAACATTGGATACTACGGGATTGGTCGTAAAAGCGTATTTCGGAAGCGAATCGAAAGAAATAACAAACTATTCCGTGGATAAGTCGGTTTTGGAGTTAGGCGACGAAACCGTGACCGTATCGTATACGGACAATAAAATAACAAAAACCGCACAGTTTTCTATCGACGTGGTGCAAAAGAGTTTATCTTACATAGAAGTCACAAAACAACCTGACAAGACGGTTTATCTCGAAAATTCCGTGTTCGATCCGTCGGGTATAGAAGTGACCGCGCATTATGACAACGGCGAAAGCGTTATCATAAACGGTTGGGAACATAGCGCGATAGGTCCGCTGTCGCTATCGGATAATACGGTGACGATATCGTTTGGCGGGAATACGGCAAATATACTCATAATCGTTGAGCAAAAACGATTGCAGAATATCTATCTTGATCGTTTGCCGAACAAACTTAAATATACGGAAGGCGAGTATTTTGACTTTCTCGGACTTGAACTGTACGCAAAACACGATAACGCTCCCGACGAACGGGTATACGACTGGACGCTTGATGTAACCAGACCGTTAACCGCCGAAGATACGAACGTAAATATTTCTTACAGTCTTCACGATGTCACCAAATCGGTGACGATAGATATCGAAGTTCTGACGGCTGAGCAAGTAACCGAAGAACAGAAACTTTTATCAAATTTAATAGATCTTTTGCCGAGTGCAGACGACATCGGAGTTGAAAATTTGGGCGCATTGAATTACGTTATATCGGTATTGAATGCGACAGAGATATCGGAAGAACAGCAAAGATTGCGCGACGAACTTACAACAAAGCGCGACGCAATAATGGCGGGGATACCGGAAGAACCCGAAAGGGAATACAATATAGAATATAAAATAAGCGACGGGCTTGCTTTCGAGGATATAAACTACGGGGATAATCCCGTAAAAATCAAAGCGGATCAGTCGATTACGTTAGAACCGGCGGTTTCGAATATTGCCGCCAATCAAGGTTATGAATTTACGGGCTGGTTGATGGACGGTAAAACCGTCACGAGTATCGATAACATCGAATCGGATAAAACTGTTTATGCGGTGTTTACTCTTACTCCGACGGTGGAAGTTATATTCAAAGATAAGATAACCGATGCGGTTTTATGGACGGCTGATCCCTTGCGTACCGACGACTATAATTTCGAAAACGCAAATATACATTCTGCTATCCTTAATAAAAACGGGGTGTTGCCCGTTGCGTATTATTCTACGGGAAATGTAAGGACTGACAGCGTAAATTTGAACAGCGGAAGTAATGTTATTGTTTATGCGTTGACAACGGAAGTAAGGCAACTGCATTTGCCCGACGAGAATTTGTTTACAGTCGGATGGCAGTATGAATTTAACGTTGACGAAACGACGGATCAAACAACGACAGTTGCAAGAACGGGATCGGTGTTTTACATTCCGATTGGCGCGGAAGTCACTATTACAGCAACAAACGCAAATATAGATACAATAGTTCTCGACGGTAAGGATATAGGTACAAAGTTAAATGCGACAGTCGTTAAAGCTGTTTTCAATATGGCAGAAGGCGAATATGCCGCGTCGCTTACATATACGACCAAACTGACGGATATGACTACGTTATCTTTTGTCGGACAGAACGTTCAGTCGGTCGTCTATCCCGTCGGTTGGAACGGCATTATGGCAGAAGTCGATTTGAAAAATCTTGCGTTTATATTCGACGAAGAAAACGATGCGTATATGAATGTTTATACTATCGGCGGCAATGAATATTATTTCGACGATTTAACTACTTATGTATTCGGCGGCGACACCGTGATAACGGTGGCTAAAAAGCGCAACGAATTTACTTTCACCGTAAAATATGCAAACGGTAAAGAGGTCATGGACGGTTTAGTCGGAAAACAGACTCTACGATCCGCGCTTTCGATATATGCAGATGACGCGCTGGTTACACTCAAATCCATTTTTGAAAACGGTAATCTTTTTGCGGACGAAACGAAAACAACGCCGATCGATAAAGACGAATTGCTGTCGCATATCGTTAGGAATAATATAACGGTATACAGCGATTGGCACTTAGATCCCGAAGAGCCTGACATCCCTACATTTGAACCCGCTGATTACGGCGAATATTCGTTTGTCGGTACTTGGAGTTCGTTGTTCGCTACGGATAACGACATACTGTCTTGCGAGCTTGTTTTGACCGACGACGGCAATTATTCGTATAAGACTTATGTAAACGGCGTCATCTCCGCCGACGCCTGCGGTGTGTATCGATTGAGTAACGGCGTTATCGAGATAAAAACTTTTGACACGGCTTATAAATACGATATTTTTACGAAAAACGATTTATCTGTAGATATAAGATTTTGTGCGGACGGTTTATTGCGCGTAGAATTTGTATGGCTGAATGATACGATCAAGACGGTATTCGAGCAAGTTCTGTTTTGCGGCGAAGTCCGCCCCGTGAACTACTCGGCTATGTCTGCTGTCGGCGTTTACGATATAGCGGGGAACATGCTTACGTTATTTGAAAACGGAACGGCGACGATTATCATCGGGGATAGCGAGATAACGGCATATTATCGTATCGACGAAGAGGGCAGAGTGTATTTAATGGAAAACGGAACTGTAGGTACAGGAGATATTACGGAATTATTGGAGGAGTCCGACCATGAATAAAACGAAATACGTTAAAGCGGTTAAATACGGAGTAACAATGCTTTTTGCCGTAATAGCCATGATATTATTTGTTATGGTTTTTACGCAACAAACAGCATACGCCGAAGCGTCTGACCGCGAAATAGATTATACGTTTGAGGACGTTCCCGTAGAAAGCATAGATATTTGTGCCGACGGAAATATAACGGAAATCAAGCCGGGCGAAAGTTTTTCGGTTAATTATTTCTTAAATCCTTGGTATACAACTACAGATAAAGTTTATTTTGACTTTTTGCCGTTCGGCGTAGCCGAAGTTTTGGAAGTGAGCACAATTAAAATTCAAGACGGACAAGCCTCGGGTAATGCTTTGATCAAGATTTCGCAGGACGCGGTAGTCGATAGTACGGTTATTGTTACCGCGACGGCAAACGGTGTTATGAGCAATGGAATAGAGCTGACTATCGCAAAGATATCCGTTGAGCAAATTAAACTTTCGTTCACCGATTCGGATGATAAATTACATATCGGTAAAAGCAAACAAATATCGTGCGAAGTGTTGCCGAAAACAGCGTCAAACAAAAATATAAGATATGAGTTGTCGGGCAGCGGCATGCAATATGTTAAAAATTTCGACAGTGAAACCGGTATAATTACTGCCGTATCGGATATTTCGAGCGTGCAGGCAAATTCTACGATAATCGTAACGGCGTTTGCCGAAGACGATCCGTCTGTATCCGACAGTATCGTTGTATCGTTGTATGTGCCGACTATAAACGTTGAATTGTCGGCTTCTACTCCGTTGGGCGGTAAAACGTCGGATAATATGCCGCTTGCCGTTGCAAACAGCACAGCGGGAGAAACCGTGCAAATGAGCGCCACGGTAAACGGTGTCGATACAACGGGGTTGAACTACGTTATTGTCAAAGGTCGCGAGTATATTGAGAATGGGCTTATTCGCAGCGACGGAAGTTTTACGCTTAAATCTACTTCGGATTGGACTGCAAGCATGAAACAACCTCATGCGGAAATAAGGGTACGTGCAGCATATAGCGACGGTTTTGACGAGATAGGAATATCCGTTTATGTTCCTGTCGAACAAATATCCTTTATTGAGAAGAATGTGCCGTCCAATGTGGAGAATAATAGATCATACAGGCTCGGAGTGCAAGCATTCCCCGAATATGCAACTTTTTTGAACGACTGTTTAGACCCCTTTGTATATACTCTTAACGGGATAGATAGCAGTATTGCAACGGTTAATAGCGACGGTTTGGTGTCGCTTCCAAAATCTCTTACAAGTAAGGGCAATGTTGTCAACTACACCGCATATCTTAACGGAGCGTGGACGGGTGTTGACGCATCGCCATTAAATCATGCGATGTCCGTTGTGCCCGTTTTAGCGAACGATATTACGAGCATTGTTATAAAGAAGAACGGCGTTCCCATTACGGACAAATCGACAAAAGTTTTGCCCGAGGATATTCTTAACGTCGAAGTAGAATACGACAAAGATAATGTTACAGAATTGGCTTTTACGTTGGTAGAAAACAGTGTTATGCTTTCGACATCCGGCGGAACTATTACGATTGCGGATATTGCGCACATGATCGAGGATAATCCGTACATTCCGATTTCGCTTGAATATGTAGGCGAAAAAATGACGGTGACAAAACCGCTATTCGTCCCGATATATGTGCCTGCCATTACCGCAAGCATAACGCAAGTTCCGCTCGATAGGGATGCTACACTCGACTTGCGTTCGCTTGTAACAATAAACGGACACGGACACGCGAGCGATAAAACCATTACATGGGGCGACGTTAAAATAGGCGGAGTATCGGCATCGGGTGCAAATTGTGCAAATGGATTATTGAGGATCGACAGCAGAACGACGGCGGGTACCGAAGTGACCGTTTTGTATCATACCAAAGACAATGAAAATTGGCAACAACAGGTTTTTACGGTCGCGCCGCTGTCTGGTCGCTTTACTTTGACTTATTCCAAAGACCGCGATTATGCTATAAATACGGATAGCCCGCAGCTTGAGGAAGGGCATAGCGTTGGATTATTATTGGCTTATAACGGCATGCGCGGAAAGGATTTTGGGCTGACTTATTCTTTCGAATCGACTAACAACGCAACTTTAAGTGAAAAGTCGGGTGGTCAAAACGGCGAATATGACGAGTTTACGCTAACTGCTTTATCTGATCAGAGTGGCAGAAGCAATTATATAGAATACCTCATAAAAATACACGATGGGAATACGAATTATTATATAGGAACACAAAGTTACGGTCAGTTATCTCCGTCGGGCAGTTATATGAATAGGATCGCTATTTTTAACCGTATAAGCGGAACAATAGGCGTTTCTAATAATTCCATAGAGATTGGCGGCACGTTTATTCTTAGTGGTTGGGATGAATTTGCTACGTTTAACGAGAGCGATTTGGTTTGGTCTGTAAACGGTAATGTTTTGTCCGATAGAAAACTTGATTCTGTTTCGAATGCGGGTTTCGTACTGAAAATATCCGCAAAGCAAACTTATAATAACAGCGAGGTTACATTCTCAACGGAAATCGCGTTTGTCTGCATATTATATAAAAATGAGACGGACGGGATATTAAAATGTGTATACAAGAAAGACGGAGTGCCGATCGCCATAGAAGGTAGTTTGGGTGAAGAAAAAGAAAACAATGCGCAAACAGGGTGGTCTACGAGTATAGGCGGAGCTAAAGATTATGCATTCGGAAGCTCGTATAACGAAAGTGCGGATTTAACGCTATATGCTTACTGGAAGTTAACGTATATTACTGCAACAATAGGCAGTAAATTCGAAACGGAAGATTTTTTACCTACCGATTTTTGCGATTGGCGGCTTATAGACACAATAACAGTTCTTTTTAATAGTTATACATCTGTCGATGCGCTTAAAGAGATAGGATATTCCTCTGTAACTATTAGTATTAAATTTCATCTTTCCGTATACGGTGATGCAGATATGTATTTGCAAATATATGATGCAACTGCAGGCAAAGAATTAAGCTGTTCAGATATGTACCGTTCGCCGAACGGAGCATCATTTGATACTACTTATACATTTACATTTGATATCGCTGATATAGACGATACTCATGAAATACAGTTCCGATTCAAAGGAAGACGATATGTTGCTGTTTGGGGCGGCGGTGTCACATTGAGTGGTGATAGAAATTATACTGTTCAATTTACGTGATAAATATTATAAGCTATATTTTTTAGTTGTTCACTGATCATTTTCGGTTCTTTGATTCTCAACATCTCCCCGAACGAACAGCACCAACCGAAAAACAACGGACTTATTTGCACTTGAGCGGTAAACGTGAGTTTGCCGTTCTCTTTTACCGTAAATTCTATGTTCTCTCCAAAACGGTCAATCATAGCGTCGAGCAGCTTTGCGTCTATTTCGAATGTTACTTGTTCGGTTTCGCCTGTAAACATTCCGAACACTTCGTTATAATGTTTAGCCGGATCGAATTGTTTTGCTACGGCAGACGGCGTTATATCTTTACTTTCCGTATTGACGGCTTCCATGCGGTCTATTCGGTAATGAGCTACGCTGTCCTTGTGTTTGTCGCTGTAACACACTAAATAATAGTTGTCGTTGGCAAATATTGTTGTTATGGGGTTGACGGTATAGCGTTCGCCGTTCTTTCTATACTCGCGTTTACCTTCGGCTGTATAGTCGAAGTATACAAAGGAGAGTTGTTTTCCGTTGGTAATGGCGTTGTCGATCTCATTTATGCTGTACAGTATATTCTCGTTTGTGTGTTTCGTCGTGTTAAACCAAACATTTCGTTTAAGCAAAGCTGCTCTATGCGATCCGCCGAGCTCGGCTATCTTATCTAATAATACTTCCGTTTTCTTGGGGGTTATAAAGCTCGCTGCTTGAACAGCGTCCATAAGTATGCGAAGTTCGGGAACGTCGAAGCTGCGGTCGGCTATGAAGTATTTTGTGCTTCTTGCTTTTATGCGAACAATATCATAGCCGCTCTCGATCAATTGGTCTATATCTTTTGCAAGAACGCGGCGGTCGCATACTATTCCTTGCTCGTTGAGTTTTGCGCATAATTCGGGCGTAGATAACGGATGTTCCTCGTCCGAGTCTTGTCGAAGTATTTCGAGTATTTTTAGTAGCTTGATTTTCGATGCGTTTTCACGTTTCATAATATACCGTCCTAATGATATAAATTATAGCATAAAGTAGTTCGGCTGTAAAGTATATGTGTCCACACTTCTTGACAGTTTGAGTTATATTCCTTGACTTATACGCGCTACTATGGTATAATATATCTGTCAATAAATATGGACAGTAATAGGCGATTATCGCCCCTAACCGTTTGAGGCTGAGGGCGATAATCGCCTTAAAACAGTAGTTAAAGGAGTTAAAGAAAAATGATCAAAGCGGTTATATATGCGCGGTGTGCGGAAAAAAATGATGACAAAATCGCGAGTCAGTTATCCGTATGCAAAGATTATGCGGTGAAAAACGATATGAGTATCGTTGCGGAGTATGCAGACAATGGCTATTCGGGTATGTCCGCAAAACGACCGAGCTTGAAATCTTTACAGGTAAACAATGATTGGGAAGTGTTACTTATAACTGAATGTTCGGTATTGTACAGAGATCACGATTTGCTCATGCGCTTTATGGATTCGGTTGAAAAAAATGGACGCAAGATAATTTTGACGGCATCGGGAGAAGAACTATCGTTTAGCGTCACTCGGAAATTATTACGAAATATGGGAGTTGCTCACTAATGGATAGTGCTGTTATCTACGCTCGGTTCAGTTCGCACGGACAGAACGAGCAGAGTATCGAAGCGCAAGTGCGTATATGCAAAGAGTTTGCGGAAAGCAAGGATTTGAAAGTAATAAATATCTATACCGACAAAGCGCGGACGGGAACGAATGACGCGCGCCCGGGTTTTCAGCGCATGATCTCCGATGCAAAGAGCGGCGCGTTTCGGTACATAATCGTATATATGTTCGACAGGTTTGCTCGTAACCGTCACGATAGCATTGTGTATAAGGAAACATTGCGCGAAAAATATAACGTACGTGTTATCTCTGCGTTAGAGCCTATTGCCGAAGACGAAGGCGGCGAATTCTACGAGATGTTTTTGGAGTGGAACGCCGAGAAATACAGCAAGCGATTGAGTAAGCGTGTAAAGGACGGTTTGGATACGAGCGTGGCGAACGGAACGTTCTGCGGCGGTATGCTCATTTACGGATACAAGTTAGAGTTAGAGCCTATTCCCGGTAAATCGGGAAAGTTTGTTAAGCGTGTCGTTATAAACGAAGAAGAAGCGGAAATATTGCGTTACGCTTTTCAGCAGTATGATATGGGTGTAAGCAAGAAAGATATTGCCGAAGCGTTGAACGCCAAAGGTTTAAGGTTTAACGGTAAGCCGTTCAAAGGTCGTACTTTCGATAGATATTTCGTCAATGAGAAATACACAGGTGAGTTTTATTTCGGGGAAAGACTCTGTACGAATATGTATCCGCAGATTATAGATAAAGATTTGTTTAATAGGGTGAAAGAAAAACTGACAGCGAATAAGTATTATGCCGGCGGTGAAGCCCAAGCCAAAGTACCGCACTTGTTGACGGGCAAACTTATATGCGGACACTGTAAAAAGCTTATGCGCTCGGATAAGGGAACGGGCAAAAAGGGTAAAGCGTACTTTTACTATATCTGTCGGAATGTTAAGTCGGGCAAGTGTAATAAGCAGCGCATGGAAAAAGATGCGTTGGAAGAATATGTCACTCGGTCTGTTGTGGAATATCTTTCGGTGAAAGTTAATGCCGAAGTCGTTGCGAAAGATACTATTGATTTTTACGATAAGCGGACGGACGAACAAAACATTAAGACGGTACAGGCAAAAATAGCGAATGTCCGCAAAGAAGTCGAAGATCTTACCACTGCGTATGTAAAAGCGCGGAACGATTTGTTACGCGATACGATAGAGCATCAAATGGAAGAATACGAAATTCTCTTGAACGATCTTCTCGAACAGGAAGCAAAGTTAGAGCTTGAACGCGGTTATAAGCTGACCGAACAAGATATACTCAATTTCATTGATATGATAACTCGTGGCGATACTTCCGATAAAGAGTTTCAAAAGCGCGTCATAGATAACATTGTAAAATGGGTGTATGTCTATGACGACCATAAGATAATCATTCTTAACATCAATAACGACAATACGATAGAAAAGTTGACAGATGACGAAATGAATGATATACTAAACGAACTTGAAGGGAACAAAACGACGGGCGAAGAAAAGGTGTTCGTAAGCGCTCACCACCTTCCCGCCAGTTGAAACCTAAATCGAACATCTCGGTTTAGGTTTTTTCTATGCTCTTTTGTTCGTGGGAATATATCGCATATAAAGCCGCTAAACAGCCGTAAACGGCACGAAAACGGTTTTGGCGTGAGTTCGTACAAATAAGGTAAAGCGGACGGTTTATGCCGCGAAAGCCGCTTGATGTGAGAAAGGGGCGTGTTAGGCTATCGCGCCAAAGGCAAACCAAAACCCGACAGATTTTCAATCGGTCGGGTTGCGTGTTTCGCCCTTATTTGCCTATATACACGCCCCTGCGAGGCTCACGTCAAGCGGAACGTGGAATAAATAGTCCGCGTATCTAAATACGCATAATCAGTTGAAAGTCAATCATTCTCGGCTGTTTCATATTTTGAATGTAAATCGGGTACGGAACATTGTCCGTATAAAAGGAAAAGCCCTGACTTTCGTCAAGGCTCATCGTTTTGGGACTGTTGTAGATAATGACCATTTTATCGTCAAACAGTTGTATTTGCTTTATCAGTAGGTTTATAAGCATTTGCGGCTCTTGCCGTAAAGCGTGTTCGTAAAAGTCGGCAATCTCTTGGCGGCTTAACTTAAACGCCGATTGCGCTTTCTCTATGCGTATTTGCTTTTCGAGTTCTTCCGAAAGCGTTTCGAGTTCGCGCAACCGTTTCATCGCGGTGTTGCTCGTGCCGCCGCACTCTATCGCCGACATAATGTTTTGTATGGCGTTCTCGGTTTGACGTTGTTCTTTTACAAGCCGAGTTAAAGCCGAATTTGCTTTTATGTAGTTGTCTTGCATTTCGAGCAAAGTATTTACAATGTAGTCCATATTGCTTTGCAACTGCGTTATGACGTTTTCAAGCACATAGTTTTCGAGAACGTCTTTTCGTGCTTGGCTCTTTGTGCAACCGTTGCCGTTTTTACGTCCCAAACACTTGTAATAGCGTTTCTTTTCGCCGTTCTTGGCTGTGCCGCACTCTGCGCTTACGGGACTGCCGCAATAGCCGCATACCGTTTTGTGGCGTAATAAGTAAACGACTTCGGTACTGCGTTTGCCGTAGTGATTGCTGTCTATTTTCGAGCGCACCGTGTCAAAAATATCTTGCGGCACGATTTGCGGATAGATATTCGTAAACACTTCGTCGCCGTGTCTGTATACGCCCGAATACTTTTCGTTTTTGAGTATGTTGTAAACGGTGTTTCGCGCAAACGGTTTGCCGTGATTGAATATGCCTTTTGCGGTCAACGCTTTTATGATGTCTTTAACGTAAACGCCCATAGCGTACTGTTCGTAAATGAATTTTACCGTTTCGGCTTTGTCGGTGTCTATGACTACTTTATGGTTTTCCACTTTGTAGCCGTAGATTAGAAAACCGCCCGTAAAGTTGCCTTTACTGCGAGTTTCACGCATACCGCGTTTTACCTTTTGCGAAAGTTCGGCGGAATAATACTCGGCATAGCCCTCTAACATACTTTCGAGTATGATTGCTTCGGGACTGTCGGGAATATACTCCGTTGCCGATACGACTTTAACGCCGTTGTCTTTCAGCGTTTTCTTGTGCATAGCCGTTTCGTACTTGTTGCGGGAAAAGCGGTCAAACTTGTAAACAAGTATCATATCCCATTCGCGTTTTGCGCTGTTTTTAATCATACGCTGGAAATCGGGGCGATTATCGTTCGTACCCGTCATAGCGCGGTCTATGTAGGTATCGAGTATAACAATGTCGTTGGACTTTGCATACTCGTTGCAAACACGAAGTTGACCTTCTATGCTTTGCTCCGATTGGTTGTCGCTCGAATATCGAGCATAAACTACTGCTGTTTTCATTTGAGAAATCTCCTTTTAGATTGAATTTTATTTTGTCTTTCGACAAGGGGCGAAACAAACGAAAGCGCAAAAATCTTTACTAATGAAATGCGTTACATTCGGTTTTGCAAGGGTTGCGCAAGCAATGCACTTTACCCTTGCGAAAACGTGCGCTTTCGTTTACGCTCCGCCGGTCGAAAGGCAAAATAATTTAGTTGGCTGTGGGCATTTGCGCCAATACTTCGGGCGTGGCTTTGCCCCTAACTACGCCGTCGCTGTCTATGCAAGTAAAATCGTCGAATAAAATCACTTTCTTATCGTCAATTCCCGTCGGGCAAACAATATCTTCGTCGAGAATATTGCCCTTGATGTAGGTCGGCAAATCGCCGCCGTATATAAGCCGTTCGCCGCTCTTTTCTATGTATTTGAGTAAATATTTAACGGAATGTTCTACGTTTCTTTCGCATATCTCTTTGAAATCGTTGCGCCCGAATTGTTTTAGAAAGTGCGTGTTTTGAAAAGTGGTTTGCTTACGGTGCTTTCGCGTGTCGTAATCGGTTACGGTTTCTAATTTGCCTATCATTGCGTTTTCGGGTATAACGAATATGCCGTGAAAGTGTAGCCGTTCCGTGTCCTTGCCGTGTTCCCATACGCCGATATATTTCCAACCTTTACGGCTGACAAGGTGTTTTAACGAATTACTCAACGACTTTCTAAAACTTTGCTCGTCGTGTTTCTTTCCGTCGAACGTGAAAGTTACAAAGTAATTCCAACTTTGCAAACGGACTTTACGCCATAACCGCGTATAGCGTTTGGCGGCATTGGTTTTCTTGCGTTCAATGTTTTGCTCGGTATATTCCTTTGCTTGCTCGGCGGTTTCAAATTCGCCTTGCAATTTCTCGGCAATATACTTTTTACGCTCGCGCTTGGGTAGGCTTTGGCTTTCTTTATACGCCGTTTCAAACGCTTGCTTTTTGGTGTCTTGGGTGGTTGCTTTCGGCGGCTGTTTCTTATGCTTGCCGCCGTTGAAATTGTCGGGCGGTATGGCTATAAAATGACTGCCGTCGTTGTAGATTTTTGCGTCAATTATTGGTATAGTGGTGTTCTCCTTTTTTTGTTGGTTTTTTGGTTGTTGTTTCGGAAAAACGGTACAAAGAAAAAGGGCAAAATACAAACTTGCAGCTTTTACCTAATATTTTGTACTTGCTCTCGTTCTTGCGGCATTGTTCCTTTTCTATTCGGACACACTATGCTCGACTTGCGGCAGTACCTATTCAATTTACAAACTTAACAAAAAGCTATTTTCAAAAAATATGATTATTTAATTGCCCTTATGGGACTTACTCCTTTTTCTTTGCCAATTCCAAAACTCGTGCGTACAGCGTTTCAAAGAAAATTCTTCGTTCGCTGTCTGTCAGTTTCGTTATGTCGGGCGTTCCGACGCTAACGACTTCGAGTTTTGCATTTAGCATTATTCGCGCCTCCTTTTTAGCATTTTCGGGGCAAAATAAAATACCCCTCACTTAATAGCCACGGGAAAGGGCAAAAATACACCCCCTTTTTCAAAATTTAATCGAAATTTAATAAAAGTATTCGTTTAAGCCGTTTTTTGCCCCTATACTATAAAGGCGCGAATACGGCGAAATATCACGGTCATTTTGTAAATAAATCGAAAAAACTTTGCCCGTGCTTATTTAAGCGTAAACGATTATACCACATAGCGAAAAATAATGCGGTTGCATTAACGGTTACAAAAGGGTTATAAAGTAACACTACGTCGCATAAAGTAACGGCAAAGTTGCGGAACGTATACGGCAGTAAAAAGGACG
>Ga0137306_102479_pt1 | contig 15374 bp, 23 predicted proteins | sample Inofroosms_March_FD_97187 | JGI IMG/M metagenome (GOLD analysis project Ga0137306, IMG submission 97187) | Mouse cecal microbial communities from Vienna, Austria - N-Acetylneuraminic and N-Acetylglucosamine D2O microcosms_March | ecosystem: Host-associated > Mammals > Digestive system > Large...
AAAATCAAGCAGTGCATTTGGATTCCATTATAATCTTCTGTAAAATTTCCTGATAAACCAATCTCATGAATTTTTCTCTTGCCGCGTATCTCAAAACAATCTGTTTATAATCATAGCCCTCCGCTTTTGGGCTCTATCTGTTCTGTTAAGAAGAGCTTCACAGGGAACCGGCTGTCAGTATCCTTTCTCTGTGACCGAGTCATACAATAATCGAATTCACCCCTGTACAGGCTATAGGAAATGACAGCTTTATTTGCCATTCCTTATAGAAATCACTTTATCTTTTCTATTCAGCAATGTATAATAGCACTATGGAGCAGAAAAAAGAATCAGAATATTAGGAGGGATGCTGCTATGGCATCAGTGTCAGGACATGAAAAACTTTATACGCTTAATGATATTTACAGCCTGCCGGAAGGCAGCAGGGCAGAGTTGATTGATGGACACATCTACAATATGACTCCACCTACCAGAACACATCAGCGCATTGCAGGGGAACTCTTTGCAACGATCAGGGAATATATCAATCTCAGCAATGGAACCTGTGAAGTCAATATTGCTCCCTTTGCCGTATTTTTGTGTGCGGATGATTCCAAATATCTGGAACCGGATATCTCTGTAATCTGCGATAAAGATAAGCTGGATGAACATGGATGTCATGGAGCACCAGACTGGATCATCGAAATCGTATCCCCTGGCAGCAGAGTCATGGACTACTATACCAAGCTTTCTTTGTATCGGGAAGCCGGCGTACGGGAATATTGGATTGTTGATCCTATAAAGCAAATCATTCTGGTCTATGATATGGAACACGATGCGGCACCTGCGATTTATTCTCTTAACGATACTATAAAAGTAAATATCTATGATGATTTGGAAATCGTTTTTTCTAAATTACAGTTCTGATCTGCATTCATCGACAATCTGCCTTGATTTTTATAAAAAATATGCTGTTGAATTTTACATCAAACTAGGATATACTAAGGACAGAAAAGGAGAATGTGATTATGCCGAATATCAAACCAATCTCTGATTTGAGAAATTACAGTGACGTGCTCCGTGATGTATCTGTGGGCGCACCGGTCTTTCTTACCCAAAATGGGCGTGGGCGCTATGCAATCATTGACATGCAGGACTATGAAAAAACACAGGCAACTCTGAAACTTATAGGTGAGCTTGCAAAAGGGAAAAAATCTGGAGAGGAAAAGGGATGGCTTTCGTCCTCGGATGTGAGAGCGCATTTCCGGGCAAAGGCAAATGAAGAATAGCATCCACTATTCCCCGGAAGCCCAGAATGACCTGGACGAAATCTGGGAGTATATTACCTTTGAATTATGCAATCCGCAAGCCGCTGAAAACACCGTAAACAAAATCATGGATACCGTTGATGAACTGGAAAATTTTTCGGAGATTGGCACTCCGCTGTCCTCTGTGACAGATATAGAAAGTGACTACCGATTTCTCACCAGTGGAAATTACATGGTTTTCTACCGTGTGAATGGGCAAGATGTGTACATTGACTGTGTTCTCTACGGCAGACAGGACTATCTTCGGATTCTGTTTCCTGATCTGCCGCGGAACGACAATGAAGGATAAAACAAAATATAGTAACGATGGAACCGCAGGCTGACGCTGGCGGTTTTTTATTGCTCTGGGCCAACCTGGCCTGAAGTCTGGAGAAAGGGATACCATGTCGGGACGGGGTCCACGCCGTTATAAGATAGACGAAAACGGAACCATCAAAAAATACTATGACAATAACTTGCCATCAACAGGCTGCGGCATCCTGAATCTGTACCGGGTATTCGAGCAGATGGCCCAGGGCAAATTTTAGGATGCGTCGGACGGGTCTTCCGAATCCTCTTTGATTATGAGGCGCACCAGCCATTTTTGAAACAGATCCACCCCTATGCCCACATACAGAACGCCTGCGACCATGGCTGCCGCGATTTGCAGCGGAAGGGTTCCCATAGCGGACGTGCCAAGCGGCGCCATAATCGTAAGGCCGATTGCCCAGCCGCAGAGCAGGGCCGGCGTGAAGACAAGTCCGGGCAGCGTTTCGCCTATGAGCACCGCTGCCGCTCCGAGTACAAATAATATCAGATATGTATTGATATCCGCCGAAAACGGGAGGTTTTCGATGAACCATATGGCGGTAACGGAAAAGAGATCTCCAAGCAGGAAGCCCAGAGTGATTTTTACCGCGTCTTTTCGCCGGTTTCCGTTTGTCGCGTAAAGGCCTGCGACAATCAGAGCGACGGCGCCCGTTCTGACCCCGACATATGGGCTGAGCACGGCCCAGAACGGGGGCAGAAACGCGATGGCAAACGCTAAAGTGAGCATGTGGATCTTTTTAAGCCTGGCTTCATCTGCCTTTTTCATTGTTGATTTACCGACCTTTCTTTACCGGCGTGACAGCCGGCTGATTTTGTCCATGGGGTATGGGGATGTAGCCCCTGACATGGGTATGCGCTGCCGCGGAGTGCGGCAGCGCATGTATTAAAAAGCAAGGGGAGAGAATCACAATTAATATTTCCCGTATTCCAGGGTGGTTTCGTACCATGCGTCGAAGTTTTCTTCTTTGTAGTGGTCGATTACGATGGAGCAGTCCATCATAAATCCGCCGCCCGGCGCACAGATGTCCAGCATCTTCTTCGTATTGTCAATGATATCCTGCTTCTTGCCGTAGATCAGGTCTGCCGTGGGAATATTGCCGCAGATGCAGGCGGTATCGCCCAGGATCTTTTTGGCGTTTGCGATGTCAACCTGTTCAAACAGGTAGATGCATTTGCCCTTCGGTACCTGCTTCAGGATTTCCAGACGGGTGTTGTACTGTCCTTCGCAGAATACGTAAGGCACCATTCCCAGGTTAATGATTTCTTCCATCACACGGTACAGAGACGGCCAGTAGAACTTCTCATAATCCGCATTGCTCATCATGATGTCGGTTCCGCCGTGTAAAGGCATGAACACATACTGAACCCCTTTTTCTTTCAGTCCATGTACATTCTCAAGGGCAAGGGTGGTGAAGTAGTCGATGGCGGCCAGTACTTTTTCAGGCTCCTCGAACAAATCCATGGGCACGTTGATATATCCGCGCAGATTGTCGGCAAGCATATCGTAAGGCGCGTTCTGGCCCAGCGTACATCCAAGCGGCGTCTGCAGTTCCAGAGCCAGAGCGGCCAGTTCGCCCTGAGCGGCAATCCATTTATTCGCCTGCTCGCCGGCGCTCATCAGTGTGATTAAAGCTTCTCTTACTTCGGGATCGGCAAAGGCGCCCATGGAAGCGTAGTGTCCGAATTCTACCACATCCTGGAAAGTCATCTTTGCAAGTCCCTTTAATTTTTTATGCCTGCGGGGATAAACCTTGGTCATCATAAAGTGAGACGGGTCTCTTAAAAAATCATCGTAATCGTCGATATCCATGTAAGTGATATCGTTGATCTGATAACCGGAGTTCCGGTCCAGACGTCCGTCAGGGCTTGGCCAGTTAATGGCTACGGAATCTAAAACTTCAAGGACGTTAGACGGATAGGCAGCCGGTCCCCAGTATAAGTCAAGATCGTACTTGGACAGTATTTTCTGAACGCCCGGCTTCATGTTTCTTAAATCCATCAGACCTTCGCACATGCTGATTCCCGCGGCCTGTACGTATCCGCCGTAACCGAACTTGGGGGCGAAAGGGACACGGTCCCCTTCTTTCAGCGCCACTGCGGCGTCAACTCTGGCCTGTCTTTGCTGTAAATTGTTTTCCATAATAACCTCCTAAAATGTAATTTTTTATATAAATGAAACTGGATATCCCTATTTTGCTCCGTAATGGCGGACGGTCTCAAATGCCGTTTCCAGATTCTCACGCTTCGCGTTGTCGATGCAGGCGTTGAAGTCAAAGATATAGCCGCCTCCGGGGGCACATGTATCAATCAGTTGTTTGGTCGCGTCAATAACCTGCTGTTTTGTTCCATGTTCCGGCAGATAAATCGGCAGGTTGCCGCTGATCGCCGCCGTACCGCCCAGAATCTTTTTCGCATTGGCCATATCCACGGATTCAAAGTGGTAGATTACCTTTCCTTTGGGGACATCGGTAAGCTGCTCCAGACGTGTATGATAGTTTCCTTCCGTATACACGTAAGGGGTAACGCCCATGTCAATCAGCGCCATAAGACATTTTTTCAGCGGCTTCCAGTAGATTTTCTCATACTGCGCGGGACTCATAAACCCGTCCATTCATTGGAAAATTTCGGCAGTACTTCCGTGGCGGCGGGATAGTCGTACATGGCTGCCCGGTAGGAGGAACCCTCCAGGTTATAAGGGAGAGCGCCGAACATCGTACAGATGGGAATCCGTTTTGGTTCTTTCAGCTCCCTGGCGTCTTCAACCAGCCGGATTCTCTCTTTAAACTTTTCCGCGGCCGGCGTTTCGTCGGTTACGGTTTTTACATCTTTGGCAAACCATCCTGAGCTTGCGTCAAATTTTGAGTTTTCTCCCATGGCGCCTCTCCTTGTTTTGATATTGTATTTTTCTGGGTTATCGGTTATATTTAGTATATAGGATTGATTTTTAAAGTATATGGCCAGATAACATATGATTTTTCCGTGAATACGGCCGTTTTTCGTCTGTGCGGACAAAAGGAGTCTCTATGAAACTGAGCATGGCTATCATCGAACACTGGATCAGACAGTATCATCCGATTTCAACCATCATCTCAGACGAACCGGATATTTCCGCCGTTCGCCTGTTTACGTATGCGAAAGCGCCCAATCCCCAATATCTGTATGTGGGAAGAAACAAGGATTTTTTCGAAAATTCTCAGTCAAACGAGGTGCTTCTGGTACATAAAAAAGATGTGATCAGTCTGAGCACCCATGAGCTGGAGGATGTTTTTGACTCACTGCTGGATGCCTTTGCTTTTTACCAGAACTGGGAGCAGGAGATGCTGTCTGCCTTTCAGAAGGAAAATCCGGAGCAGGTGATTATTGATTCCTGTAAAGACATTTTCGGGCCTATGTTTTTTACCACCACGAGTCTGCAGATTACCGCCTTTTCGAAACAATATCCGGTGGGGAGCATAAATCAGAACTGGAATGACTTCTGGAACCTGGGAACCCTGTCCCTTTCTTCTCTGATGAACATGCAGTCCGGCCAGTTTCTGGAGAAATTGTCCGGCACCTGGGAATGCGAAACCTTTTATGAGTCCAATGTGGAAACGTATCCCTATTCTATGATGATCAGCCAGGAGAATTCCGCCCACAGGCTCACCGGGCAGCTTACGATTATCAGCCATTCGCCGTTTCAGCAGTATCACAGACATATGGCCGTCTGTCTGAAACGGGCCCTCTGTCTGGTGGCGAACCATGAGGAAATCATAGACCATGGTTCGGTGGCCCAGAGTCTTTTGCAGGATTTTCTGCAGGGCAAGCGCCATGATGCTTCCAGTTTTCACACCTTTTATCAGATGCAGGGATGGAGCCCGGAGCAGTACTGCATGATTATCATCTTAAAGCAGGAGAACGGCACGCCGGTTACTTATGAGTATCATCTGAAATCTCTGCGCAAATATTTTCCCAACGGGCTGTTTTACGCGAATGTCAGCCTGAATGAGCGGCAGGAAGGGGAGATTGTCTGCTGTCTGCCGACAGAACCGCTGGGAGATGAGGGCGAAAGGAACCGTTTTGGGGTAGAGCCGCCGGACGCGTTCTTTAAAATGGCGGAAGCGATGAAGCTTGACTGCTACTGCAGTTATCCTTTTTCCGGCATTCAGAATGCCGCGGGCCAGTATGCCCAGGCCAGCGCCTGTCTGGCCCGGGGGAAACGGCAGTATTACGCGTGCGCCCTGGAAGACCTGGCTGACCTTAATGGCCGGCCGGCGTACCGCTGTCTGGCACTTCATCCGGCGCTGAACAGGCTTCTGGACTATGACCGGCGGAAGAACACCTGCTTTTATCATATTCTGAAAACCTATCTGCGATGTGAGAGAAACCGGGTGCTGACGGCGCAGGAACTGTTTATGCATAAAAATACGCTGGTGTACCGGATTGGCAAGATCTGCGAGCTGTGTTCTCTGGACCTGGACGACGCCTATGAGCGGGAGTACCTGCTGGTTTCCTTTCGGTGTCTGGAGACGATGCCGTGACCTTTTGAGAATGTTTTTAAATGTGAAGACAGACGGGTAATTTACTTGAAAACCTTCGCCGATTGTGCTAAGGTGTAGAAAGAAAAAATGGGTAGTGTTAAATGATTTATGAAAAAACAGCAACGGACCTCCTGGGGCTTGGGAGGGGAGTTGCGGAACTTTATAAAAAAAGACAGGGAGGCCGCCGCATGAGAATCAATATCGCGTTTCCGGTTCTGGATGAAGAAAAACGGCTGGAAAAGGGAATTAAAACAACGCTGAAATTTCTGGACCAGCATCATATAGAAGACTGTGTTCTGACAATTGTGGACAATGGCTCCACGGACAGGACACCGGAGATCTGTGACAGACTGCGGGCTTCTGACAGCCGGGTCAGGTGCATCACACTGAAAGAAAAAGGGTTCGGCGTTGCATTTCAGGCTGCCATAGCGGACAATGACTGTGACATTCTGGGGTATATGGATGTGGATCTTTCCACGAAGCTGAAGCATTTCCTGACCGTGATTAAAATTTTTGAGAAATATCCCTGGGTGCAGATCGTAAAAGGAAACCGCCTGGATCGCCGCTCGGTGATCAAAGGCAGAAAACCGCTGCGGGAGCTGACTTCCAGGGGACTGGATCTTCTGGTGCGTCTGGCTTTCGGGACGGATGTGCGGGATACCATGTGCGGATTCCAGTTTTTCAGGAAGGAGACGGCAGAGATTCTGGCCGGGATATCCAGCACGGATCCGGGCTGGTTTTACTGTGCGGAGCTTTTGCTGCGGGCTGACCGTCTGGGTATGCCGATTCGGGAGATTCCCGTGATCTGGGAGGATGATTACAATACTTCAGTTCATGTGGGAAGCACCGTGAAAAACTATCTGGAACGAATTGCGGCCCTTCGGAAAGATGTCAGGAAGATGCGGTACTGACCTGCGGCTGCGGGCCGGCATCCGTGAGGGATAGCATATGGAAAGCCTGTCCGCAGAAGGTGTCACAATGCCTGTTCAGGTGCGGTTATTTCGTGAAACGTGCTGCCGGCGGAATGAGCAGTCATGTGTGACAGGGGGCTGTAAGGAGTGCAATATGTCGAAGGAATATTATGACAAAATCATACTGGGAGCGGGGATGTACGGGCTGTATGCCGCCGGACGCCTGGCAGAGAAGGGATGCAGGACGCTGGTGATTGATCTGGAGAGTCAGCCCTTTCAGCGGGGTTCCTATATCAATCAGGCCAGGCTGCATAACGGATACCATTATCCCCGCTCTTATACCACGGCTTTTAAATCGGCGGGTTATTTTTTCAGGTTTTTTGACGACTTCGGCGAGGCATGTGTCAACACGGAGTTTGAGCAGGTTTATGCCATTGCCAGGGAGTACAGTTGGACCAATGCCCGGCAGTTTGAGAAGTTCTGTTCGAATCTTCATGTACGGTGCGAGCGGATGCTGACGGAAAAATATTTCAATGTCAGCACTGTGGAAGCGGCCTTTATCACCCGGGAGCACAGCTTTGACGCAGGGCTTTTGAGCCGCCATCTGTATGAGAAAGCGGAAAAAGCCGGATGCAGGTTTGCTATGGGCGTGCCCATTCACGAGATTCGCCGGGAGGACGGGCTATTCCGGGTCTGCTTAAAGGACGGCAGTTCTTTTGAGGCGCCGTTTGTGCTGAACGCCACCTATGCGGGAACCAATGAAATCCACAGGATGATGGGGTACGAGATGCTGCCGATCAAATATGAATTGTGCGAGGTGATCCTGTGCCATGTGTCAGAGCGGCTGCGGAATGTGGGACTGACCGTGATGGACGGGCCCTTTTTTTCGGTGATGCCTTTTGGCCGGACAGGCTTTCATTCGATCACCACCGTATCCAGGACGCCTCATATGACCAGCTATGACCCGCTGCCGACATTTTCGTGTCAGAAGGATCATCCGGACTGTACGCCGGCGCAGGCAGCCAACTGCAATACCTGTGTTTCCCGGCCGGAGACGGCATTTCGGGAAATGTGCCAGATCGCCCGGAAGTATCTTCAGGAGGATATAGAGATATCTTATGTGAAATCCCTGTTTACGTTAAAGCCGATTCTGAAAGCGTCGGAGATTGACGATTCCAGACCGACGATTATCCGGCAGTATGGCAGTGACCCGGATTTTTATACGGTGTTTTCCGGGAAAATCAACACGATGTATGATCTGGACGAGATTTTGTAAAATATATTTCCGTGTGATATGCGGGCAGGGGGAAAAGCGGATGTTTAAGTGTGAAGCGGGGTATGACAGTTTATGAAATATTTGTATGAGAATTATATATCTCTGGTGGCGGTGATTTCCAATGACGCGGATATTCTGCCCGACCGGGTCCGGAGGCTGGATCAGGTGCTGCGGGAACATTTTAAATATTATGAGTTTGTGTTTGTGGACAATCATTCCGGCGACGATTCGCTCGAGGTGCTGAAAAGCCTGGATATGAAGTGTACCGTTGTGGAACTGGCCCAGCGGCATAAGCTGCCTCAGGCGGTGATGGCGGGAATTGACGCGGCTATCGGGGATTATGTTTTTGAGATCGAGGATCTGAGTGTGGAGCTGGACTTTAACCTGCTGATCGACATGTATGAAACCTGTCAGCAGGGAAATGATTTTGTATTCCTGACGCCCCGGGACAGCAGCGCCATGTCCAGGGTTTTTTACCGGCTGCTGAACGGCCGTCTCCGGTATCCGGCAGGGCAGGAGGTGACTTCCTCTGTCTGCATTCTGTCTTCCAGGCGGGCGCAGAATAAGGTGGCGGCTATGGGGGATTATATCGTGAACCGGAATGTGGCCTATGCATCCGCCGGGCTGAACTGTGCTTATCTGAAAACGGATATGGTCTACCGCAACCGCAGGGGCGTCCTGACCAATATCGGCCTGATGCTGGATACTTTTATCTACTATACGGATGTGGTGATCCGGCTGCTGTTTATGGCGGCGGTTTTCTTTCTGGTTATTTCGCTGTGTATCGGCGTTTACAGCGTGCTTTCTTATCTGTTTGAGGAGATTGCGCCGGGGTGGACATCCACGATTATGTTTATCAGTTTCGGATTTTTCGGGATCTTTGCGATTCTGGCGGTGGTGTCCAAATATCTGGACCAGATCTTAAAAAACACGTCCCATTCCAAACATTATATATTCAGGGATGTTTTAAAAAAATAGGATGGAGAGAACGATGATGGCAGACAGAATAAACAGAATTGACTTAAAACGGAATATAGCAAATCACAGGCAGGAGTATCTGGAAGCGTTTGAGAAAGTACTGGATGACGCCGCCTTTTCCGGCGGAGCTTACGCGGACCGGTTTGAGCAGGAATTTGCCCGTTATTGCGGCGTGAAGGCATGTTCCGGGGTGAATAACGGAACTTCGGCTCTGCACTGTGCCATGGCGGCTTTGGGAATCGGACCGGGGGATGAGGTGATTGTGCCGGCCAATACGTATATTGCCACGGCCTGGGGTGTAACCTATACGGGAGCGACGCCGGTGTTCGTGGACTGTACCGGGGATACCTGGGAGCTGGATCCGGACAGGATCGAAGCTGCGGTTACGGAACGGACAAAAGCGGTTATCGGCGTGCATTTGTACGGACTGCCTTTTGAATTCGGAAAAGTAAAGAAGATTGCGGACCGCCATGGTTTGTATGTGGTGGAGGACTGTGCGCAGGCGCACGGCGCGCTGTATGAGGGCCGGATGGTGGGCGGTCTGGGGGAAATGGGCTGTTTCAGTTTTTATCCGGGCAAAAATTTGTATGCTTTCGGGGAGGGCGGCTGTGTCACTTCCGACAATGAAGCGTATATCCGCCATATCAACCGTCTGAAAAATCAGGGCTGCGATGTGCGTTACTACCATGATGAGGTGGGGTACAATATGCGGCTGGAGGGCGTGCAGGGAGCCGTACTCAGCGTGTCGTTAAACTATCTGGATCAGTGGACGAAACGCCGGCGGGAGATCGGCGGCCGGTATCTGGCCGAAATCCGTAACCCCCTGATTACCATGCAGCGCCATCCGGACAATACCCGGTCAGTTTTCCACCTGTTTGTAGTGACCACGCCTGACCGGAACCGCTTTATGGCTCATATGGAGGAAGCGGGTATTTACTGTGATATGCATTATCCGGTGCCCTGCCACCTGCAGAAAGCCTATGCCGGGCTGGGATATCAAAAGGGCGATTGTCCGAATGCGGAATATCTGTCGGAACACTGTAACTCTCTGCCCATGTATCCGGAGCTGACCGATGAAGAAGCAGGACGGGTGATCGACGCCTGCAACAGTTTTCGCGGATAATGCCATGTAGGGACAGAGATAGAAAAACGGGTGATTCCTTATCAAGTTCCCGGTATCCTTAATTCCAGCAGGCTAATCCATAAATCGTCATAGATATTGACCTTTATTTTGTCTTGGAAGGTATAGGAAGTCATTTTAAATTGAGTCTTTTCCAGATAATATACAAGGATTCGTTTTTCCAATGGATCAACAATCCAGTATTCTCTCACCCCGGCTGTTGCATATAAATTTAGCTTATAAACGTAATCATGGCTGGAAGTGCTGGGGGAAATAATTTCTATGATCCAGTCCGGTGCTCCGGAACAGCCTTGGTCAGTCAGTTTGTACGGGTCGCAGATGACGCTGATATCAGGTTCTACAATAGTTTTTCTGTCATTGAACAATTTGACGGCAAAGGGAGCCGGATAGATTTTACAGGATCCATTTTTAGATCGAAGATGGATATTGATTTCCGTATTCAAAAAATTTAATATTTCCTGATGCGTCCTGCTGGGAGCCGCCATATCATAAAACTGCCCATTAATCAGTTCCGCCCGGACATTCTCCGGCAGATTATAATAATCATCTTCGGTATAAAAGTCTGATCGTGCGAATACCTGTGACATAATGATTCTCCTTTCCGTCGTGGGTTAAGGGAGTTTGGATCACGTTCCATGTATTGATCTATCTTTTCCCTCACACCACCTGAAAAATATAAAATTTAAGAATAATCGTTTGTCTTGATTTATCATATAGCATATATCGCGGTTTTTCAAGGGTTTTCGTTTATCACGGTTTATCATTCATTGTCCTGAATGGTGTCAAAGTGGTGTCAATAAAGCCCCTTATGGTGGCGGCCAGGGGAGGGAAAGGCGCTCGGTATCTTAGTTGGTATTGGGTGCCTTTTTTTCGACGGTACGTTCCGACAGAATTCTGAAAAGCTTTCTATGAGATTTTCTGAGGTTCTGCAAATCGTTTTACCCCAATAAATACCCCAATCTATATTTTTAACGCCCCTTATGGCTGCGGCCCGGAAGGGGCATTTGTATAGTGGTGCTTAGTGCCTTAGTTGGTAGGAGGTGCTTCTAATATGCAAATAGATATTATACACCTAAAATATCATCCCAATATTTTTCTTCATTTGTTTTGGAGTAGGTTTTTTGTAGTGATTCTTTTAGTTGGAATATTTTTAGAATGCGTATATATATATATTCAAGACAGTCCAAAAATTTGTAAGATGCGCGCACTCTTGCAACTTCATATTTATCATGTATACCCTTGGTAATTTTGGAAGTGAGGTTTTCTGTTTCACTTATTTTCTTACAAAGTAAATAATTATAAACATTTTGAGCCAGAGCAACCGATTGAACGCCGCAACACTCCAATAAATCGCTAATGAATAAGATGGAATTGTGGTAAGAGTCACTACGTGGAAGTTTTGTTTTTTTATTCCACTCAATTAATCGATCTATTGCTTCTGTTGAAAGCCCTGTTTCAGCATGAATATCTGTTTCAGCATGTGTTGGCATTTCTATCAATCCGAGAAGGTAGTCTGCGGAGCAATGGAAAAATTTACAATATGCTAATATATACTTTCCACTCATTTCTTTAAAATCTGTATTGTACAAATCCGCTTTTATTCTTTTATAAATCGTATCAATGGCTTGTCTGTAACTACTATTTTCTGGGCTGTTATAAGTAAAACGATGATTGCGTACAAATTTTCTTTCATTTCCTTTTAACAGTTATGATTTTTAAAATGGAAAAGCAAAAGTAAATGTCAAACCGCAGGAGGGCTGTATTTTATGGTCGAGAGGGCGTAATGCTTTAATGGCTGATGCAGCAGAAGCACAGGCGATTATAAGAAAGCATTAGCAGGAAAATAATGAAATCAGCAATAAAACACCCTCCCAAACGCTGCAACGTTCAAGAGGGGTAGCACACAGCCGGAGTCATGTACTTCGCAAATATATTGTACCACGGTTCCGGCGGAAAGGAAAGAGATGGTTTACGAAGTTTTAAAAATTGGCGAGGAAAATACGATCTCACCGGATTATTACAAAAACTTTGATACCTTTATGAATAAAGCGATATTGGATTATCTTCCGGAAAGGGGCGAATCATGATTCTAAACCCGGAACAGGCGTTGACCGGCGCCCTGCTGATCGACCCATTGACAGTAAGGAAATGCGGCAACTTAAAGCCGGACATGTTTACAGATGCTTTGTTGGGTCGGATTTACCTGGAATATGTCCGTGCCTGTGATTTTGGCTATCCAGCAAATTTAGTCACCCTAGCGGAAAATATACCAGATGTTTCCCGGCAAGAACTGATGGACTGTATAAAACAGTGCGCAGATTCCACTGTTACCAGCGCAGCGGCGGGAAAGTATGCGGATGCTGTTGTGGCGGCATATAAAGCCCGCAGAGCGTCCCGATTGGTAAATGCGGTGAATTTCCAGTCGGCAGACATAGAGCGGCAAATCGGGGAGTTGGTGAATGATCTGAAGGTCTTGCGTGATGGTGGACGGATAACCGCTTGAAATCTGGCCAATATTGTCAAAGAAGCAGCGCCGGGATATTTTGTGGAGAATGACCGTCCCCGGCTGTACACCGGTTTTTCCCGGCTGGATGATTGTTTGGGCGGCCTGGAAGGAGGCGACGTAATCGTAATGCAAGACGCAAGTGTCATTGTGCTTTTCTGGAACTCGGATGTCGCAGATCACAGTAAAAAAGGGCTGGCCGTGGTGAAAAACTGACAAGGCGAATTGATGAAAGAGAAAATGGAATTTATCGGGGAATCAATGACGTTTAGCGAGTTGGGGGAATGGGACCATGAGTTTAAACTCATCCAGCAGAAAACGCCATTCGATGATTAAGGGTGAAGTATGGTAAGAAATGAAGATATTCGGCGGGAATTTAACATGTTTTCTGATATTTGGAGAGTATATAAAACGCTTCTGCCTGTTGGGACTGCGGATGATGAAAAATATTGGGATGCTGTCATGAATGCGGTTTCAGAGATTATGAAAATGTATCCAGGAAAGTTTGCCGAGGATTTGTTGCTTGTGTTGGTGTCGGATTTGGAAAGGAGGTGCGCTGAAAATGAAGATCAGGACTCAGGACGCTAGGCGGTATTTAGAGTTTGGGGAAGTGTACGCAGATATGCATGTAGACGGCAAAAAGGCGGCGGTATATGTGAGGAACCGCCTTAATCTGGAACCTGTCTGCGTTGGGGTATATGAGAGCATGTTCAGGGCAAGGGGTGTTCTTTATGAGATGGATTTGGCGTATCAGGCACGGAAAAGAGTTTTCTATGCCCCGGCGGAATGAAGCTGTGTTTGCGTCCTGCTGCTGGCAGATAAAAACAGGCCAGCGGCAGGCAATAAAAATAATCAGGGAGGATTTGTGATGGAATCAAGAGATAAAATGTTGATGGCGATCAGGAACAGGAAAGATTTACCGCAATATTTTATTGAAAGATTTACAAGAGAAAGAGCGGAAAGGGGAAGAAAGATGATTGTGATCGGGATTTTAGTTTTCATGTCTGTTGCGCTGCAGTTTGTCAGTGTCTGTGTCCAGACAGCCATTATCGGGCTGTTGTTGAGAGATAAGAAATGTGAGGTGCGGAGATGAAAAAACCATTCGTAAAGCGGATAAAGGTGGAGGGCGGATGCATAACGGTTAATCTGATTACGTTTCTGCCGGTAATATGCGATTTTGAGAAAACCGTTGAAGCGATTAAGCCAGCAGATGGAAGGGAAACCGGTGAGATGGAGATACGAAAAATCTTGGCGGGAAAGTTTGAAAGGATATTCGGCAGGGGTTCATGCAGGAAAACTTTTGGAACTGACATCCCGTCTCTGGCGCAGATTTCGGAATTTCTGGATAAGTTGGAGCCGCAGCTGAAAGGCTGGATGGATGAAATAGGTAAAAAAACGTTGTTAAATGCTATGGGACGCAGGGGGAAACCTCGGAGACATTGAAACAGAAAATAAAATAGCACCGGCATGCAATTATGGACGCAGGTCGCTAACCTGAAATAATTGCAGGCAAAGACAAAGGCATCTCTGCTTAGGAGGTGTCTTTTTTGTATGGTACAGTATGACGGAAGTATACATATAGTTACAAAGATCACAACAAAAGATGCAGAGGAATCACTTGCCAACAGACCGCCGCAGCTTTTGGGGATACTGCAAAAGCGGCAAATAAAGCAAAAAAGGCTGTAGAAGGATATCTAAGCCCGCTGGATGAGATCAACAAATTCAATAAAGCCAACGAGGACGGAGCAGATTCCGGAGGTGGAGCCGGTGGCGGTGCCGCGGGCCTATGTTTGAGGAAGTTCCGATATCGGATAAATTCAAGGATATTGCCCAGTGGCTTAAAGATATGTGGGCAGATGCTGATTTTTATGAGCTAGGGCAGTTTCTTGGTGAACGGTTGAAAGAAGCACCGGACAACATTCCCTGGGACGAAATCAAAGCTACCGCTCAGAAGATCGGCAAAAGTATAGCGTCATTTATAAACGGATTTATCGAAGTAGAAGGCCTCGGATATTCTATAGGCCGCACGCTGGCAGAGGCTTTCAATACTGGTTTCGAGTTTTTGAACGCATTTGTTCATGAACTTCATTGGGACTCGCTGGGGCAATTTATCCCTGAATCTCTGAACGGAATTTTTGAGAATATTGATTGGCCACTGATACAGGATACTTTCATTACCGGTGCAAGGGGTATGGGGGATGCAATCAATTCCTTTGTTGATTACCTGAACTGGCCAGCGATGGCAAGCACCATATCAAATTTTGTAAATACGTTCGTAGATACAATTTACACGTTTTTTACAACCGTCGATTGGTCGGAACTTGGCGTAAAATCGGCACTTTGATATCAGATTCGGGAACCCGCATAGCCTATTTTTTGAATGGGGCGGTGAGTTCTATTGACCTTTCAAGCGCCGGACAGATGCTTGGCAG
>Ga0137306_102480_pt1 | contig 15358 bp, 11 predicted proteins | sample Inofroosms_March_FD_97187 | JGI IMG/M metagenome (GOLD analysis project Ga0137306, IMG submission 97187) | Mouse cecal microbial communities from Vienna, Austria - N-Acetylneuraminic and N-Acetylglucosamine D2O microcosms_March | ecosystem: Host-associated > Mammals > Digestive system > Large...
AAATAACGGAATGTGAAAAAATTGTTCAGCGATGATAACTATGGCGGCGTTATGAAAACTGCCATAGTTGTTTTCTTTTTGAATCCGGCTTCATTTGGATCTGGAAAAGATAGCAGGGTAGTCTTGCATCAGAGTTATTTTTTTGATACGGATTAAAAGCAGGAAACTTATTAGGAGATGGGGGAATAGAGTGAAGCGTCTTATAAAAACAGTGACTTTTGACCTGCATAAAAGTATGTTTCGTAAAACCTATCTGTTTCAGTGTGTGCTGATCGCATGTGTATGTATGATCAGCCAGGTAGATATTCTGAGAAATATGTATATGGGATTTTCCATGCAGGGATATGATCTGATCGGGGTATACAATTTTATCATCCATTATGACAGGTTTAAAATATTACTGTTAGTCATTGTGGCGTCTGTTTACAGCGGCAGCTTTTGCAGGGAATACCATAGTAACAGCCTGCGGTACATTCTGCAGAGGAGCGGGATAAAGTTTTATGTGCTTTCAAAATATATTTCCATCCTCGTTTCAGGGCTGGCAGCTTATATAGCGGGACTCATCTGCGCGCTGATGATATGGCGTACAAAAATTCCGTTTGTAGAGCCTGGCATGGCATTCTTTGGGACAGACCAGTATTTTTCGTTTGAAAGTCTGACACCACGGGAGCATCCGTTCCTCTGGCTGACAGCTACAGCGGTATTATCAGCATTGTCCATGCTGCTCCTGTGCTGCGCGGGCTTCTACATATCGTTATACCTGAAGGATATCTTCATTATTATTTGTATGCCTGCCGTATTATATTTTTGTTTCACCGGTTTATCTTCTTTATTTCCGGAACTGTTTTTTCTGCCTTCCTATGGAAATAACGTGGCGCTGATATCAGGCCACATGTGGGTGAATTATGGATATAAAGTGTGTGTGAATTTATGCGGAATCGCTGCTTTTGGGATTCTTTCATATAAAAAAATGAAAGGAATGCAAAATGAAGGGGCTTTTTAAAAAGACTTGGGGATATTTTTTGACAAGGCTGATGAGGCTTTCCGGGGAATGGAGAGTCTTCATGGTGCTGATCCTGTTATTTATTGTATTGCGTGAGTATACGGGAAGCATTCGTGCGATGTGCCGGATGACAGGAGAGAATATCAGTCCATACTTCTTCCCGTTTCTTTTGGGGGATTACATTGTCGCAACGGGCCTTTCGAAGATACTGATTTTGTTGATCTTCATCATAATCGTATGCAATGTATTCTGCAAACAGGAAGAAATTTACTATTACGCGATCCGCACAGGATATCGGGCAATGGTATATGGAGATATCCTGTTTATAGGAATCCTGGCCCTGGGATATTGTATGTATGTTTATTTATGCAGTATATTGTGTTTCCTTCCATATGTAACAATACAAGGTGATTGGGGAAGGATCATAGGGACGCTTGCTTATACAAATGCGGCTGGCCAATATGGATATATGTTTGTCATTCCAACCGGAATAATGGAAATGTATTCGGCGCCGAACGGGGTGCTCTTGTCATTCGTACTGCTGTTTGCGGGATGTTTTATGCTGGGGCTGACCGTGTATATGCTGAACTTGTTTTTTCAATCAAAATATTACGGCATTGGAATATCCTGTTTCCTCATCCTGCTCAGTCCCATCGTCTCATACAGCAGGATTCCAGGATTATACTGGTTTTCCCCAATGTCCTGGATCAGCGCGGAAAACCTGTATCCGGTACAGAACACGCAGTATCCCTCTGTATCCTATGCGGCCGGGATGCTTATTGCAATCATTTGCTGCATAACGTCAGTGCTTTCCATACATTGCAGGAAATTAGAGATCGGGGGTGTTCAAAATGGATGGACGGCAGATTGAGGTCGTGGATGTATCAAAAACATTTGGAAAGCAGGAAGTGCTGCGTCATGTTTCTTTATCCATGAAATCCGGCAATATATATGGCCTTATTGGGAGAAACGGCTCGGGCAAAACTGTGCTGATGAAGTGCATATGCGGGTTGCTGCGGCCAACCTCCGGACAGATTCTGATGGATGGAAGATATTTGGAAGAAGAGGAGCGTTTATTAGAGGACTTTGGAATCATCATTGGAAACCCGGGATTTCTGCCCAATTATTCAGGGCGGAAAAATCTGAGAATGCTGGCAATGATCAGAGGAAAGTGCGGTAAGGAAAAAATTGATCTGGCCATGCGCCAGGTAGGATTAGATCCGGAAATGTCCAGGAAAGTATCAGAATATTCGATGGGAATGAAGCAAAGGCTGGGAATTGCGCAGGCAATCATGGAGGAGAACAGCATCCTGATATTAGACGAACCTATGAATGGGCTGGATAATCAGGGGGTTGAGGATATGAGGAAGCTTTTTCAGAAGCTGAAGGAAGAAGGCAGGCTGATTCTTTTGGCAAGCCACAGTTCAGAAGATATAGAAGTACTTTGCGACCAAGTATTTGAAATGGATGCAGGAATATTGGGGGAAAGGGTTTAGAACCTCTGATAAAAGGGGGACAATATTATGAAAAAAGAAAGACGAGAATGGAGACGCCGCATAAAAAAATCTGTTTTCACACTATTATTTCTTATAGGAATTGCAGGATGCTCGAAGCAGAATCAGGTTGAAAAAGATAAGGTTAAAAAAGGTGAAACCATATCCATATCAGTATCAGAAGAAATCTCACCAGAAATAGAGGTGGACATCGACGGGGAATTTAAAACAGAGGATTTAAAAAAATATACGGTTACTCCTGAACCATTGCCCGTAGAAAAAGACTGGGTAGAAGGTGTTGCTAAATATTTGCCTTTTCAGGAAAAAACGGCTGTTGAGGATGAATCCTATGGAGAGGAATATAATATGAGGCTCTTTTACCTGAAAGGTCAGGAGAATCGCTTTTCCGCACAGAAAAGTGGAATCCATGTTTCCATTGATCCTGATTTTTATGAAAATTGTGAATTATATTATCATGGTGAGGGAGTCTATCCTTTTTTCAATGATGAAATGGATATATATTATGACAAAAAGGATTTGCCTTTTATGACTTATCAGGAAGCAGAGACATTGAGCAAATCGCTGTTAAAGCAGGCTGGATTTACTTACAGCCAGGAGAGAAGCGTAGGATATTCACTGAATGAAGATTCATTGGAGTCTTACCGCAGCAGCCATTTAGAAAAATTCGAATCTATCAGGAGCTGGTGGGAAGAGAACCAGATTGCGGACTATATTGAGAACTGGAGAGGAACAGGGGGATTTTATGTGTTCTATTATCCGCTGCAGATCGGTTCGCTGCAGATCGACGAAGGGTCAATGCGTGGTATGACGTACGCGCATGTTGTAATCAACCGCGATGGGATCGTAAGGGCAAATATTCCATGTAACTATAAGGTGGTTGAGGAGGCGGATACCGAAGTTGTGCATCCCGATATAGCATTAGAACGTTTATTGCAAATGTATGAAAATACCATTTTGACAGGAAAAATCCGTATATCTGGAATTGATCTTATTTTTGGTGAAACAGAAATGAAAGTCATAGGAAAAAGTGATCTCGATATATTACAGGTGATTTCTCCGTGCTGGAGGTTCCTGGTACAAATGGAGGAAAATGGGGAAATGGTAGATGGAGAGGTCTTATATGATGCTGTGACTGGAAAGCAAATCAGATAAAGGGAGGAGAAAATCAATGAGAAGAAAAATGGAGGAAAATGTGTAATGACATTAGAGTTTTTCAATATCAAAAAAAGCTATAAAAATATTATGGCTGTGGAAGATATCAATTTACAATTCAAAGAAGGAATATATGGATTATTAGGAGAAAACGGAGCTGGAAAAACCACTTTGCTGAATATGATGGCTATTGCAGTAATATTTTCATTCATGCTAATAATGGGCACAGGAATTTTTGGACAACTTTTTGATAATGATATTTCAGGAAAAATAATAGATTTTTTTTCCTGATAAGTTGTTCGGAGGAAATATTTTACTGAACCAGTATAATATATTGGAAGTATTGGATTGTAATATTGATTTTATTGCAATGTTATTATTTATTTATTTGATACTTACGGTATTGCTCTTATTAATGACATATAGAAAAAATCTTAATGTAAAGGAAATAAAGGTGCTCTGATTCCGAAAGGGGCAATACAGCCCCTTTTTTAGAGTCTATTCCAGACCATACTCTATTCTGCAACTCTTCTTATAGCATGCAATCCCGTACTTATGAATCGTTTGTATTCCATCCTGCCTGAGAATCTGAATATATCCTGCATCCTCAATCTGTTTCATGGCTTCGGCACATGCCTGATCATACCGTCCCTTTTCTGCATATTTAACTTCAATGATACACCCTGTTTTTGCCGACGGGATCTCCAGCCGGATGTCCGTATACCCTACTCCCGATTCCACATTCGATCTAACACTCCAACTGCCTTCGGCTTGCAACAGGCCTAATAACATACCATGGTAAAAGTTTTCTTTCATCTCTTTTTTGGCAAACGTATCCCGTATGCTGATAGAATCAGACATAAATTCATTAAATAATTCCTGCACGTCTTCCGCATCGCCTGACTTTATTGCCTCGCAAAATTTTTTCCATCTACCTGTGTCGCTTATAATCTTCTTTTTAAACCAGGAACGAATGCGTTTTTCATAAATCCCCAACACTTCCCTTTTCTATCACTTCTCCAGAAATCAATGCTTCTATCTGACTCTTTGTCGTTTCCGTTGCCGTCGCAAGAATATCCTGTATGATCGCATTACTGCTGCTGTTCTCCCAATGTGATTCCATTGGTGCCCCTTTCCACGCCCGCAGTTTATCACATTGGTTGATCACATCCCACGGACAATACACATCCACATGCCCAAAATGATATCCATCATACCACTCTTTGATTTTTGCAAAAGAATCTTCTACTCCATAATATGACAGCATATCCCGTACTTCATTGTCCGTAAACCCAAAATATTCCGCAAAGTCTACATCTGAAATTGTTCTTACTTTAAAATTATTAAGCCCTGTAAAGATACTTTCTTTTGCAATACGCAAACACCCCGTAATAACTGCAAAATATAACTTTTCATTCGTCTTAAACACCTGGCTGAACAGAGACCGGATGAGCCGCACCATCTCCGAATAAAAGCCATCCTGATATGCTTTATCCAACGGTACATCATATTCGTCTATCAAAACGATTGCCGGAATTTCATAATGCGCGAAAAGAAACTCCGTTAAAAGCCTCAGGCTATTTTGAAGATACACTGTTTTCCCAAAATCACCTCTCATCAGACATACCAGCTGCTCTTTTTCATACTCCATCAGTCTATTACTTTCCAGCAGAAATTTAAAACGCCTTGCTTCCTCACTGACCACACTTCCCAACATATCATACGCCGTCTGGTAATCCATTCCTTCCACATCTTTCAGGCTGATGAAAATCACCGGATACTTCCCCATATACTGCTCACAAAGTTCCGTTTCCTTTGATATTTCCAATCCGTCAAATAAAGATGGATCTGTCCCAATTTCAAAAAATGTCTTCAGCATATTCATATTTAGGCTCTTTCCAAACCGCCGTGGCCTTGTAAACAGATTTATACTTCCCCTCAAATCAATCAGATCACGGATAAATGCTGTTTTATCGACATAGTAAAAATTATCTCTTCTAAAATCTTTAAAATATTCAATTCCTATCGGAAGTTTTTTCTTTTTTTCCATACCAATTATGCCCTCTTTCATTTCACGATCCACACTCTTAATGACCTGTTTTGGCTGCCTTATGCTGTTGTTCATAGTATAACAATTCCAAGCCATTGATTCCAATCCAAAATGATTTTATGTTTACACGGATCAAGGGCTTTGCGTATGGTTTTATCAAGTTCCCGCCGCCGGGCATAGAGTCCATAATATCGGGTCATCTTGAAATGCTTTTCCGGGATGTGCTGGATCAGAAGTTGTATAAAATCCAACACGGGAAGCGTTTTTTCCACATAAGAGTCATCTTCATGAAGGATATATTGAATTTCTTCAAAATGCTCTGTGAATATTTTCTTTAAATCAATTATGCGTTTCCTCCATAGTCAAAGTGATCCGGGAGGCTTTCCGCTCGGCCCCGTCCTTTTCCATAGAGATCATTCCGTTTGCGGCTGCGGCCGGATCACCCGCAGAGGTTTTTATCACCGCAGAAAACTGATAGCATTCCGGTTCATCAGAAGATTTCGTAAGCTCCACTTCATCGACATGAATGTCGGAGTTCAAATCTTTGGCCAATGCAGCGCTTTTGTAAAACGTACGGCTCGCCGCAAGCGTTTCAATACATGCATCTGTCATGGAGTCCCCAAAACGTTCCAGAAAATACTCTCTCAGTCGGCCGTCGTCCTGGGTCAGTCCAATTTCTTCATTCGCCATGGCTTCTTCGGAAGACAGGGCGAATTCTGCGTCAAAATCCTCCGCCTGCTGCAGGGTGCAGGAGAGAAGCTGCTCCAGAGCAAGCTGCGTCCGCTGTTCCGTGCTGCTGTCGATCTTCCCGCTCTTTCCGCATCCGATTGCCGCGGCCGCCGCCGCAAGGGCCAGAACGCCCGTAAGAACATGGCGGAGTGGTTTTACAAAGTTTCTCTTTTCATCGGTTTTCCTCGTGTACATGTTTAAATGCAGCATATTTAAGTTTAACATATGGGTCTCCTTTCCGCCGTATTGAAAACGGCAATTTTTCCACCTGGATGAGTCAGTTGGAGACTCTTTAGAGCATCCAACCGTACAGGTTGCAATTGTTTGTTGATTCTATTTTACCCCATCCGGCCGGCCGATACAATGCCTTTTGCGTGAATGCAGTGTTTTCCTGTTTCAATGGAAAATCTGTTCCTGTTCATTTTATAAAATAACTGTAAATACCACAAAAACCTGTTGAAAACATAGAACATATGTGCTAAAATCGGTTACAGTTCACCGAATATCCGGTGAACTGCAGCCTGAACTCTTGCAGGTATTGATAAATAGGAGAATCAATATGGGTGATCATTATATGGAAGACTGGATTGGTATAGAGGCGGCATCGAAGTACCTGGATGTGACCAAGGATACAGTCAGGAATTGGATAAAGAAGACGGATATTCCGGCGCACAAGATCGGAAAGCTATGGAAGTTTAAGAGAATAGAATTAGACGCCTGGGTAAAGAGCGGGCACAGCGCGATTGATTGACAATATGAACGGACAGGCCGGATGAGGGGATCATATGAGTATTGAAAAACTGAAGCAGCTTACAGCAAAGTATAAAAAAAGTATGAATTATTATCACGATTCAAAGAATGCGTACAATGAGACGGAATGCCGGGATGAGTATATCAGCCCGCTGTTGGAGTGCTTCGGTTGGGATGTGCATAACCAGAAGGGAAAGCTGCCGCAGTACAAGGAAGTCATTGTAGAGCGGTTTTCCAGCAGCGCGGAGAGACCGGACTACACATTGACCCTGAACGGCGTATCCAAGATATTCGTTGAGGCAAAGAAGCCCGGAGTCGATATAACGGCCGACCGGGAGCCGGCCATGCAGACCAGAAAATACGGCTGGAATGCCAACCATGCCCTGGCGGTTTTGACGAATTTTGAGGATCTTCTCATCTACGATACAACCAACCGGCCCGAGGAGGGGGATGACGCGAATACCTCCTTATACCGTAAGTACCATTTTGAAGACTACGTGGCCAAATACCAGGAAATCGCGGACCTGATTTCCAGAGACACCGTATATTCGGGACGATATGACGAGATCGTGAAGACCGATTTTCAGAGCGACAACCGGTTCAGCACGAAGATCGACGAGACATTCCTAAAGCAGATCAATCAATGGCGTCTGGAAATCGGCCGGTACTTGTATGAAAATAAAGCGGATTACAGGGATATCCATGTCCTCAACGATACGGTGCAGGATTTTATCAACCAGATTATTTTCCTGAGAATATGCGAGGACAGGAAACTGCCCTTATACATGAGATTATATGAGACCGCGGAGGATCAGGCGGATTTGCAGGAAGCGCTGACAGCTGTTTTCAGGGATGCGGACAAAAGATACAATTCCGGACTGTTCAAAAATGAAAGCCCCATTTTTGACCTGAACTGCGGGATGATCTATGATATGATAGAATCACTGTATTATCCGAAAACCCCGTATATGTTCACGATCATCGAACCGGGGATTTTAGGAAAAATATACGAATCCTTTTTGACAGAGAGCCTTGTGCTGGAGGACGGCAGAATCGCATTGGCTCACAAAAAGGAATACATATACAAATCCGTAGTCAGCACCCCGTTGGAAATCGTAAAATACATGGTAAAGAATACATTGGAGCCATTGTGCCGGGGAAAGTCCCCAAAAGAGATCCTGCATGTGAAAATCGCAGACATTGCATGCGGTTCCGGCGTATTTTTGGAAGAGGCGTACCAATACCTGGTTGACTATTGTACGCAGTGGTATGTACAGAACGACCCGGCCCATTTATTCACGATAGACAATGGAGCCGTAAAGCTGCCGCTGTCTGACAAAAAAGAACTCCTGACAAACTGCATTTACGGCGTTGACATTGATATCCATGCGGTGGAAGTCAGCAAATTTTCTCTTTTACTGAAGCTGATCGAGGATGAAACCGAGCCTTCCGTAAAGGACAACCAGCCGATTCTGCCGGAATTAGATGAAAATATAAAATGCGGAAATTCTTTGGTGTCCAGAGACGATGTGGAAGGAATGGACATTTCATCCGACGACCTGATCAGAACCGCTCCCTTCGACTGGGAGAGCATCAACGGCGGAGAACTCTTTGACGTCGTGATCGGAAACCCGCCGTATGTTAAGACAGAAGATATCAAAAAGCTGCACACGGCGGCAGAGACCGCGGTTTATAAAAAGTACGAAAGCTCCTACAAGCAGTATGACAAGTACTACCTGTTCCTGGAAAAAGCAATGGGGCTGATCAAGGAAAACGGGCTGGTCTGTTATATTGTTCCAAATAAATTTCTGCATACAGAGTCGGCGGAGAAGATCCGCCTGATGCTCAAAGACAGGATCTCCAGGCTGGATGATTTCGGAGCCGCACAGTTGTTCCGGGATAAGACGGTCTACAGCTCCATTGTGACCATCAAAGGGGCCGGGACAGAGCAGTTATCCTACGGCGTAGTACATAGTGCGGCGGAGCTGTGGAACGGGGAATCCGAACCGGATCATTTCATCCCGAAGAAGCAGCTTAACTGTATGCCCTGGAAGGGATCTGAGGATGCCGCCGACGGCTCGCCCTGGTTTCTCTGTGAGGATACCGGGTATGTCGATATGCTCAGCCGCGCAGGGGAGAAGATCGTACCTCTGTCCGAGATCGCGGATATCTACAATGGCATCCAGACCAGCGCCGAAAAGATCTACAAGATCGAAGGAAAGAATATTCTGTCCGATGATGCGGCTTACGTGACGTTTCGAAGCGGGGAAAAGCAATACCGGATCGAAAAGGGAGTGGTAAGGCCCTACTTCAAGCCTTCCAGAAGTGAGCAGGGGGCGTTGAATACATACAGCAGCATCCATCAGGTGAAGATGAATTATAATATTTTTCCATATGACCATAAGGGCAATTTTATTACAAAGGACATGATGGAACATCAATACCCCTGTGCGTGGCAGTATCTGCTGGAGCATAAGGCGAAGCTGCTCCCAAAATCACTGGGCGGAAGCAGGGACGTGCAGCCGCCGGTCTCCTGTGAAGATGAATGGTACCGCTATGGGAGAAGCCAGGCAATCACTAGCCTGAACAATAAGGACAAGATCATTGTAGGCGTGAACCGCAGCAAGGGCAATCCCCTCTATCTGCTGGATCAGGACAACTATCTGATCGCGTCCGGCGGAACGGCGGGCTACGTGGGAATCTCCTTAAAGGACGGCAGCGAATATCAGTTGGAATACATACATGCGTGGCTGTCCCATCCGTGGACAGACTTATATCTGCAGTTGATCGGCAGTGACTTTGAAGGCGGATTTATCGCCCGGGGAACCTATACCCTGCCGATGGTTCCGTTTATTAAGATCGATTTTACAGACGAAAAGCAAAAGGCTTTGTATGATAATGTCGTGTCCGGTACACGGAAGATCCGCCAGCTCAATGAGGATCTGATGCATAAGGCAGACAAGGCCGCGCGGAATGTATTGGAACATGAAAAAAGCAGGCTGATAAAAAATCTGGAAGGAATGATAACGAAGGTTTATCAGCAGAAATTTTAGGTGATCATATGAAATTAAAGGCAGATAGTTCTGCGCGGAAACTGAGGGGGGCCTATTATACTCCGCTGCCGCTGGCAGAGATGATGGTAAAGCTGTTTGCGGACAATCCGGAATATAAACGCGTTTTGGAGCCGAGCTGCGGTGACGGCGTATTTCTGGAGGCGCTCATCAGTACAGACAAAATTTCCAAATGCAGGAAGATAGAAGCTGTCGAGATTGACGGCATGGAGGCCCAAAAGGCCAGGGAAAAAGCGGCGTCCTATAAGAATGTGGAAGTCATCCGCAGCGATTTCTTTGACTTTTATGAACAGAAAAAGGACTGTGCCCAATATGATCTGATTCTGGGAAATCCGCCCTATATCAGGTATCAGTACCTGGAAGACAACCAGCGGGAGCTGATGTCCGGCATTTTGACATCCCAGGGCATGAAGGCGAATAAGCTGGTCAATACCTGGGTTGGCTTTATTGTTTCATGTGTCAACCTGTTAAGCGAACACGGAAAAATAGCATTTGTGATTCCTGCGGAGATCATGCAGGTGGCTTATGCGGAGGATCTCAGGCTGTTTTTGGCGGACCATCTTTCCAAGATTACGCTCCTTACATTTAAAGAGCTGGTTTTTCCGGATATAGAACAGGAGATCGTAGTGTTTATCGGGGAAAAGGGGGAGGAGGAAAAGGGAATCCGTATTGCGGAGCTTAATAACCTGGATGACCTGAAAACATATGACATCGAAAAAAATGATTTCCAGAAATTGCAGCATGTTCATGAAAAATGGACAAAGTATTTTACGGATCTGGAAGAAAATATGCTTGTGAAAAGGATCAGGGAGGATCACAGGTTTCAAAAGCTGTCGGATATGGCGCTGATCAATATCGGCATTACGACAGGCAACAACAAATACTTTTCCGTAACTCACGGCCAGGTTGTACAGTACGCTCTGCAGGACGTGGTAAGGCCGCTGATCGGCCGAAGCTCCCATGCGAACAGCGTTTACTTCAAAAAGGAAGACTGGCTGAAAAATGTAGAAGAAAACCGGGCCGCGTACCTGATCGACTTTCCGGATATTGCGTATGCAAAATACCCGAAGAAGCATAAGGAATATATCAAAGAGGGAGAAAAAAACGGCGAGAACAAAGGTTATAAATGTTCCATCCGGGAACGGTGGTACCGCGTACCGTCGATCTGGGTGCCGGATGCCTTTTTTCTGAGAAGAAATAATCTGTACCCAAAATTCGTACTAAACCAGTGCGACGCGGTTTCCACGGATACCATGCACCGAATCAAATTTCATGACGGAATTGAGCCGGAACGGGCGATTCTTTCATATTACAACAGCATTTCCTTCGCATTTACCGAGCTTTGCGGAAGAAGCTACGGAGGGGGCGTGCTGGAAGTCCTTCCGGGCGAGATGGGGGAGATCCTCGTCCCAAAGCTGGATTCGGTTCCCATGGAACGGGTAAGGGAATTGCTGAAGCAGGTGGATTTGATCATAAGGAACAACGGCGATATTGAGGAGGCGCTGGATCTCGTGGACGCGCAGATCCTGGTTGCGGAACTCGGATTTGAGCCGGATGTGTGCGCAGATATCAGATGTATATGGAAGAAGCTGCAGAGAAGAAGACTGAACAGAGGATAAAAAGAAAGGATACCTGAAAAAAAGAAATGGTGCCTGAAAAAAGAAAAGGATGCCTGAAACCGCTGCCCAAACGGCACAGCGCCGTGCAGCGGGAGTGCACGGCGCATGTGAATACGACATTTAGCAGCATTTCAGCGTACGGTAATTCTCTTTATTTTCATAGTCTTTGCCTATACCGTCATCCTCATACAGCATATATTCTGCCCCCGGATATCCAAGCATGGTCAGATGCTTTGTATCCAGCGCTTCCACATACTCTGCGGACTCTGCCAGCGGGATGCATTTTCCGCTGCGGATGAACAGCGGCACTTCGTTCAGTGCGATTTCCACATAATGATGTCCCTTCGGGAGGGTTTCTTCGGAGACAGAACCGTCGGGCAGGAACTTCACAAACTTCATCTCCTCCGGCAGGTATACATAACGTCCCCGGGCATTCTGTGTGTAGACCGGCGCGATCATGACCTCATTGCCAAGCATCATCTGATCTTCCACCTGTACGGCCATGGAATCCTCCGGATATGCGAACGCCAGCGGTTTGAAATACAGGTCGTCATTCAGCGCAGCCTTCATATACTCGCTGTACAGATAGGGAATCAGCCGGTAGCGTACGCCTACCACATGGCGGAAGTCGTCCAGGTTTTCAAACTGATAGCATTCCTGATCCCGTGTCCCCGCTGCGGCATGGTCCCGCATCAGCGGAGTAAATACGCCCAATGCCAGCCAGCGCAGCAGCAGATCCCTTGTGGCATCCGCTCCGAATCCGCCCAGATCCGCGCCGGTATACAAAAATCCGCACATGTTCAGAGAGGGCAGCATTTTCAGGTTCAGCAGGATGTGTGACCACCAGGACTTGTTGTCGCCCATCCAGATGCCGCCGTAGCGGTGCATTCCGATATAGGAGGAACGGGAGAACATCAGGAAACGTTTCTCCGGATCGATCCGCTCAAATGCCTCGCCTGCCGCGCGGGTCATATTATACCCGAACAGGTTATGTACCTTGTCATGACGGATACGCTCACCGTTTACCGTATGATAAAAGCGGCGGTAATCCTCTTTGCTGTTTGCCAATGCATTGATCTTTCCCATCAGCGGCCAGATGGAAGCTCCGGCACTTTCTGTTTCGGCGCTGTCGTTGGTATCGGATGTGGGGGCAACAGCCAATGTGCCTGCGTTTATCCCGCTGTTGTAGTTTTCATTTTCCAGAAACTGCTTCAGCATTCCTTTGAGTTCGTCGATTCCTTCCGGGGAGTAGAAGATGGCAGGCTCGTTCATGTCGTTCCAGAAGCCTTCGATCCCCTGCTCTGTCAGAACCCGGTATTTATCTCCGAACCAGGCGCGTGCCTCGGCATTGAGCACGTCCGGAAAATGGGTATTTCCCGGCCAGACCGCGGCCACAAAGTCGCTTCCGTCCTCGCGCTGGCAGAAGTAGCGGTTTTTAACCCCTTCCTCGTACACATCGTAGCCGTCCTCCACCTTGACGCCTGCGTCAATGATGGGGATCAGCCGAAGATTGCGGTCCTTCATTTCACGGACAAATTCCGCAAAATCCGGGAAGTTTTCCTCGTGCAGTGTGAAATCCTTAAAATCCTGCATATAGTCGATGTCCATGTAGACCATATCCAGCGGGATCTTGTTTTCACGATAACCGTCCGCTACTTTGCGGAAATCCTCCTTCGTCTTGTAACCCCAACGGCTCTGTCCGAAGCCGAAGGCGTATTTCGGCGGAATGTAGCTTCTGCCGATGATCTTCCGGAACTGCTTTACAATATCATAGGGCGAATCCCCTTCAATGACAAACAGGTTTAGATCCGCATCTGCGCAGGACACCTGCAGCGTATCCATCCTCGTATATCCGATGTCAAATGTCATGGCAGAGGGATAGTCGAAGAACAGCCCGAAGGTCTCACGGCCGGATACCACGATAAAATTGTGCGCTCCATACAGGGAACGCTTGTCCTCCGTGTGGTTTGGATCATCCGTACAGTCGCTGATATAGCAGTAGCCCCGCTTGTTCAGCCCCCGGTTGGCCTCGCCGAGCCCGTATACGATATCCGTTTCTTCCATAATATAAGTAAAACAAAATCCCTTTTCGGTATCGATTTTGCCGTAAGCCGGTGTACCTTCCCCGGCGGGAACCTCCGTTACCACGGCTTCCGTTGAAAATGGTTTTCCATACACATACTTCTGAATCATCACGCATCCTCCTGGTAAAATAGTGTAGTCTATATAATAACTGCATTATAATATACCTTTTTTAAAAATACTTACACTATTTTATGATAAAACTACGAAATTATGACTTTTTTTATGCTCATAAAGAGTATTTTTCTAATGTTTTTATAGGCAATGTATAAAAATTATGATATGATGTAATTGTTTGATACGATTCACAGTCAGATAAAAAATGTCAGAAGGATGAGAGTAAAAAAGAGATGAATCAGAGAGAAATGAATCGAAAGGAACCTTCTTTTTACAGACAATTTTTTTCGCTATACATTGCTCTGGTGCTGCAGAATGTGGTGACGCTGAGCGTCAACCTGACAGACAATGTGATGCTGGGGGCGTACAGCGAGACCTCCCTTGCAGGGGTGGCGGCGGCAAACCAGATCCAGTTCGTGTATCAGATGCTGCTGGCTGCGTTCGGGGAGGGCATGGTGATCCTTGGAAGCCAGTATTGGGGAAAACAGCAGACAAAGCCTATGAAAAAAATCGCGGCCATGATGATGCAGCACGGACTGGCGGTCATGGCGGTGCTGTTTGTGCTGATCAGCCTGCTTCCGGAATGGGCAATCGGGCTGTTTACCACGGACGGGCCTATCATTGCGGAAGGGGCAGGATATCTTCGGCTGATCCGGTTTACATATTTGTTCTTCGCGGTGACCCAGCTTTTGCTGGCCGTACTGCGGAGCATGCAGATCGTGAAGATCGCGCTGTACCTGTCGGCTATGACATTTTTTGTCAACTGCGGGATCAACTATGTGCTGATCTTCGGAAAGTTCGGGATGCCTGAGATGGGGACTGCGGGAGCGGCGGTGGGGACGCTGACTGCCCGCGTTCTGGAGACTGCCGTGCTGATTTTTTATATTGCCAAAACAGAAAAAAGCCTTTGCCTGCGGGTACGGGATTTCTTCCAGTTTGACCGGCTGCTCTGGAAGGATTACATGAAAGTGACGCTGCCGATTCTGGTGACAAACGGTCTGTGGGGCGTGAACACGGCGCTGCAGACCGCCATCCTGGGACATATGACCGCGGCGGCAATCGCGGCAAACAGCGCTGCTTCCAATCTCTTCCTCCTGGTAAAATCCACGGCTGTCGGCGCGGCTTCGGCTGCAGGCGTGATGATCGGAAAGGCCATCGGCGGCGGGGATATGGAGCAGGTGAAGCAGTATGCCAGACGGCTGCAGAAAGTATTTCTCGGAATCGGGATCTGCTCCGGGATCGCGCTGTTTTTCCTGCGGATTCCGGTGCTC
>Ga0137306_100980_pt1 | contig 15328 bp, 16 predicted proteins | sample Inofroosms_March_FD_97187 | JGI IMG/M metagenome (GOLD analysis project Ga0137306, IMG submission 97187) | Mouse cecal microbial communities from Vienna, Austria - N-Acetylneuraminic and N-Acetylglucosamine D2O microcosms_March | ecosystem: Host-associated > Mammals > Digestive system > Large...
AGTTGCCGCCGGTCTTGGCCTCACCGATGCCACCCTTTACGGCACGTACATACTCGTCTTCGATCCAGATCTTCACCGGATCAAGGCCGCTTGCATAATATGCCCCCACAGGAGACAAAATGACCATAAACTTATAGGTATGAGACGGCCTTACTCCCAGAAACGGATCCGTAGCGATGACAAAGGGACGGATGTACAGCGAAGTCCCGGGTTTGGTCGGGATCCAGTCTCTGTCCACGCTGACTACGGTCTTGATCCCCTCTATAAAAATATCCTCCGGGATCTCCGGAATGCACAGCCTCCGGTTGCTCCTGTTCGCCCTCTCAAAATTCTTGTCCGGACGGAACAGGAGGATTCTTCCATCCTCTGCCTTGTAGGCTTTCAGCCCCTCGAACATCTCCTGTCCGTAATGGAACACCATGGAAGACGGCTCCAGCTCCAGCTTGTGATAGGGGACTACTCTGGGATCATACCAGCCCTTTCCCTCTTCATAGTCCACCTCAAACATATGATCCGTAAAGATGGTTCCAAATACCAGCGGGTTGTCCTGTCCCGGCTTTTCCTTGGGACAAGTGGTTCTCTCAATCCTGATTTCCATAACTCTATCCTTCCTTTCCCTACCAGCCTTATGTACCGGCATCTTATGTCAGCCCAGGTCAGTAACTTTTTACTTTCAACAATTATCAGACAAAAATGTCTCTGTGTCAACTGATTTTTCCATATAAAAAAATCATATCTGCCATAAATATTTTATGTCCTCTGCTGCTCTATATGGATCCCCATCTTTCCCACCATGGGACTGATCACATTCTCCCTGAAAAAGCTGACAATGGGACCGGTGAAAAACGCCACTACCACCGTACCGATGCCTATGACGCTTCCCGTCAGGAATCCGACGGCAATACTCACCAGATCCATACAGACTCTGGCCCATTTAAATTTTACCTTTCCGTGGGAATAAGTTTCGATAATCACTCCCATACGGTCGTAAGGCGCCGCCCCCAGATCACAGAACATGTACAGTCCTACTCCGAAGCAGACCACCAGGACTCCTGCGATCAGCAGCGCCGCTCGGATCCCCAGACTGGCCGCCAGGCCTTCGATGGTGATCCCCACGGCGGCAAAGAGGAACATGTCAAACTCCACAAAATAGCCCAGTGCCAGCATATTGACCAGCGCGCCGATGCCGAAGCTCTTTCGGTCCAGGATAATCACCGGAATAAACAGGACCACATTGAACAGCATCTGATACATGCCCAGTCCCATGCCTAGGCGGCTGCTGACTCCCAGGTTCATGCAGCTGAACGGGTCTGTCCCGAAACCGGACAGCCTCAGCAGAGCGATCCCCAGCCCCAGGATCAGATTGGCCACGACCACCAGAACCACCCGCAGCAGAAACTCTTTTTTCTTACTCTCCATCACGTATTCCCTCCCTCTTTCTTTTCGGTCCCTATCTTACCATACCAGGCGGCAGGGACGCAATAGTTTCTGTCACAGAAAGCCCTGTTTCAGGAGAAAACCCGTTAACATGCCCGTCATACACAAAAAAGCAGGGCCTTAGGCGCCCTGCTCCATCATAGTTTCTGATCTCATGTCTCCCAGCATATTTTTCAGCTGTTCCACAGACAGATTCTTCTCTTTTAACAGTCTGGTCACTTCCCGGATATGCTCCGCCTCGATCTCTGCGAGAAGAGAACGCCGCTTCTCCTCCATGGTGGAAATAACTTCCCGGTATTGTCTGATGGCCTCTTCCGTCTGGATCAGCTCATCTTCCATTTTTTCTTTTTTGGTCCTTCTATGTCTTCTTTCCATGTTCACCCTCCTGGCATCATATTATGGTTGTCCATTTACTGCCATTATATGCAGGAGGGGAGCCGTTTATTCACAGATTCTTCCGCCAGGCCGGCCGGAGGACAAGATGCGCCGGAACTCAGCCTGCAAACTTGGCCCAGTACCCCTGGAGAAAGATCGCCAGGATGATCACCGGAAGCAGATAGCTCACATAGATCCTGGTCCACCTGGGGAACTTCATACCTGTTCCCGCGTTGGCTTCCTCCAGGAATTTCTCAAAGCCCCAGCCGTACCGGGTGGTACAGAACAGGAGATATACCAGGCTCCCCAGGGGCAGCAGATTGTTGCTCACCAGAAAATCTTCCAGGTCCAGCACATTGGTCCCCGGCCCCAGAGGCTCAAAACCGCTCCACATATTGAAGCCCAGGACACAGGGGATCGAGAGAAGGATCATAGCCAGGGCGTTGCACACCACCGCCTTCTTCACGCTGCAGCCTGTCAGATCCGTGGCAAATGACACGATATTCTGAAAGACCGCGATCACGGTGGACAGGGCAGCGAAGGACATAAACAGGAAGAACAGGCCTCCCCAGATCCTTCCTCCTGCCATATGGTTAAATACATTGGGCAGAGTGATAAAGATCAGAGACGGCCCTGCATCCGGCTGGATCCCATAGGCAAAACAGGCCGGGAAAATGATCAGGCCTGCCATAAAAGCCACCAGAGTGTCCAGGCACAGCACGCTGACTGCCTCACCTGTCAGACGCTTCTTCTTTCCGATATAGCTTCCGAAGATGGCCAGAGCGCCGATACCGATGCTGAGGGTGAAGAAGGACTGACCCAGGGCGGCAAAGACCACCTCCCCGATGCCTGCCTCCATGACTCTGGAAAAATCCGGTTTCAGATAGAACTCCAGTCCCACTCCGCCGCCTTTGATCATCATGGAATGGCCTGCCAGGATGATCATGAGAAGCAGCAGGCACACCATCATGGCTTTGGTGATCTTCTCCACGCCGTTCTGCAGTCCCATGCCGCAGACGGCAAACCCCAGAAGCACCACGATCACCATCATGGCCATCATGATTACCGGGTCTGCCAGCATGTTTCCGAACTGAGCTCCCACCTGTTCCGCACCCATGCCGTCAAAATCGCCTAAAAGCATCTTCACAAAATAGAGAATCATCCATCCTGCCACAGTGGTGTAAAACATCATCAGAAGATAGTTTCCGGCGATGGCGATATATTTCCCCAGAGGCCATCTGGTTCCCTCAGGCTTCAGTACGTCAAAGGACAGAGCGGCGCTTTTCTGGCTGGCTCTTCCCACCGCAAATTCCATAACCACTACCGGCAGTCCCAGAACCACCAGAAACAGAAGGTAGATCAGCACAAAGGCCGCTCCTCCGTACTCTCCCACAATATAGGGGAATCTCCACACATTGCCCAGGCCGATGGCACATCCTGCAGATATGAGGATAAACCCCAGCCTGGAAGAAAATTTTTCTCTCTCCATACGTATTCTCCTTTATCATACTCTGTCTTCTGCCATGATCGAAAATTCCTACAGGACCTGTCCGTACAGCTCCGCCGGAACATATGCCCGGATAAAGATCCCGTCTTCCCGGTATTCTTCCTCCAGAAGCACTCCGTATTTTCTCACGGACTGGATCTTTCCTGCCTGGCTGTAAGGATAAAGCCTTTCCAGGCAGATCTGCCGTTCTCTCAGGACAGTCTCCAGAACCCGCAGAAGCTGATCCACTCCCTGGCCTGTTTTCGCCGACAGCTTTACCTGATGATCGGCGGACCGATCTTTGAGGATCTCCTGATGTTCCGGCTTATCTGTCTTGTTAAATACGGTGACCATGGTCTTGTCTGTCACCTGCAGCTGTCTTAATGTCTCGTATACAACATGCATCTGCATATCCATGTGCGGATTGGAACAGTCCACCACATGAAGAATAATATCGCTGTACCTGGCTTCCTCCAGGGTACTCTTGAACGCCTCGATAAGATGATGGGGCAGCTTCCGGATAAATCCCACCGTGTCTGTCAGCAGCAGTTTTTGTCCGCCGGGCAGCGTCAGACTCCTGGTGGTTGGATCCAGAGTGGCAAACAGCTTGTCTTCCGCCAGGATCCCCGCATCGGTCAGATAATTCAGCAGTGTGGATTTCCCGGCATTGGTATACCCTACGATAGCCGCCACCTGGATGTGGGATCTCTCCCTCTGTCTGCGCTGTACCTCTCTGTGATTCTCCACGTCTTTTAATTCTTCCTTCAGCCGGCTGATACGTTGGTGGATGAGACGCCGGTCCATCTCCAGTTTCTTCTCTCCCGGCCCTCTGGTGCCGATTCCTCCTCCCAGCCTGGACAGGGAACTGCCAAGTCCCACCAGCCTGGCTGCCCTGTACTTCAGCTGAGCCAGCTCCACCTGGATCTTTCCCTCTCTCGTGCTGGCCCTGGCCGCAAAGATATCCAGGATGACCATGGTCCTGTCCATCACCTTGGTATCCAGGGCATCCTCCAGACTGCGAAGCTGAGCCGGGGACAGTTCATCGTCGCAGACCACTCCTGTGGCATCAAGCTCCCAGATCCGGTCCTTTACCTCCTGAATCTTTCCCTTTCCCAGGTAGGTGACCGGGTGGACCGCTTCCCGGTTCTGGATCATCCGGTCCACGGTCACGGCTCCCGCCGTCTCCACCAGATCCTCCAGCTCGTCGAGACAGGCCTCTGTATCTTCTTCCTCTCCCGTACTGACGGCCAGAAGGATGACCCGTTCCTCGATATCTTTTAATTCATGCAATTCTGTCAATCAAAACTCCTTTCTTCTATCTGGTCTTCAGGAAATCGATCTCTTTCTGGATCTCCGGCGTTGCGCCGTAAGCGGCGGCGTACTGTTCCAGAACAGACAGGGCTCCGGCAAAATCCAGTTTCTTCTCATAGACTGCCGCCTGATTTCTCAAAAGGCTCTCCATGGCCTGGGCATCCCCTGTCTGGATCCCCTGCTTCAGATACTCAAGCGCCTTGTCATAGTCTCCGGCCTCCAGCTGGCACAGCCCCATGCGGTTATAAATTTCCCCGTTTTTGATGCCTCCATTCACCGCCTGCTCATAGAGCTCCATGGCCTCGCCGAAACGGTCCTGTTCTGTCAGAAGCTGCCCCAGAAGCAGGAGGGCCCGGGCCGTGTCGGGGCTGTCCGGCTGCAGCTCATACATCTTCTTATAGAGCTCTTTAGCCTTGTCCGCCTGTCCTGCCATGGCTGACAGAAGACAGGCCCTGGTCCGGTACTCCGTATCTTCCCCGTCTGCCTGAAGAAGGATCTCATAAGTGTAGGCGGCGGCCTCATAGTCTCCGGCACCGTACTCTGCCTCTGCCCTGTATTTTAAGATATCCAGTTCAAATTCTCCCACCAGTCCGTTGGAGGTCTTCATGAGGGCCTCTTCAAAAGATGACACCGCCCCTTCATAATCTCCGGCCTCCAGCTGAGTGATCCCCTGAAGCCGCAGTTCCTGCCGTTCCTTCTCCTGGTTCCTGCAGCCCGTAAATGCCAGGAGCATCCCTCCGAGACACAGAAGCGCCAGCCCTTTTCTCAGATTCTGCCCCATGCCCTTTCTTTTCCTTCTCATCTCGCTCTTCCTCCGTCTACCGGGTCCCTGTGCTCCCCAGACCGCCCCGGTCCGGGTCTTCCAGCTCCGGCACCTGTTCAAATACTACGGCAGGCTGATGTTCCATGATACGGAACTGACAGATCCGGTCGTTGACGTGGATTATGGTATCCCGAAGGGCATAGGCAGGAAAATACCACTGATCGCTGCCGCCGCAGTAGCTCTCGTCGATGATCCCCATGGAATTGGCCTGGATCACCCCGAAATTTTTAAAAGTGGAACTCCTGGGCACCACATGAGCCTCGTAACCTGCGGGCAGTTTCATGGCCACCCCCAGGGGGATCAGCCGGTATTCACCTGCCTTCATCTCCACATCTTCCGCCGCCCGAAGATCAATCCAGTCCGACTTTCCGTCTATGTAATACAGCCTGTCGATCTTATCCGTAAAATATTTGATCCTGATTCTCTCCATGAACCGGTTCTCCTTTCCTTTTTTTCGTGACGCCGAACCGGCGCTGATATAATCTCAGATTATACCATACCTTTCCCACTTTTGCCAATACTGTTTCCCGGGAGAGAAAAGAAAACGGCGCGGCCTCTGCTTTCCGGGCAGAAACGGCGCCGTTTTCTTCTTTGTTTCCCGTACCCTCTGTGGACAAGGGGACACACGGAGGGTAACTACTGGATGGATATCACCTTGTAATCCTGATCCTCCACCGTCTTTTTCAGCACGTCGTCAGCGATCTCGCTCTTTAAGGTGACCACCGCGGTCCCGGCCTCATGGCTCACTGCCGCCCCGGCGACTTCCGGAAGGGCCTCCAGACATTTCTTCACTCTGGCTTCACAGTGGCCGCACATCATTCCCTCGATCTTCATAGTCTTTTCCATGGTTCTTTCCTCCGTTTTCCTGTTTTTGATTTTTTTATCTTTTCCTGCATCGTGGATGCGGAACAGATTCAGTCTCAGCGCATTGGTCACCACACAGAAGCTGGACAGGCTCATGGCTGCCGCTCCGAACATGGGATTCAGTTTCCAGCCAAAGACGGGATACCATATGCCGGCGGCCAGCGGGATCCCCACTACATTGTAAAAGAAAGCCCAGAACAGATTCTCGTGGATATTCCTGAGAGTGGCCCGGCTTAACCGGACAGCCGCCGGCACGTCGCTTAAACGGCTCTTCATCAGCACCACGTCCGCGGCGTCGATGGCGATATCCGTCCCCGCTCCGATGGCGATGCCGATGTCAGCCCTGGTCAGAGCCGGGGCATCGTTGATGCCGTCTCCCACCATGGCCACTTTACCCTTTTGTTTTAAGGAGCGGATAACGCTCTCCTTGCCTTCGGGAAGGACTCCCGCGATAACCTGATCCACGCCGGCCTGGTCTCCGATGGCTCTGGCGGTCCGCTCGTTGTCTCCTGTAAGCATGACCACACGGATCCCCATATTCTGCAGTTCCTTCACTGCCCTGGGGCTGTCCTCCTTAATCACATCCGCCACTGCGATGATACCTGTCAGCTTCTCTCCTCTGCTGAAGAACAGAGGCGTCTTTCCTTCCTCCGCCAGGCGTTCTGACTGTCTTACCATCTCCGGAGGAACCTCTGTCCGGGTGCTGATAAATTTAAAATTACCCCCCGCCAGAACGGCGCCGTCCAGAACGGCGGACAGCCCGTTGCCGGGCAGAGCCCGAAAATCCGTCACTTCCCGGATCTCTGTTCCCAGTTCCTCGGCCCTAAAAAGGATAGCCCTGGCCAGAGGATGCTCGCTTTTTCTCTCCAGCGCATAGGCATCTCTCAGGAGTTCCTCTTCCGACACCTGATCCGCGGGTATGATATCCGTCACCTTCGGTTCTCCGCTGGTAATGGTTCCCGTCTTATCCAAAGCCACGATCTCTGTTTTGCCCGCCTCCTCCAGAGATACCGCCGTCTTAAAAAGGATCCCGTTCCTGGCTCCCATGCCGTTGCCCACCATGATGGCCACAGGCGTAGCCAGACCCAGGGCGCAGGGACAGCTGATGACCAGAACGGAGATGCCTCTTGCCAGGGCAAATCCCGGTGTCTGCCCTGCGGCCAGCCAGACCAGGATGGTCACCGCCGCGATACCGATCACTGCCGGCACAAACACTCCCGATACTTTATCCGCCACTTTGGCGATGGGAGCCTTGGTGGCCGCCGCATCGCTTACCATCTGGATGATCTGGGACAGGGTCGTGTCCTCCCCTACCCGGGTGGCCCGGCAGCGGATAAATCCGGACTGATTTACCGTAGCAGCCGATACCCTGTCTCCCGCCCCTTTGTCCACGGGGATGCTCTCACCTGTGAGGGCCGATTCATTGACCGCGCTGGTGCCGTCCAGGACTATGCCGTCTACCGGAATATTCTCACCGGGACGCACCACGAAGATATCCCCTGTTTTTACCTGGTCTATGGATACTTCCGTCTCTGCGCCGTCTTTTATGATCGTGGCCGTCTTTGGGGCCAGCTTCATCAGACTCTTTAAGGCATCTGTGGTCTTACCCTTGGACCTGGCTTCCAGCATCTTCCCCACAGTGATCAGCGTCAGGATCATAGCTGCCGATTCAAAATAAAATTCATGCATGTAAGCCATGACTCCCGCCCCGTCGCCTCTCATCTGGGCATCTGACATGGCAAACAGGGCGTAGCTGCTGTACACAAAGGAAGCTCCGGAACCCAGCGCCACCAGAGTATCCATGTTGGGAGCTCCGTGATACAGGCTCTTAAACCCGCTGATAAAAAACTTCTGATTGATGACCATGATGATCGCGGTCAGGTAAAGCTGCAGAAGCCCCATGGCCATATGATTGCCTTCCAGGAAGGAAGGCACCGGCCAGGACCACATCATATGTCCCATGGAAATGTACATGAGTACTGCCAGAAATCCTACGGAAGTGATCAGTCTCTTCTTCAGAACAGGAGTCTCCCTGTCCTGAAGCATATCCTCCTCTGTCCGGGCCGGGCCGGCAGCCTTCTGATCTCCTCCTGCTCCTTTCAGGGAAGCGCCGTATCCGGCCTCCTCCACCGCCGATATAACGGCCTGAGCCGATGCGTTTCCTTCCACTCCCATGGAATTGGTCAGAAGGCTGACGGAGCAGGAAGTCACTCCCTCTACCTTTGACACTGCCTTCTCCACACGGGCGCTGCAGGCGGCGCAGCTCATGCCTGTCACCGTATACTGTTCCATCTGAACCTCCTTATGTTCCGTCTCTTATTTCATCAGTTTCTGCAGGGTCGTCACCAGTTCATCGATGGTCTCTTCTTTCCCTTCTCTGATGTCTCTGGCCACACAGGTCCTGATGTGACTGGCAAGAAGCACTTTGTTAAAGCTGTTGAGAGCCGCGTTGGCTGCCGCTACCTGAATCAGGATCTCCGGACAGTAGGCATCCTTTTCCACCATGCCCCGGATCCCCCGGATCTGTCCCTCGATCCTGTTGAGCCGGTGGATCAGATCCCTGTACTCCTTCTCCGAACGCTCTTTCGTCTTATGGCAGCATTCACAGCCCTGTATCTCTTCTTTATCCATGGATACTCCCCCTCTCCGCTTTTTCCGTAAACTTCCCCATGTGCGGCAAAGTGCTTCTCTTTACACAGCTGATTATATACCCTATGGGGGTATATTGCAAGCATTATTTTTCTCAAATCGGGCAGGGGAGGCTTTTTCCCCTGCTCGCCGTGCCGGGGCGAGGCCGCTAGAGCAGCCGTATTCCTCTCAGCCCCGTGTACATAAAAAGGGCAGGCTCAAGATCCTTCTCTCAAGTCTGCCCTGAAGATCACAATTCTATCCTCTGGCCTTTTTCACATATTTTTGTTATGACTCCGTCCCTGATCCGCCAGGCCTCCCCAAAAAGGATCTGCCGCCTGCCGTCACAGAGCACATAGCTGCCGTCCACCAGGGCATAGAAGGTCCTGCCGTAACTGTCTTCGCAGGTAATGTCTTCGATCAGCCTCCGCCCGTCCAGCAGATTGTCCTTCACCTCCTGATAGTGAGGAAGGATCTGCAGGTCTGTCAGGCCCAGGCCCTCCAGAAATCTCCGGTATCCGGGATCACAGGATTCGCCGGGAAGCTCCGGCTGGGCGTAAACCACTTCTGCACAGTTCATGGTCCCTGCGCTGATGCCCATGACCGTCCCCCGGAACTCTCTTATCAGCCGTCTTAACCCGATCTCCCGGAAAAATGCGTTCTGAGTAGGCACATGGCCGCCTGCCAGGATCAGGATCCGGCTCTCCCCCAGATAGCGCTCCAGCTGCCCCTGGTTCCTGTGATCACAGATGATCAGATCGGAAACAGGGATCCCGCTGATCCGGAAAAATCCCAGAAACTCTTCTCTCATCTTATCATTATGAGCATAATCCCCCGGATCCGAGCTGATCATCAGGCAGGAGCAGCCCGGCTCCCAGCCTTCTGCCAGACTGTCCAGAAAGCCGTTGTCCCGGCTGTATCCCCAGATCACGCTGCCGTCCTTTTGTTTATAAGGGCTGCAGGGGCTGCTTGTAAGAAACAGTTTCATAGGTTCACCTCCCTGTATCTCATACCCGCCGTGGTCTGCAGGAACAGCCGATCCCCAGACCTCCGTGGCCGATATGGCAGGATACACCCAGGGAAAGATCGTCGCACATCACAGTCAGCCCGGGAAACGCCTCCCTGATCTCCCGGACCCACTGGCCGGTCTCTTCATCGGAGGAACTGGTGGCTGCCAGAAGATAGACTTCTCCCCTGTCTCTCCACTCCTTAAATCTGGTAGCCAGATCCTGCTTCATGGCCTCGATCATAACCTTCTTCGCCTTCACCAGGCCCCGGCACTTTTTAAAGGAGTCCAGAATCCCCACATCAAACTTCAGGACCGGCTTAATATTCAGCACGCTTCCCAGGAGAGCGGCGGCAGGCGTGATCCTTCCCCCCTTTTTCAGATGCTCCAGAGTATCCACTCCCACATAGATCACCATCTTGTCCCTGGCCTCTTCCAGGATCTCCCGGATTGTTTCTGCCGGATATCCTTCCCCGATCAGCTCCAGGCAGTCCAGAACGGAACGGTGCAGAGGCGTGGAGACCCGTCCGTTGTCCACCACCAGCACCCGCCCCTCATAAGGCTCCTCCCGGGCCAGAGCCGCGGCCGTGGCACAGGAACCGCTGAGACCGCTGCTGATAGGAATATAAAGGATCTTCTCATACTCTTTCAGGGCCCTGTCCCACAGTCCCATGACGTCTGCCGGAGACGGCTGGGATGTGGAGATATCGGCTCCTGAATCCAGCTTCTCAAAAAATTCTTCTCTGGATAATGTAATGTTTTCATAATAGCACTGTCCGTCTATGTAAAACGGCATGGGCAGCACATAGATGCCCAGTTCTTCGGCTTCCTTCCGGCCGATCCCGCTGTGGCTGTCCGTAACAACTCCGATGGCTCTCATGATTCTCCTCCTGTTTCCTGTTCTGTCTCTTCCATGGTTACTTTCAGCTCCTCCTCCACCTGGCTTCTCAGCTCCTCCGCCCTGACCGGATCCATGGCGGGAAGATGATCCGTGGACCCGATTCCGAACCGCCTTAAAAACTCTTCTGTGGTGGCAAACAGGGCCGGCCGGCCGGGGGCATCCAGACGGCCCACTTCCTGGACCAGATTATATTCCACCAGTCGGTTGACTGCATGATCCGATTTCACTCCCCTGATCTTCTCGATCTCCAGCTTGGTCACCGGCTGCTTGTATGCGATGATAGAAAGGGTCTCCAGCACCACGTCAGTGAGCGCGTGCTTTTTCGGAGCCGACGCCACCCGGATGAGATTCTCATAGTACTCCACTCTCGTGCACATCTGATAGCTGTCATCCAGGGCAATGATCTGCAGTCCCCGCTTCTCCCTGTCATACCTCTCCTTCAGCTGCCGGGCCACGTCGGCAGCAGTCTTCTCGCTCTGGCCCAGGGCGGCAGCCAGCTGGCGCAGCTCCACAGACTGTCCCATGGTAAACAGGACTGCCTCCACGATCGCTTCCCACTGCTCCCTGGGATAGGGGCCCTCTTCCCCGGAGCCGCCGTCGGGAGAGTCCGGTTCCCTGTAATCCTCCATCACCATGACTTCTCTGACGTCAATGCCGCCTTCCTCCATGGTCTTCTCTCTCTTTTTCTTATCCATCTTACGGTCTACCCTTCAAAATCCTCCAGGCCGTCCAGGTTCAGCTCTTCCTCTTCTCCCTCCGGCTCCAGAGTCTCTATGTTCATATCGTCAAACAGCACCTCCTGAGTCAGATGGATCTTTCCCATCTTCATCAGCTCCAGCACTGCCAGAAACGTCACCACGATCTCCAGCCTGTCTGCCTGCCTCTCCAGCAGCTGACGGAAGCTGAAAGTCCTGTGGCTTCTGGCATACTCCATGACCGTGCCGATCCTGGTCTCCAGACTTACAGGCTCCTTGCGGATGGTGCCGAATCGGCTCCTGATCGGGTCGATCTTGTCGGCCCGGCGCTTTAGCACCGACTCAAAGACCGCCTGAAGCCTGGCCAGGGTCAGGCCGTCCAGCAGCCGGTCCAGGTCCACGGGCGGTTCATATCTGGCTACCTCTTCGGGCACGGTGGGAACCTTGTAGAGATGGCGGCCGGCCCCCTCCTCCAGCTCCGAAAGCTCTTGGGCCATGTATTTGTACATCCTGTATTCCAGAAGACGGGCCACCAGCTCCGCTCTGGGATCCTCTTCCTCCCCCTCCTCGTTCGTCTCTGCCGGCAGAAGCATCCGGGATTTGATGTCGATCAGGGTGGCGGCCATGACCAGGAACTCGCTGACCACATTCAGGTCCTCGGTCTCCATGTGGCTCACATAATCCAGATACTGTTCCGTGATCAGGACAATAGGGATATCGTAGATGCTGACCTTATTCTTCTCTATGAGGTGCAGCAGAAGGTCCAGAGGTCCCTCAAAATTCTCCAGTTTATAGGAAATCCCTGCCATTTCTTTTCTCCTGTGTATTCGTCGGTCCTTCTATTGTAGCAGACATTCCTGTTTCTGTAAATGCCGACATGATATGCACAACCACCAGTTCCGGCCGGTTGTTCAGCCTGATATTGACCGAATGAGTGCCCAGGCCTCTGCTGACGATCATGGCTTTCCGGTCCGTCCACAAAAGTCCTCCGCAGCATTTCCGGAAAAAATGGAACTGAGGAGTCATAAGGCCTCCCAGCCCGGGGATCCTTATGGTTCCCCCGTGAAAATGGCCGGCCAGAGTCAGATCCGCCCCCCATCCGGCATAAGCCTTCTGATAAAGGGGAGAATGAGCAAGAAGGATCTGATACCTTCCCCTGTCCGCCTTTCCCAGACGTTTCTCTATGTAGGAAACCTCCAGGCTGTCGTCGGCCATCTTCCTGTAATGCCTCCGCTGCAGATTCAGCCCGCTTAAGGTGATCTCTCCCTCCAGACGGATCCCCCTGTCGGACAAATGGCACACCCCTGCCCTGCCAAGCTCTCTCACCAGAACATCATACTGGTCCCCGTATTCTTTCCGTTTTCTGTCCATACGGTTCTCATGGTTGCCGTTTCCGTAATAGACCGGATACCGCCGGGCCAGCTCCCTCACCAGGGCCAGGGTCCTCCGAAGATCCGCCTTTTTTTTCACCACCATCATATCTCCGCCTATGAGTACTCCGTCAGGCTCTGCCTTATGGATGGCCGCCAGAAGCTCTTCTTGTCCCTGTCCGAAACAGTTGTCGTGAAGATCGGAGAGGAATACAAAGGTCTTTTCCTTCTCTGTCTTTTTCGTTCTCAGGGTATACTCTGTGGTAACAAAATGCTTTCTCTCCCAGTCTGATCTGAGACAGCAGACAGCCGTCACCGCCGTGACGCCTGCCGCGATCCCCGGCCTGATGCCTGCAACCGGTTTCTTCATGTCTTCTTCCTCCCTGTACCGCAAAAAGAATCCTGCTCTGCAGGATTCTTTTTCATTGCGGGAACCGTATTCATCACTGCCCCGTAAAAGGCGCCAGTTCCAGGCGCACAAAATACCCCTGTTCATGCCTGCACACCGGACACCTGCCCGGAGCCTGGGCCGCGGTGAGCACGTGTCCGCAGTTCAGGCACATCCACCCTGTAGCCACATCCGACAGAAACAGCTTGTTCTGCTCCATGAGATCGGCGAACAGTCCGAATCTGTCTCCGTGATTTTTCTCGATGGCCGCAACCTGATGGAACACTCTCCCGATCTCATCGAAGCCTTCTGCCAGGGCCTTATCTCCGAAATCCTTGTACACGATATCGTGTTCCTCATATTCATTATGTCTGGCTGCTTTCAGAAGATCCAGAGTCTTCTGGGAAATGTTTATGGGATACCCCCCGTCGATATGGATATTATCGCCGGACAGCTCCTTCATATAGTCATAGAAAAGCTCTGCGTGGGCTTTCTCCTGATCCGCCGTAAACTGGAACAGGGCCTCGATCACCGGAAGATTCTCCTTTCTGGCAACCCCCGCAGCAAAGGTATAACGGTTCCGGGCCTGGCTTTCTCCGGCAAAAGCCCTCATGAGATTCTTCAGAGTCTCACTGTTTTTCAGATCCTGCATCACAACTACCTCCTGATAATAGATTGATAGAAGTAGTATCTGCCAGTATACCTGATGTTATACCTTATTTTTTACTATGAAAGTCCCAGACGGCAGCCATGGGACGGTCATGCTTGCATGAACCGGCACATGGATATCGGATGGGCAAGCCGGTATGAGTAAGTAGGCCGACAGGCCGGATTACGAATACTGGCGGCGATTGCGTGAGGGCAAAGCCCGGAGCAATCGACTTTCATAGGGTGGCTGGTGCAATGTCAAAGGTCGCATGGAAGTTTACTTTAAAAGTCCGCCGCCAAATGGCGGTATGAAGGTTTACTTTTGACTCCTGAATACCGGGTCCGCCGGATGACCGCCAGTGATCTTCTGCATGGTCCTCTGTACGGCATCCTGAGAATTTTTCCAGTCCTTATCCGCGTTTCTGTAATCGTATTTCTCGATCAGCCAGTCGATATCCTCCTGGATCCGCTCCAGTTCCCGGTTCATCTGCTCAAACAGCAGGGGGAATATCTGATCCTGCTCCTTCTTTCCCAGCTGCTGTTCACAGACATCCACAAGATCCCCGAAATGATGGATACAGAATCCTTTGGAGGATCTGACCAGCTCCAGAAACTCTTTCTCGTGCTTTACCTGATGGACAAAGGTATCCAGAACCCGCCGGTAAGTCTCGTCTACCCGGTCGCAGACATAGCAGTGGCTCTCCTCTTTTTGGACCCAGGCGCTGACCGGATTCCCTCCGGACTCTTTCTTCTTCAGCCGTCCGAACATCCCGGCCGGTTCAGGGGTAAAACGGTCCGTCTGTTTTTTCAGCTCTTCTCTCAGATAGATCATCCTGGTCTTTAAGATCCAGGCGTTGCCCAGAGTATTGCCGTAATCATACATGGCCTTGGTATGTCTGCGGCAGAATCCCCTCCTGTCCGTCATGTCCCGGATATCGCTTTCCATATAGGAGGAACCCAGGACAAACTCAATAGCCGCCTGTTCCAGCTTCCTCTCAAGCCAGCAGAAGGGACACTCGTCTCCGGAGGTCAGGGCATCGTGCAGCTCAATGGTATATAATTTTTCTTTCATCTGTTTCTCTCCTGATGATCATCTGCCTGTTACGGGATCCAGGCCCCGTCTGCTCCCAGCTCATATCCGTCCGGGGTCCTTACGCCCGTGAGCATGGCTCCCTGACTGCCCAGATAGAACCATTTGCCGTTGTCCGCCGCCCACTCATCTGCTGCCATGGCCCCGCTGTCTTTAAAATAGTACCAGCTTCCGTTGGTAAACTCTCTCCAGCCTGTGGCCATATACCCGTCAGGATCGATCCAGTAGTCCACTCCGTCCACCTTCAGCCACTCTCCGGCTGCCCGGACTCCTTTGTCCTTGATATAATACCAGCCCCCGCCGTCT
>Ga0137306_102489_pt1 | contig 15326 bp, 11 predicted proteins | sample Inofroosms_March_FD_97187 | JGI IMG/M metagenome (GOLD analysis project Ga0137306, IMG submission 97187) | Mouse cecal microbial communities from Vienna, Austria - N-Acetylneuraminic and N-Acetylglucosamine D2O microcosms_March | ecosystem: Host-associated > Mammals > Digestive system > Large...
AACAGGCAGAGAGAAATAAGTCCCAAAAGCCAGCAAAACATATTTGTGCGGGTCTGTTGGCCCATGTTGATGCCGGCAAGACAACGCTATCAGAGAGCATCCTGTATCTGTGCGGAAATATTAGAAAGCCCGGACGTGTGGATCACGGGGATGCGTTTTTGGATACGTATGCCATGGAGAGGAGCAGGGGCATCACCATATTTTCAAAGCAGGCGGTTCTTAGGCTTGGGAATACGAAGGTTACGCTTCTTGACACGCCGGGGCATGTCGACTTTTCCGCAGAGATGGAGCGGACGCTTCAGGTGCTCGACTACGCGATTCTTGTAATCAGCGGAGCAGACGGGGTGCAGGGTCATACGAGGACATTATGGAATCTTCTGAAGCGATATGAGATTCCGGCATTTTTATTTATAAATAAGATGGATCAGAATGGTACAGACCGGGAGAAGATTCTCTGTGAGCTTAGAAGCGGCCTGGATGAGGGATGTATTGCATTTGATACAGCAAGAAGCCATGAGAAGCTTCCGGGCGGTTCAGGCAGAGAGGGAGACTATGAAGAGGAGTTTCTGGAGGCTGTCTCTGTCTGTGAGGAGAATGCGCTTGAGGAATACCTGGAGACAGGCAGCCTCAGGCAGGAGACGATTATAAGGTTGATTGAGGAGCGAAAGGTTTTTCCGTGTTATTTTGGCTCTGCGCTTAAGGTGCAGGGGGTACAGGAGCTTTTGGACGGACTCGGACAGTATACGTCGGAGGTGGGACAGATATCCGGCGGATGTACGTCTGATGGCAGACATGCGTCTGATGATGGACGAGCGTCTGATGGCGGATGTGTATCTGACGATGGCAGCAAGGCATCCTTTGGGGCGAGGGTATATAAGATTTCCAGAGATGCCCAGGGAAACCGTCTTACCCATCTGAAGGTGACGGCAGGCACACTTCGGGTGAAGGATACGATCCGATGGGAAGACGTGGAGGATGCATGCCGGGAGGAGAAGATTAACCAGATACGCATTTACTCTGGAGAAAAATTCGAGGTAGTAAAGGAAGCAGAGAGGGGGGAGATCTGCGCGGTGACAGGGCTTACAAAAACCTGGCCCGGGGAGGGACTTGGAACCGAGAAGGGCGCTGTTAAGCCTGCGCTGGAGCCTGTTCTGAATTACCGGGTGGAGCTTCTGGAGGGGTATGATGCCCATAGAATGCTTCTGAATCTGAGGCAGCTTGAGGAGGAGGATCCTATGCTTCGGATTGTATGGAACGAAGAGCTTCAGGAGATACATGTCCGGCTCATGGGAGAGGTGCAGATTGAGATATTAAAGAGCCTTATCAAGGAACGGTTCGGGACAGAGGTTTCCTTTGATACCGGAAATATTGTGTATAAGGAAACAATCCGGAGGACGGCTGAGGGGGTGGGGCATTTTGAACCGCTCAGGCATTATGCGGAGGTGCATCTGATCCTGGAGCCGGGAGAGCCCGGGAGCGGACTTGTGGTGGATACAGACTGCAGCGAGGATGCGCTTGACAAGAACTGGCAGAGGCTCATTCTCACCCATCTAATGGAAAAACCCCATCGGGGCGTGCTTACCGGGGCGGCGGTAACGGATCTTAAGATTACGCTTGCGGCAGGCCGGGCCCACCTGAAGCATACGGAGGGCGGTGATTTCCGGCAGGCAACATACCGTGCGGTACGCCAGGGGCTGATGCAGGCGGAATGTGAGCTTCTAGAGCCGTATTATGAGTTCCGGCTGGAGGTTCCGGCTGCGTCAGTGGGACGGGCTCTTACGGATATTCAGCGGATGCAGGGGGAATCAGGCCCTCCGGAGACAGAAGGAGAGATGTCAGTGCTGACAGGAAGCGCCCCGGTTGCTTCTATGCGGGATTATCAGTTAGAGGTGGCGGCGTATACGAAGGGCAGGGGAAGGCTTTCGTGTACCTTTAAAGGATACTCCCCCTGCCACAATGCGGAAGAGATTATTGAGGAGAGTGGGTACGACCCGGAGGGGGACGTGGATAATCCGCCGGGTTCCATATTCTGTGCTCATGGAGCAGGGTTTTATGTCCCCTGGAATGAGGTGCCTGCCCATATGCACCTGGAGAATCAGCTGGAAAAACGAAAGAGACAAAAAGCAGATGGCTGCGGCAGCAGAACAGGCGCCCCAGAAAAAAAAACTCCGGGCCGTACATCCGGCTTCTTAGGAGCAGCTGCGAACGGCCAGGGAACCGTCTCTTTAAGCCGGGAAGAGGAAAAGGAGCTTGAGGAAATATTTATCCGGACATACGGGAAGATTGAGAGAAGGACCGGCGGGGCAGCATCTATTATGGGAAAGCCAGAGGAACAGCGTCATAAGAAGGAGGAAATACTCCGGGAATACCTGCTGGTGGACGGCTACAATGTTATTTTTGCCTGGGAAGACCTAAGGGAGCTGGCGAAGGTAAATATTGAGGCAGCGAGAAATAAGCTGATGGATATCCTGTGCAATTACCAGGGCTTTAAGAAATGTACGGTGATTCTTGTGTTCGACGCCTATAAGGTGGAGGGATATGCATTAGAAATACAGAAATATCATAATATTCATGTGGTCTACACGAAGGAAGCAGAGACGGCGGACCAGTATATTGAGAAGGTGGTTCACGAGATCGGACGGAAGTATCATGTGACGGTTGTAACCTCCGACGGAGTGGAGCAGGTGGTGACGCTGGGACAGGGGGGAACGCTGATATCTGCAAGGGAATTTCTGGAGGAAGTGGAGATCACAAGGCGGCAGATCCGCCAGGAATATGAGAAAAGGAGAGACACGGGGAAGAATTATCTGTTTGATCATATGGACCGGGAACTGGCGGAAGAGATGGAAGAGGTCAGACTTGGAAGGAAGGAGATTAAAAAATGAAATTTGCAATTTTGGCGGCAGGCGGCATTGCCCGTAAGATGGCAGAGGCTGTAACAGGAATAGAGAAGGCAGGAACGGTTAGAATACAGAAGTATGCTGTGGCATCAAGAGATCTTTCACGGGCAGAGGAATTTGCAAAAGAATGGGGTTTTGAGAAAGCGTATGGCTCCTATGAGGAACTTGCGGCGGATCCGGAGGTGGAGCTTGTCTATGTGGCGTCACCCCATTCCCACCACTACGAGCATGCGAAGCTCTGCCTGGAGCATGGAAAGCATGTGCTGGTGGAAAAGGCGTTTACGGTAAATGCGGCACAGGCAGAGGATCTTATGAAGCTTGCCAGGGAAAAGCAAGTGCTGCTTACAGAGGCGATCTGGACGAGATACATGCCTAGCCGGAAGATGATTGGTGACCTGCTGGAAAGCGGTATCATTGGAAAGGTCAGTTCAATGACCGCGAATCTTGGGTATCCGTTAATGGACGTCCCACGTCTGGTACAGCCAGAGCTTGCAGGCGGAGCCCTTCTTGATCTCGGGGTATATTCTATTACAATGGCACTGATGCTCTTCCATGAGGAGATTACGGATGTTGTGTCTGCGGCGGTATTTTCTCCGGAGGGTGTGGACTGGATGAACAGTATTACATTTATTTTTGCAGATGGGAAGATGGCGGTTCTTAACAGTAATATGACTGTACGTACGGACTGCAGGGCGGTTGTGAACGGGGATGAGGGGTATATGGAAATTACGGAGATTAATAATCCGGAGGAAATACGTGTCTTTGACCGTGACGGGAAGTTGAGGGAATGCTTCCAGGTGCCGGAGCAGATTAATGGGTATGAGTATGAGGTGCTGGCGTGTATCAGGGCGATTGGGGAAGGAAAGCTGGAGTGTGAGGAGATGCCGCACAGTGAGACGCTTCGGGTGATGAGGCTGATGGACCAGATACGGGGGCAGTGGGGGTTCAGGCTGCCGTGTGAGTAAAGGGATAGATTGAGGTACACTGTAACTGAAGAGTAAAAACGTCGAGGCAGGCGGTGTGCAGCATTAAGGAGATTGACGAAGATGAATGCAATAGATTTATTTGCCGGATGCGGCGGACTCTCAAAAGGATTCATGGATGCTGGTTTTGACATTATTGCTGGTGTTGATAATGATCAGGCAGCACTTAACACATTTGCCAAAAATCATAATGGTGCTGTAACCATGAATGCTGATTTGTCACAGCAGGAAACCTTTGATGAGATAAAGAAAATTGCAGAAGGGAGAGAGATTGATGTTATTATAGCCGGACCTCCATGCCAGGGTTTTTCCCTTACAGGACCGAGAAATTTTGATGATAAGCGAAATAAATTATATTTGTCTGTGATTGAGATGGTGAAGCAATATCATCCGAAAGCATTTATTATAGAAAATGTTCCGGGGATGGCAACACTATATGGGGGGCAGATAAAGGATGAGATACTCCGGAGATTTACAAATATAGGGTACAATATTGAGTGTAAAATATTATGTGCAGCAGATTACGGCGTTCCTCAAATGAGAAAACGATTGATTTTTATGGGTGTCCGCAAGGAAATAGGAAGACCTGAATTTCCGGCAGCCAGACTGACCCCAGAGAATTATTTGACATGTAGAGATGCAGTTAGTGATCTGCCGTCACTAGAGAATAATATAGGTGCGGATGAGTCTGTTTATACGCAGGAGCCTGTTACCGAGTATCAAAGGCGGATGCGGGGGAATTGTACGGTTCTGTACAATCATCTTGGGACAAATCACACGCAGATGGTAAGGGATACAATTGCTCTTGTGCCTGAGGGAGGAAATTATAAAGATCTTCCCGAAGGATGGGGGGAGAGCAGAAGGTTTCATATGGCATGGACACGGTTGGATGGAAATGCACCTGCAAGAACAGTTGATACAGGGCACAGAAATCTGTTTCATTATAAATATAATCGTATCCCGACTGTAAGAGAGAGTGCAAGAATGCAGTCTTTTCCGGATGATTTTGTATTTACCGGAACAAAGACGCAGCAGAGCAGGCAGGTAGGAAACGCGGTTCCTCCGCTTTTAGGTCAGGCATTAGGGCAGTCTTTATTAAATGTTATTTTGGAGGCTTCTGATGAGCAGTAGACAACATAAAATTAAATCTATTGATTTATTCGCAGGATGTGGTGGATTAATGGATGGATTTGAGCAGTCAGGAAAGTATAAAACGTTAGCTGCAGTTGAGTGGGAAAAGGGGCCATGCCGAAATCTTAGAATTCGTTTAAAAGATAAATGGAAATATAAAAATTCTGATAAAATGGTGTTACAGTTTGATATACAGAGAACGGATGAGTTGTTTGAAGGATGGAAAGATGATGAGATATATGGAGAGTCTGCAGGACTGGATAAGTTGGTAAATAAAAGTGGTGGACTGGACATTATTATAGGTGGACCTCCATGCCAGGCATATTCAATCGCAGGGAGAGTTCGTGATGAGAACGGCATGAAAGATGATTACCGCAATTACTTGTTTGAGAGCTATTTGAAGGTCGTAGACCATTATAAGCCAAAACTTTTTATATTTGAAAATGTACCGGGCATTTTGAGTGCCAGGCCTGGGGACAGACCCATCATTGAAATTATTCAGGAAAGTTTTAACAAGGCAGGTTATTATGTTCTCCCCAATTTACGAAATGCAATTATAGATTTTACTGAGTATGGAGTTCCGCAGAATCGAAAACGAGTTATCATTATTGGTTTTAGCAAATCATATTTTGGAGAGGCTGTCTGCGTAGAGATGGCAAAAAAATTTTATTCGGAATACTTGCCAAGGTATAAGTCAGAAAAAAAAATGACTGTGGCAGAAGCAATTGGTGATTTGCCAAAGCTGTTTCCTCTTGGCCGTGATGAAAAGATTGGCGGGAAAAGGATTTCACATTCTTTGCCGTCACCATATATTGCAAATCATATTGCCAGATGGCAGAATGACAGAGACATCAGAATCTTTAAACTGCTGACAGAGGACATTGAGTCAGGACGGGATGAGTATACATCTATTAAGGCATTGAAGACTTTATATACTGAGAGAACTGGAAAAACATCAAATGTACACAAATACCATGTAATTAGATGGGATGAACCTAGCAATCTAATACCTGCGCATCTTTATAAAGATGGCCTGAGACATATTCATCCTGACTCTGAGCAATGTAGAACATTAACTGTAAGGGAGGCTGCCAGATTACAAACCTTTGATGATGATTACATCTTTGATGGAAGTAATGTTGAAACATATAAGATGATTGGTAATGCAGTTCCGCCTAAATTTGCAAAAAAAATAGCATATGCAGTAGCGGATTTATTAAAGGATTATGGCAGGTGATTTATGAACAATAGGATATTTGCAGGGCCGCCAGGCTCTGGCAAGACATACAGTGCAAAGTATGAAGTCGTGAAGACTATATGGAGTCTGATGGATGAAGACGAAAGAAAGGCTGAACATGCAAGATATTATAACCCGGTAAATTTCTGTGAGGAGGCATTCAATTATGTTGAGGAATATTATTCTCCAGGCATAAAGCTTGCTTCCCTTCATGAAGGAATGACAACTTCGGATTTTATCGAAGGTATAGCTATAGAGACAACCGAGGGGACAGCTGCGTTTGTTAATGCAGATAAGATGGTACTGCAGCTCTTGGATGAGATGAAAGAAAACAGCAGACCAGGCTTCCTGATTCTTGACGATATACACAGAGTAAACCTTGCAGGTGTTTTGGGAGAACTGTTATTTGCCTTCGCACATCGTGAGGAAAAGATTACTTTGTCAACTGGAAGAACGATATGTGTTCCTGATAATTTATATGTTTTTTTGACTATGAACACATTGAGACCAGAGTTTCCACTGGATCTGTCCATATTTGGCAGTTTTCGGATAACATATATGGATAATGGTATAGAATGCCTGGAACGTGCGATAGAGGATGGGTATTACAAATCTGCATATTACAATATTGATTCAGAAATAATAGACAGCCTTATTGATCAGCAATATGAATATGCAGAGCTGACATCTGAAATGAAGGCGGAAGGTGTAGAAGTCCCGGTAATTTTTGATGTTGAAAATCTCTTCTTTGCAGACATGAGCTGTTGCTTTGATGAATTAACTGCAGCTGAGTTTTTATGTGTTGAATTTCCAACTGTATGGGAAAGAAGAGCAGACATTCCGAGAAAATTCAAAAAACAATATAATGATTTTGCGGAAAGATTCTGTAAGAAGCTAAACGAAGCCCATGAATTATATTCAAAATTTTTTTCTGAAAAGACATTAGAATTATTGGAAGATTTCAAAAAAGAAGTGAAAAAGGAGTATCAATACTATAACTCGTACCTGGATTATATATCTCCTGATTACTATCATGATAAATCGAAATATCAGATTGGCTATACGTATTTCCTTCCAGATCATGGATTCTCGATGTGGAATGCAAGCGTATTATTGCAGAATAAGATCCGTGCACAGGTTATTCCCCTGTTAAAACAGTACGAAAATGATGGGATTATTGTTGGGTGCAGACTGCCGGATGTTCAGCGTACCTCAACAGCATATACGCGTAATCAATTCGAGGTTGGAGAAGAAAAAATCGAAATAGTTACTAACGATGAATACAGAGATATTTTTACGGATTTGTACGAAGGGAAAAAGAGTACTGCAAATGTTAAGAACCCTATGAATAGAAGTCAGTCATATAATACCACCTACGGGGTACTCTTTGAGATTGTTTATGATATGCTTTCACATCCATTGATTAATAATTGGAGACTAATGGATTTGCTATGTAGAAATAAAGAGATATATTTTAAGACGGATGTAACACATCTTTATGAGGGATGCCTGTTGGCTTTAAGTAAGTTGTCTGACAAAATAGTTACGGCAGAAACTGATAATACTCCAGGTAATCAGAGTCTGACATCGTATAAGAGGGATTTACATGCATTTTATTATAAAGGACAGAAATATGTTCTGCTTTCCAAGATTGGTTTTGATAATAACGAAAGTCTGAGGACAGTTGACAGCTGCAGGCTAAATGCACCTGTTACAAGTAGATATCATAAAATTTATCCTATAGTTAAAGTTCTTGTCTACGAGTATTTACATATCTTTAAAAACAATCTGGAAGAAATGCTGATGGAAATCGTAGACACAGCATTGATACTGGAATTAAAGAATGATATTAAGATGGTGCAGACAGATTTGGATGCAGTGGATATAATGAAATGGCATGGTGTGGGTTCGGATGAAAGACGTTGGAATTTGTTGGATGAGGTGAAAAATCTGCAGACCTGGAAACTCATGACGAGTGGTAGTTTGAAAGGAGCTTATAAAAAAATGGATGACAGATATCAATCAGTAATGAACAGTACTGGTATTCATCAGATGATTCTACAGGGTCCCCCTGGGACATCAAAGACATATGGTGTAAAAGAGTTTTTGGCGATGCAGGTGGGTCTGATTAATAAAAAGGGAGAAAAATGGGACGAAGCAGCGTTAGATGCAAGGCAGCTACATACTGAAAATGATGAGTATGTACTTCCTGAGGAAGGAGTACCAGAGAATAATAATGTTTACTGGGATATCATTCAGTTTCATCCGTCCTATACATATGAGGATTTTGTCCGTGGAATATCAGTATCAGCTTCGGATCGTAATTATACAGAAATTTCAGGAGATATTCTGGAAGGAGAAGATACAAAATATTCGATAAAAATGAAACAGCCTGTGCCAGTAATGTATAAGACTGTTAATAGAACTTTAGGCAAAATGGCCAAAATTGCAAGAGAGAACTATAATGAAGAGAATCCTGAGAATAGTGCCAGATTTTATCTGATTATAGATGAAATAAACAGAGCAAATCTGGCCACGGTTTTTGGGGAATTGATATATGCACTAGAGTATAGAGACAGCGAGGTGGCGACACCATACTCTATTGGTATGGATGCAAAATTACAGATTCCAGGCAATTTGTATATAGTGGGAACTATGAATACTGCAGATAAATCAATTACTTCGATTGACTATGCTATACGGAGGAGATTCTTATTTTTTCCGGTTTTGCCGGATATAAAGGTTGTATATGAGACTGTGAAAGATAACTGGGAAGAATCAGCCGAATTACAGCTGTTCTATATTACTGAAAAAATGTTTGATTCCTACATGAATACAGATGATTATAATAGAAATGACATTCAGATTGGACATACATATTTTCTGAGAAAGGCAGAGGGTGATGAGGCCTTCATACAGATAAAAAACAGATTTCTGTATCAGGTAATTCCAGTTGTTAGAGAATACTATAATGACGGAATATTAATGGATGATGTGTATGGTAAAGAACCGTCAGCGTATGAAAATGACTGTATCAGGGATATCAGAAAAATGACAGATGTCTCGGATATGGATGAACTGGAGGCAATGTATGATATTCTGATATCAAAGCTATCATCTGATGAGATTAAGGACGGGGTGAGAGCAGCATTATTGGAGAAAAAAGTTTTAACGGCATAAATAACGGAGGATATCATGAAATCAAAGGTCAGACTGATTTCAGGATTAAAAGACTGGAGTCGTGATTATGACAGGTTAATACCGAAGGGAACCTCCGCTGCAAAAAGTATGAATGGAGTTATTCCGAAAGAAATGGGACTCTACATAGACGATAAAGGTTATTTTCATACATCGGGATATGTGGGAGTTGGATGGCTGAAAGATTACCAGGGCAAATCTATAGTCAGCCCTGTTACTGGAGAGAAAGCAGCACTTATGGTCGTTCCACGATTTTCTATGAATCCGTGGGAAATGCTCGTAAGGGTTATGAACGATCCAGAGTATGAACTTTACATATCTGGAATGAATGGAGCCCTTTTTGAGGTATATACAGAGGACGAGCTGATTCCGGTACCAAATACGGAAAGTGGTGGGGAATTACTTGCAGCAATTTCATTTGTAAAGGAATGTGAGAAGATTTGTAAAAAACATTTACGCCAGGCAATGGCATTTAAGGAGGAGAACTTTAATGGAAAAGTTGTGGGTAATATTCAGGTGGCAAAGCATATAAAGAAGAATATCATCCAGGCCAGAGAAGACAGAATTTATTGCAGATACCCGGTATTTACTGTAGATACATTGGAAAACCGGATTATGAAGGCGGCACTGCTTAAAGCCGGAAGGATATTTAAGCAAAATGGCATAGCAGTTAGGGACATAGGGCGAATATATAGCTATTGTGAAAATTCTTTGAAAGCAGTCCGAACTACGGTGATCTCGAAGAGTGATTTTAACCGCATCAATATTTCTGGTTTTAATTCATATTACAAAGGTGCTATGGAACTTGCAAAAACAGTGTTTTTGGGAAATGGTGTTAATAATCTTTTTGGAGAAGAAAACGGGGAAATAAAATACGTAATTCCATACAGTATTAATATGGAAAGTCTTTTTGAGTTTTATGTCAGAGCCATATTAAAAGAATATTTGCGAAAAGATTCAGAGTCCAGGATCGTATTGGATGAGTATCGCATGCCGCAAAAGAATCCGCTTCTTACCCTGAAAGATTCAGATCAGCAGGCATATCTAATGAACCACTATGTGCCGGATATTGCTTTGATCGACCAGGAGGGAGGCGAAAACAAATATATAGCGGTATTCGATGTAAAATATCAGAATAGTATGAATTCTGTTTATAGTGAGACAAGAAGACATAATTCACATCAGCTTTTATTCTACACACTCTTACTAAATGTGACGCGTTGTGGTTTTATATTTCCAAAGCAGAAAACAGGGGAAGGGTTGGAAAGTATAGAAATGTATGAGCTGAATATTCAGCCGGGTGATGCAATGGATTTGAGTGATCGCGAATATACCCAGTGGTCTGCGGAATTTATGCCAAATTCAAATAATGGATTAGCTGAAAGAATTATGCGATATGTAAAGGGGTTAACGTGATGATATGTAATGATGGCGGTGAAGATTATGGCTGACGTATTAACGCCGGAACAGCGCCGCAAGAACATGCAGCATATAAAATCTAATAATACAAAGATTGAAGTGCTGCTGAGAAAGGCGCTGTGGGAGAGAGGATACCGGTATAGGAAGAATTATAAAGATTTACCCGGAAAACCGGATATTGCTTTGACTAAATATAAAATCGCAGTTTTTTGCGATGGGGAATTCTTTCATGGAAAGGATTGGGAAGTCCTTAAGCCAAGGCTGGAAAAGAGCAATAATAGTGAGTTCTGGATTAGTAAAATATCAAGAAATCGGGAGCGAGATGATGAAATTAACAAGAAACTTCTTTTCATGGGCTGGACGGTTATTCGTTTCTGGGGTAATGATATAAAGAAAAATACAGATGAATGTATTAAAGTAATTGAAGAGGCTATTTTTGATTTGAAAATCAGAGAAAAGGAAGAGGTTTCACATGTTTCAGATATTTAAGAAAAAGAATCAGGAAAAACACGCCATAGAACAATCCTACGATCCAGTTGTCCATAAGCCAGTCATCCGCTGCAGCATCTGTACCGGCGAACAAGTTGCAGGCTTCAAGGATCTGCATACCGGAAAGTTCACAGACATCATGCTGATCCGGAATGAGAAGGATCTACAGTCCTTTAAGGAAACCTATGGTGTAACAGAGATCACAAAAGAATTCTGATGAGGGAAGGAGTGATAACAATGAATAATGCATACCCAACCGAAAAAGAAGCCTTATACCGGCTTCTGAGAGTCCGGCTTAAGGGGCTTACGGACGGAGTGCCGTATCTGATTTCCAATCTTGCGAATACATCCGCCCTTCTCTGGGAGGCGCTGACAGATATCAACTGGGCAGGCTTTTATCTCATGCAGGAAGACCGTCTGGTCTTAGGACCTTTCCAGGGGAGGCCCGCCTGTGTAGAGATCCCGGTTGGGAAGGGCGTCTGCGGCACTGCAGTAGAGAGAGACGAGGGTTTACTGGTGAAGAATGTCCACGAATTCCCGGGGCATATTGCCTGTGACAGCGCGTCCAATTCCGAGATTGTTATTCCAATGCATAAGGGGGATACAGTTATAGGAGTTCTGGATATCGACAGCCCTTCTTTTGCGAGGTTCGATGAAGAAGACAAAGAAGGGCTGGCCGGTCTGGTAAAGATCCTGGAGGCGCTATAAAAGGTTGATGCTATAATTACTAATCCTGTCGAAATGTGGTAGCACGTTCTTGGGTGTCGCCAAGATTCCTTCTACTTCAAAAACATCCGTAAAAGCTTTTCATTTTGCTTTTTATATGGCTGATATCTCATTGGCAGATCCGGCCATGTTTTTTTATCCACCATACTCTTATAATGGGTAAAGGTATCAAATCCGGCTTTCCCGTGATAAGAGCCCATTCCGCTTGCCCCGAATCCGCCGAAGCCCATCTCGCTGGTGGCAAGGTGGATGATTGTATCATTAATACATCCGCCCCCGAAACCGCACCGGGAGGTAATCTTTTCTGCTGCAGCGTGGTCATTTGTAAAAATATAGAGGGCAAGCGGGTGCGGCATGGAATTAATATTACGGATAACTTCATCCAGGGAGTCATATGTCAGCACCGGCATAAGCGGCCCGAAGATTTCCTCCTGCATAATGGCATCTGCAAAGGTCACGTTATCCAGGACGGTCGGGTCGATCTGAAGCTTCGCACGGTTTGTATGCCCTCCGCAGACCACCTTTTCCGGGTCAATGAGCCCGCGTATCCGGTCAAAGTGCTTTTCATTAATAATCTTTCCATAATTTTTACAGGAAAGAGGCTGCTTTCCATACTGTTTCTGAATCTGCTTTTTCACTTCTTTTATGAATTGCTCCTTTACACTGCGGTCGCAGTAAATATAATCCGGCGCCACGCAGGTCTGCCCGCAGTTCAGATATTTTCCAAATACCACCCGTCTGGCTGCAAGCTTCAGATTCGCGTTTCTTTCAATGATGCAGGGGCTCTTTCCGCCTAGCTCCAGGGTAACAGGGGTAAGATGTCTGGATGCACACCGCATGACTTCTTTGCCGACAGCCTGGCTTCCGGTAAAAAAGATATAGTCAAAATGTTCATTGAGAAGGCAGGTGTTTTCTGCACGTCCTCCGGTGACGGCGGCTACATACTTTTTGTCAAAGCACTCACGAATGATCTCCTGGATGATTTCACTTGTGCAGGGAGAATAGGCGCTGGGCTTTACAACAGCCGTATTTCCGGCAGCAATGGCATCCACCAGCGGATCAATGGTCAGAAGAAACGGATAGTTCCACGGACTCATAATGAGTGTAACGCCATAGGGTGACGGTTTCTTGTAACTTCTCGAATGAAACTGGGCAAGAGGCGTGCGAACATTTTTCTCCTTTGCATAGGAATAAATGTGTTTTAACATATAGCTAAGCTCACTTAAGACTAGCCCGGTCTCACACATGTATGTCTCAAAGGCGCTTTTCCCGAGATCCTGATGGATGGCTTTATTGATCTTTTCTTCTTTTTCAATAATGCAGCTTCTCAGTTTATTCAGTGCATGAACCCGTACACTGACGGGAAGGGTTGCGCCTGTATGAAAATAAGAGCGCTGTTCCCCTACGATTTTCTTAATCTCTGTTTCTGTCATGGTCAACCTCCTCCGTATCCATAAGCATATAGTAAAATTGCTCAAGCTCTCTGGCATCCATCAGCACCGGAACCGGATAGAGAGGGTTCGCCTCCTTGTCTGCATAGTGGGAGAGCTTCGGGATGTCTTCTTCCTTAATCTCTTCTATTGTATCACCAATCCCAAAACGTGTCTTCATGTTTTTGATGGCATCAATAAATGACATGGCAGCAGCATCGTGTGGTGTGTCATTTTCAGCCAAGCCCGCGGCAACGGCGAGCCGGTGGAGCTTTTTATCATAGGAGGAATTTCCGCGTCCGGATGCTCGGTAGGCTTCCAGTACGAAAGGAAGCAGGACCGCATTGGCATATCCATGGGGTACGTTGTACTCTCCGCCAAGAGAGTGGGCAACGGCATGGACATAACCAACATAGGATTTGGTAAATGCACATCCGGCATAAAAAGAGGCATGGAGCATATTTCTTCTTGCATTCACGTTTTTCCCGTCATTGTAGACAGTATCAATATTTTCAAAGATAAGCCTGACTGCCAGCAAGGCATCCTTCCGGGTCCGGTAGGTTGTGGAATTCCCGATGTAGGCCTCCACCGCATGAGTCAGGGCATCCATCCCGGTAGTCGCTGTAATAAAAGGAGGAAGGCTCAGGGTCACCTTCGGATCAAGCACCGCATAGCGGGGAATCAGCGGGAAATCATTGATCGTATATTTATGCCTTGTTTCCGCATCTGTAATGACAGCGGCAAGTGTCGTCTCGCTTCCGGTTCCCGCCGTGGTCGGGATGGCAATGAGAAGAGGAAGTCTTTTATGTACCTTCAAGATGCCCTTCATCTTCGCCAGGGACTGCTTCGGCTTAGCCGCTCTTGCCCCAACGGCCTTAGCGCAGTCCATACTAGAGCCGCCCCCAAAGCCGATGATGGCATTACATCCACTGGAAAGATAGAGCTCCAGGGCTTCGGCAACATTGGCAGTCGTCGGATTTGCAACAGTTTTGTCATAGATCTTATATGCAATGCCATTTGCCTTCAGCGCTTTTTCAAGCCTCTTTGTAAGGCCGAGCTTCATAATACCTGCATCCGTAATAATCAGAACATGGCCACATCCCTTTGCATGCAGCAACTCAGGCAGGGCACTTACACTCCCTACAATCTGCGGCTTCCGGTAAGGGAGAAATGGAATTGCAATTTTGAATGCTGTCTGGAACGTTCTGCACCAGACTTTTCTAAATGGGTTCATGGTGATATTCGTCCTTTCATTACATTGTTTTTTTCATTAATATGAGGGGATAGAAGTGAATCGGAACATTTTCCCAAAAATCAATATAACAAGCCGTTAATTGTTTGTCAATAGCGGATTCGGTGTGGTATGATTGAGTTCTAAAGGAAAGATATAATATGATACAAGCGTCAAAAGGTCATGCGTTTCATACTTGCATGAAAAAGCATGACTTTGGGACGCGTAAAACACCGAGAAGTAGCCATTTTTCGTAGAAAAATGAACGGATTCGAGGTGTTTTGGGATTGTGAGAGTGCGTAAGCACGGAACAATCCGTGTATCAGAAGCGTTAAAACACCTTTTGACGCTTACATAATAACAAATGTTGGGAGGAAGAGTATGGAAGTGAAAAAGATAACCTGCAGCGGCTGCAGTAATATGTGCTACCTGGATGTTATTCTGAAAGACGGAAAGGTATACGAGGTGTCAGGAGGAGGATGCAGGAGGGCGGAGATTAGCGCGAAGAGACAACTTGAAGAAACGAAACATGACTGAGTGACTGGGGACGGGGCATTTTTAAAAATGCCCCGTCCCCAAACG
>Ga0137306_102490_pt1 | contig 15325 bp, 13 predicted proteins | sample Inofroosms_March_FD_97187 | JGI IMG/M metagenome (GOLD analysis project Ga0137306, IMG submission 97187) | Mouse cecal microbial communities from Vienna, Austria - N-Acetylneuraminic and N-Acetylglucosamine D2O microcosms_March | ecosystem: Host-associated > Mammals > Digestive system > Large...
CTCTTCATCTGTTCACCGCCGCGGACGGAAGCGGCGGCCTGCGGTTCCATTACAACGCCGCACAGCATCTCTGCACAATGGATAAGAGCGCACTGAAAAAACGCTTTAATCAGAACGTGGGAGAGAGGCTTTCCATCCCGCTCGAGCAGCCGCTTACTCATCTGCGGATCTTCATCGACAGAAGCTCCGTAGAGATCTTTTTCAATCGGGGAGAAGCCGTATTTACTTCTCATGTATATCCGGAAGCGTCGGAGCATCACTACACCATCAGCCGTCCGGTCTCCATGAAACTATGGGAACTTAAGAACTCTGTAACCGATAATTTTGTGGTCTGAAGAAAACGAAAGGAACAGCAGCATATGAAGAAAGTATTTGCCAGCGATTTTGACGGCACCCTCTATTTTTACCAGGCGGACATAAAGCTTCCACCCGAATCGGTTCAGATGATTCGGACATACCAGCAGGCGGGACATCTGTTCGGTCTTTGTACCGGCAGACAGATGGGTGGCCTTACTCCCTTTATCACCGGACATATCGCGCCGGATTTCTACATCACCAGCAGCGGGGCCAATATTCTGGATCGGGATCTTCACGCAATTCAAAGATGCGGAGTGGACCGACAGACTGCAGATGCAATCGTAAAGAAAGTAAATCCCAAGCGGCACAAGATTACTCTGGATATCGAAGGCGTCATATGCGTATTTGCCAAAATGGACTATCCAGGAAGCTATGAAGTCATCACCAGCGTGGATACGGCGCCGGAAGGCCTGATTCACCAGGTAAGCGTCCATACAGACGGACCGGAACAGGCAGCGGAACTGACCGCACAGATCAATCAGAGCTACGGCAGTCATGTAAATGCATTCCAGAACGTCGCGGAGGTCGATATCGCGCCGAAGGGCTGCTCCAAAGGCACCGGAATTCAGGTCCTGCGGACTCACATGCGTCAGACTTATGGAGAATGCCGACTGTACGGGATCGGAGACTCCATGAACGATCTCCCGCTGATCGAAGCGGCGGACATCTCCTATACCTTCCCCTATGCGCCGGAGGAAGTTCAGAAAAAAGCGACGAAAGTGGTAAAAAATATCAGTGAAGCGCTGAAAGACAGTATGGTGATGTGATGTCACAGCCGTTCCAACTCTGCATGGAACAGTTCTTTAAAATTCTCCGCCCATTCCTTCGTCCGGTAAAAAATCATGCAGTCCTGAAACCCGTCGCTGAAGGCATAGAGACGGCGGCCTGTATTCTGTTCTTCCACCACCCGGCCCATAAAAGCCAGCAGCCCCGTATCAAACCAGTCATAATGAATATTCGCCTCATACTGATATGCGGTCTGATTGCACAGAAAGCGCACCGGCCAGGTTCCTGTCCCGGCTTCCAGAACTTCCTCGGAATATGCTTCCTTGATATCCGTAATCTCCAGTTCCCCTCCGGATATTCTGGAAATGCCCTGCAGGAATTCCGTGCACATCTGCGAGGGGTCCGGCAGCTCCACATCAAACACATACATTTCCGCCGGCCGGCCGCTTCGTTCCAAAACCGCCCCCACAGAACTCAGAAGCATACCAAAGATCTGTGAGGGCTCCATATCCTCCAACATATTTGCCGGCATGCAGAGAATGCCCTCCGCAAGAGTTTCCTCTTCCGACAGGACATCCATCCCCAGCTTCTGCAGTTTTTCCAGATTTTCATGAATAAACGCTCTTAGTTCCATAAGTCAGATCCTCCTCGATTCCTTTGCATGTATCGATTCCGGCAGCCGGACCGTTGTATCCCGGCCTGGTTTCCGACGGCTGATTCTTTTGTCAGTTTCCGACGGCATGATCCAGCCTCCGGATTCGTTCCAGTACCCTTTCCCACTGTGCCTGCGAAAGCTCTTCCGGTTTTTCCATCCGAAGCACCGCCTCATAATCGATCTCCCATGGTCCGGCTCCGGCTGCCCGGACCGCCGCTGCCTCCAGCGTCTCTTCTTCCGGCGAAGTCTGGGATGGGAGGGCGTCCTCCTCCGAAAAACTGTGATCATGATCCATCAACGGATACAGTTCCAAAAGCTTTCCCGTCCGGTTGTCCATATAAAATCCAAAATTCGCCCCGTGCCGGTCCTCATTTGCCAGAATATAATCTGCGATCTGCATGGTATAGTAGCCCCGGGGATCCCGCTCCGTTACATAAGCATATTCATCCATGTCATGATACGCACAGTACATCTGAAAATCCTCCCATGAAACGATGGCTTTCTGCTCTGAAGTGATCATCCGGCATTTCACTATTTTTTCATCTGCTTCTTTTATATAGTCTATACGCTTTTGATCCGCAATACGGGCAAGGGCGCTTTCTTCTGCTTCTTCATATACAACATGGGGAATCCCCAGCGTATCCAGAATCCTGCTGGCCGCCAGCTCCTTTTTTCCCACCTTGTACAGGTACATACCGCCCCGCTCCCGAATCCACGCCTTGGCTGCCAACCCCTGGGCCGTCAACTCCGGCGTATGAATCCTGATCCTGGGCCGTTCCGCTCCATGGCGTTTCACGGAGTCCCGGACCCGGTCCTTAAAAGATCCCGGAACGCCCAGAAGCGCCGTGGCGGAGACTGCTTTTTCCAGTCTGTTCCGGAAAAGACTCACATCTTTCCACTGTGCCTGCTCCCCCTCTTCTTTCATCCAGTAACAGTCCGTCAGGGATGTAAAGTGAAAAAGCTTCGCCACAAGATAGGGATTGCTCTGGCTGATCCCAAAGCCTGCCAGAAGCCTTTTGGCGTTGGTCTTCCCCATGCTCATGGTCCGGTTTTCCGTCCAGCCGTGCATGACGTCGTCAAACCCGACGCCCTCATACCGGAGGGAGACGGGCAGACGGTCATAATCCAGAATCCTGCACCTGTAATCGCAGATCTCCAGCACCGGCTGGTCTTTCAGACAGATATAGGTCTTTTCCATGGGGCACCTCCGCTTTCCTGCACGTTACATCCTTGTTGTTTTATTTTATCAGATTGCCGGATGCTTCACAAGGACCCATTTCCCGGTGCCCGCCTCCCATACGCCGCAAAATGCCGCTTGTATCAAGTCACAATTTTCTCAATCGCACAAATATGTTTTCTTTTATCGTCTCCGGCCTCCCGGTCATAGCTGATACCCACCAGTAAAATATCCCCGCCGTAGTCTTTCAGCGCATCAAAATACCGCTTTTCCCGGATCTGGGCAATCGCTCCCTTCGCGGACTTTTTCCATTTCAGTTCAATTACCAGCGCAGGCATCCTGGACGTCCTCTTTGGAAAATACACAAGATCAGCGTACCCGTCTCCGGAAGGCAGTTCCTCAAACTTCAGATAATAATCCGAATAACTGTAATAAGCAATCTGTATCACACTCCGCAGAGCCTGTTCATTGTTGTAGTGCACAGGATCTGTCATTTCTGCGTGAATCTTTTCCACCTGTGCAGCCACTGCCTCCTCATTCATCTGAACAGTATCCTGAATCAACTTCCTGCTCTCACGCAATCGCATAACAGCTTCACTGCTTTTCACTTCCCTGACCGATTTGGAAAATTCAATTCTGATTTCCTCATTGGGAATCCGGACAGTCCCTTCCTCCCCGTCATAGGCCAGATAGCCAAGATGAATCAGCAGAGTCAGCATATCATCCCTGTTTCTGATGGATCTCACATCATTGTTAAAACCGTCCGTGTCCACCGGAATCTCAAAGCCTCCCAGCATCTCCAGAACTGCCTGGAACAGTCCGTCGTAATCCCCCGCAATATAATCCTCCAGTGCGTCGGCGGCAGAAGACATCCGCCAAAAGGACTTAAACTTTTTCAAAATAACCGCTTTCATGATAGAGTAGGGATTATACACAGAATCAACATCATCAAAAGAATATCCGTCATACCATCTTTTCGCCTCCTCAAAACTCAGATGATACTCCGCACAGAGCTTTCTCACATCCTCCTCCGTAAATCCTACATAGGGCTGAAATTCTCCCGACTCCAGCATTGTATATTCCCGGAAATCAGAAATGGCCGACCCGGAACCATCCTTTTTAATGGGAAGAATGCCGGTCATGTACACTGCCGCAAAAATCCTGTCCGTAATACTGCTGCTTTTGAACAGCGAACGCAGAAACACCAGATACTCCTTCTGGATTTCCGGCGTCTCCCGGATGGGCGCATCCCACTCGTCCATAATCATGATGAACTTATTTCCGGTCAGTTCCGCCGCACGGACCAACGTTGCGGACAGGGATTCTTCGTCCGCCTGCAAGGCAGGATACTCGCTTACCAGCTCCTCGGTCAGTTTCCGCCTGATGAAGGACACCATGCCGTCTTTGCCTGTCTCGCCCATGATATTGGTCATATCAAAATAAATGCAGATCCCACTGACATCTCATTGCTGAATTTACATTACCACAGGCACGTTGAAATGACAAGCGCTACCGCTTCCCATCACAAATCCAGACATAAGAAAAGGCCATACCACCCTCTTCCATCGACACATCCGTCGTGGAAAGAATGGTACAGCCTGCTCCATCAACAATTATGTTATTGATATGCTTACGCCCAGTTCATCCTTCCGTACCGTTTCGTCACCGCCAGAATCTCTTCCTTCAGCTCTTCCGACAGTTCGCCTTTTACCAGACGCCACTTCCAGTTTTTGCCCAGGGTGGACGGCTGGTTCATGCGGCACCGGTTATCCAGCCCCATATAGTCCTGCATGGGGACGATGCACATCCGGGAGTTGCTGCGCATGACCAGCGCAATGAACGATTTATACAGTTCCTTCGCCGGCGTGTGCTGGTCGCACAGATAGTCTCTGGCCATCTGCCGCTCTTCCTTTGTAATGCTCTTAAACCAGCCGGTGATCGTCTCGTTGTCATGAGTCCCCGTATAAGCCACGCTGTTTTCTATGTAATTGTGGGGAAGATAGTCGTTGGCCGAACCGGAGTCCCGGGAGTCAAAGGCAAATTCCAGCACTTTCATGCCCGGGAAACCGCTCTCTCTCACCAGCTCCCGGACGGAATCCGTCACGTATCCCAGATCCTCCGCGATCACCTGATGCCGGCCCAGACGCTGTTCCATGCAGCGGAACAGGTCGATGCCGGGTCCCTTTTCCCAGTGTCCGTCCTTCGCGTTTTCCGCCCCGAACGGGATGGAATAATACTCGTCAAACCCGCGGAAATGATCGATCCGCACCACGTCATACATCTGGAAACAGTACCAAAGCCTGGACATCCACCAGTCGTAACCGGTATTTCTGTGGTAGTCCCACCGATAGAGCGGATTGCCCCACAGCTGTCCGTCTGCGGAAAATCCGTCCGGCGGACATCCGGCCACGGCGGTGGGCACATTGTTTTCATCCAGTTGAAACAGCTCCGGATGCGCCCAGGTGTCAGCGCTGTCCATAGCCACATAGATGGGGATATCCCCGATGATCCGGATGCCCTTTTCATTGGCATACGCCTTCAGCCGCCTCCACTGGCTGAAAAATTTATACTGAAGATACTGCTGGAACTCGATGTCATAATACAGTTCCCTGCGGTAGTAATCCATGGCGTTTTGCCACCTCAGACGGATATCCTCGGCCCACTCGGTCCAGGGCGCCCCCTCAAAGCGATCCTTCACCGCCATAAACAGCGCATAATCCGAAAGCCACCAGCGGTTCTCCTCCACAAAGCGCACATAGTCCGGATTCTCGCTGACCCGGCTGCGCTCGTAGGCTTTCCGAAGCAGCGGATAGCGTTTTTTGTATACCTTTTCATAATCAATATCATCGGCCTTTTTCCCGAAATCCGCGCTCTTACATTCCTTTTCCGTCAGAACTCCTTCTTCGATCAGCTCATCCAGACTGATAAAATATGGATTGCCCGCAAAGGTGGAAAAGGACTGGTACGGCGAATCCCCATAGCTGGTGGGACCCAGCGGCAGAATCTGCCAGTAGGTCTGCCCCGCCTCTTTCAGCCAGTCTACAAAATCATAAGCGCTTCTGGAAAAGCATCCGATCCCGAAGCGCCCGGGCAGGCTGGATACGGAAAGCAGGATGCCTGCTACTCTGTTCATCTTTCATGTCTCCTCTCATTCATGATCTTTGATCTCCACAAGAATTCCGAAATGGTCAGATACCTTCGGTCCGTTCGTTCCGTTAAAAATCACTTTTGACGAATGTACCGGCGCAGCTGTACTGCACCAGATATAATCAATCCTCATGCCCAGGCCGGGAACCTGCCCGCCTTTCAGACTTTCCCATCCGTCGATCACACCCTCCACCGTGGCGCCGCAGTCATACTCCCAGGCCAGCTTGTAGGTATCCTGCCAGCCGGAAGCCCGGACACAGTCATATCCCTGCCCCTTCAATCCGGCAGGACTGTTGAAATCTCCCATAAGCCAGATTCTCGCCTCTCTCTTTTTCAGCAGCAGCTGCTGCTCCAGACGCTGCCACTGCGCAGAAAAAGGCTCCTCCTCATCCTGCCACCAGCCCATGTGAACGGTATAAAACCAGTCGTTGTATCTGCTTCCCCGGATACCGAGTACCTTTCTGCTCTTCCAGTTATCGTATTCCCTGCAGCCGCTGATATAAAAGGAATCTGCCTCCGTAATCTCCTGATTCAGAGCGAACAGCGCCATTCCTTCGTCATATTTCCCATAGCCGATCTTGATCGGCTGCCAGAACCAGGAGCAGGAGATTCCCGCTTCCCGAAGGCCCCTGGCCACCCGCAGGGCATGATTGTCTTCCCGTACCGTCGGTTCCTGTCCCGGACAGACAAAGAGGTCTTCTAAAAGCGCCTGATCCGCAGGCGGCGCGCTCACGGACTGACTGACTTCCTGAAGAGCCAGCACATCCGGCTGCTCTTTCTGGACCTTATCCAGAAACCAGGAAAGCTTCTGCTCGTAATCTGCTTCCTGCAGACTATGTGTATTCAGTGTTAAAAGTTTCGTAATATCCGCTTCCTTTCTGTTGCCGCTTTAGGAAAGCCGCCCGGCGGATGTCCGCAGTACGCGGACATCCGCCAAGCCGCCGTGATTTTTCTCATTTACAGAATATCATTGATATCTGACTTCAGTACATCCGCCTTGGGTCCGTAGATGGCTTGGATTCCGTTGTCCTTTCTCACCAGTCCCAACGCGCCCTCCGCCTTCCATGCGGGCAGGTCCGCCACTTTCTCCGGATCCTTCACTGTCACCCGCAGACGGGTCATGCAGGCGTCCACAAGCGTAATATTTTCGCGTCCGCCCAGAAGAGCGATGATCCGCTCCGGCTGGCTGTTTCCGCCGCCCGCGCCGGAAGATCCGGCAGGCGCGCCGCCTTCGTCCTCATTTTCATCCGTATAGTTGCCCAGACGTCCCGGTGTGGCGAATTTGAATTTACCGATCATAAAGTAAGCCACTCCGTAGCCGATGGCCAGGAATACCACGCAGCAGATGACAAAATGAATGATATCTGCACCAAGCCCCGCTTTCAGCGACATGGGCACACGGGTGAGAAATTCCAGATTTCCAAAAGAGTGAAGCCTTAAGTCAATGATGCCCGCCATGGCAAAAGCACAGCCCTGAAGGATGGCGTAGACCACATACAGCGGCAGCGCGCAGAACATGAACATGAATTCCAGCGGCTCCGTCACACCGGTCAGGAACACTGCCAGTACGGTAGAAAAGAACATGGAACGATAGTTTTTCTTCTTATCCTCATCCACACGGCGATACATGGCAAGGGCGATTCCCATGAGAAGGCCTGTTGCTCCGATCATCTGCCCCACTTTGAAACGCGCCGGTGTCACGGTTGCCATCAGGTTCTGATAAGATGCCATGTCGCCCGCATCCTTGAAATTGATCAGGTCCGTCACCCATGCAAGCCACAGAGGATCCTGTCCGAACACCTCGGATCCCGCATTGATACCGGTCTGGATCATATAAGTCCCGCCGAAGGAAGTGTAGTTCATGGGGATTGTCAGCATGTGGTGCAGACCGAAGGGCAGCAGCAGACGCTCCAGCGTCCCGTAGATGAACGGCGCCAGTATCGGCGAAGTGGACGAAGAATTGGCGATCCACACACCGAAGGTGTTGATTCCGGTCTGAACTACCGGCCATACCACTGCCATCACCAGAGAAATCACCACGGAATAAGCAATGACTGCCATGGGCACGAACCGTTTTCCGTTAAAGAACGACAATGCATCCGGAAGTTTGCGGAAATTATAATATTTATTATACACCACTCCGCCCACAAATCCAGCGATAATTCCCACAAACACACCCATATTCAGAGCCGGAGCGCCGAGGACCGAAGTAAAATAATTCTCCACCAGCATCTCCTGCCCGAACAGGGACATGACCACCGCGCCTTCTTCATTCAGCATGGCGCTGGTAACGCCGAAAGCCGCGCCGGTGATACAGTTGATCAGGATAAACGAAATAATTGCCGCGAACGCGCCGCCTGCCCGTTCCTTTGCCCAGGAACCGCCGATGGCAGCCGCAAACAGAATATGTAAGTTGTTGATGATCGCCCAGCCGATATTTTCCATGGTGCTTCCGATGGTCAGAATCATGGGAATATCCGCTCCCGCCATCTGTACCAGCTTGCCCACGCTGAGCATAAGTCCTGCTGCCGGCATGACTGCGATCACCGTCATCAGCACCTTGCCCAGCTTCTGCAGCAGGTCAAAGTTAATGCCAAAGCCCTTTTTCTTCGGCTCCTCCTGTACCGGTTCAGCCTTTTTTTCAGGCGCTGGCTCCTTTGCTGTCAGCGTGATCACCGCGTCGCTCCCTGCAGTTACCTTTCCGGAAGCGATCTGCATCTCCATCTCCTCCGCGCCGCCGCAGATGAGGATCGGGGTGATCGGATTGATCTCCCTGCCTGCAAGGAATTTCAGATCCACCTCTGCGATCAGATTCCCTTCTTTTACCTTATCTCCCTCTTTCACATGAACCGCGAATCCTTCTCCGTCCAAGGCTACAGTCTCCAGACCCACATGGACCAGCACGTCCAGGCCATCTTCCGAAGCAAAGCCGAATGCATGCTTTGTTGCGGCAACAGTTGCGATCTCACCGTTTACCGGGCTTACGATCCTGCCGTCCTCCGGGATCACTGCAACACCGTCTCCCAACGCCTTTCCCGAAAACACCGGATCCGGAACCTGATCCAGTGCCATGATCTGCCCCGATACCGGCGCTTTGATCAGAATACCAGAACCACTTTTTGCTGTACTGCTCATAATGCTGTCCTCCATTTCCTCTTTTTTCCTTTCCGTTTTCTCACATTACGCATATGCAACAAAATGCATTTCTAAGACATCATCCGCATTATATTTGTGCTTTATTTGCGTAATTTCTATGCAACACAAATATACTACTTTTGCACAATAAATACAACCTTTTTTTATATACTTGCACTTTTTCGGCGTGTTGCATAATTTGCATTATTCGATTTTATGAAAAATGCCTAAATATTTTCTCAAGTAATTCTGTATCTGCTCTTCAGGCAGGCAGAAAGTATGAGAACGGCAGAAAACAGTTGATTTGCCCATGCGAAAATGATATGCTGTTTACAGCACGACAACGCGCGCAAATGGGAAGCGGATACGATTCTTTCATAGAAATGCAGGCAGGAAAAACAATGATACGAACCTTTCGATCCGAAGATTTAACAGAACTTATACATATCTGGCTTAACGCCAACCTCCAGGCCCATGGTTTTATACCGGCGGACTACTGGAAAAGCCGTTTTGAAGAGGTGAAACAGCTTCTGCCCGATGCAGAGCTGTATATATATGAGGAACTTCCCGCATCGCCCTGCGGTTTTATTGGTATGTCCGGGGACTATATTGCCGGGATCTTTGTAAAGGAAACCTGCCGTTCAAAGGGGATCGGAAAACAGCTTCTGGACCATGCGAAATCTCTTCGGCAGCGTCTTACTTTACATGTCTACCAGAAAAACGAAGGGGCAGTTCATTTTTATCTGCGGGAAGGGTTTCTGATCCAGTCCCGGGCCAGAGAGGACAGCACCGGAGAAACCGAATATATGATGTCATGGAGGAACCATTTATGATTGATCCGCAAAACCGGGAAATACGCCCCACTCTGGACGAAATCGGCGCTTATATCAGAAACCCCCTGTTTCAGAATCTCTGCAGCAGGCTCCAGACGGATTACCGCTGCAAAGAAAAGATCGAATTCAGCGCCTGCAGCTGGGAACCGGGATGGAACGTCAAATTCAGAAAATCAGGAAAAACCCTCTGCACCATATATCCCCGGGAATCCTTCTTCCGGATCATGGTCGTCATCGGGCAAAAAGAAAAAGAAGCCGTCTCCGCTCTTCTCGCAGACTGCAGCAGCCGGCTCAAGGATATCTATCGGGAAACCCCGGAAGGGAACGGGCAGAGATGGCTGATGATCGACTTGGAAGACCCGGACGCTCTCTACGATGATGTGCTTCGCCTGATCCATATCCGGAGCGGGAAAGAGCTTTCAAAACAGAAAACGAATCACTAACGAAAAGGAGAACCCTTCTATGGCAGTCACCATCCGGGATGTCGCCGCTCTTGTCGGTGTCTCCCCATCCACCGTATCCCGCACCTGCAAAAACCACCCGTCCATCAGCCGGGAAACCAAAGAAAAAGTCCGTCAGGCCATGGCGCAGCTCGGCTATGAACCCAATGTATCCTCCGGCAGCGGACAGGCGGCTTCCCAGCTCATCGGGATCATCCTTCCTCCGTCTTCCAGAGACGTCTATGAGAACGCCTTTTATCTGGAGGCCATCCGGGGAATCAGCCAGTTCTGCAACGGCCGGGAGTATGTCAGCACCGTCGTCACCGGGCAGGATGATGAAGAACTTCTCCGCGCCGTCCGCACACTGGCAAAAGACGATCACGCCGGCGGCTTTATCGTCCTGTATTCCCGGGAACATGATCCTGTCATCGACTATCTGTACAGCGAAGGGCTGCTCTATGTGCTGATCGGCAAGGCAAAGCAGTATGCCAATCAGACCATCTACATCGACAACGACAACCTGCTGGCAGGACTGGAAGCCACAGAATACCTGTACGGCCTGGGGCACCGGAAAATCGCTTATGTGGGCAGCGAATATACCATGCTTTTCTCCGCCGAACGAAAAGCCGGCTACCAGATGGCTCTGTCCAGACACGGCCTGCCTCTGATTGCCGACTACTGTGTTGAGGTGGAGCAGATCACTCTGGATGAAAGCGAGCCTTTTCATACGCTGATCGGTCTGGACGACCGTCCCACTGCAGTCGTGGCCAGCGACGATATCCTCGCGGTGGCCCTGAAAAGAGCCTGCGGGCAGCAGGGACTCTCTGTCCCCGAAGACCTGTCCATCGTCTCTTTTAACAATTCGCTCTTTGCCCGCATCTCATCGCCGCAGCTGACCTCGGTGGATATCAACTCCTTCCAGCTGGGCATCGAGGCTGCCTCGCAGCTGATCAACCATATCGAGAACCCGAACCTTCTGGCCACCAAGATCATCGTGCCACACGCTCTGATCGTCCGGGGAAGCTGCCAGGCATACAAATAACTGCTCATCCCCTCTGCACCGGCAGCCGCAGCTCCACCGTGAAACAGTCTCCCTCCTGATACCAGGAAAAAGCTCCCAGATGTTCTTCCATGATCTTTCTGCAGGTCCGAAGTCCGATCTGGGTACTCTCTTTCAGACTGTCCTGCTTTTTCACATGATTCCGGATACTGATATGGAGCCTCCCGTCTTTTTCCTCCGCTCTGATCTCCAGCGGATATTCCGTATCTCCGTATTTCTTCAGGTTGGACAGCATATTATCGATCACCCGCTGCAGATAGTCGCTGTCCACCTGAACCATACCCGAAAGTTCCCCGATCTCGCACGCAAGACTGCCTCCCTGCTCCTGCCAGTCAAAGAACTGGCTGTTGCACAGGTCCTCCAGAAGGCTCTCGCAGGCCACCGGCTGCAGGTGATACTGCCGCTCCCGTTTCCCGTACACCAGAAAATATTCAAACATGCGGTCTGACATCCGTTTCAGTTGAAACGCTTTCTCCCGGCAATGATTCAGATAACTCTGCATCTGTGCCTCATCTGTATACCTGTGCATGGTCAGAAGCTCCAGATATCCGATCAGAGACGTCAGGGGCGTACGCAGATCGTGGGACATGGCTGTCACCAGCTCCATGTTGGCCTTCTCCGCCTCGTCCTTCATGAACTGCTGATCCAGGATACCATTCTTCAGGTTCTCAATTCCTTCCGCCAGCCCGGTGATCTCATCATTTCCCCGAATTGTCATAGGATATTCCAGATTTCCGCTGCCCAGGATCTTCAGTTCCTGATTCAGGCGGTTGATATAACGGATTTTTCGATGAATCAGTGCAAATAAAAGAAGCACAAATACGATTCCGCCCATGGTATACCCTGCAATATCCACCAGATAAAACATCTGGCTGTCCATATAGCACTCCAGCTCCGCCTTAAGCAGAGTCCCGTCCGTCAGGAGCACATCATAGTACGGAAGACCGCTTCCATTCAGGGCAATCTCGGCGTCCTCGTCTATAGGAATCGTATTAGAGCTGAACAGCGCATCCACATCCTGATAGAATACCACATAGACGTTGCTTTCCTTCTGGGCCCAGGAAGCCAGCAGTCCGATATTTTCCTGTGTCACCTGATTCTCCGTGATAAAGGCATGCAGCCGCTCCAGACAGTCTTCGGTCTGATGAGCATAATAATCTTCGCTCTGCAACCTGTTCAGCATATGCCGAAGCCCCACATCCTCCACTACCTGCGCTACCACAACGCCGGCAATCAGAGAGATCAGCGTCATCATAACCAGCTCCAGCGTAAGCCTGCGTCTTCCTTTTTTCTTAGTTAACACAATAACCTCTTCCCCAGATATTCTGTATATAGGATTCCCCGTTCTTTTCCAGCTTGCGCCGGATATTCCGGATATGAACCATCACTGTATTGCCGGAATTCGGAAAGAATATCTCTTTCCAGATGGTTTCATAAATCTCTTTCACCGAAAAAACTTTCCTGGGGTTCGATACCAGCAGCAAAAGGATCTGGTACTCCATCTCTGTCAAGGCAATATCCTTTCCATTCACCTGTACGGTCTGAAGTTCCTGATTAATCGTAAGATCCCGATAAAAGACAACCTTTCCAGTTTCCTCTTCAGACCGCTGATAGACTCTGTACCGCCGGATCAACGCCTTTACCCTTGACAACAGCTCCATATAGGAAAACGGTTTCACCAGATAGTCATCTCCGCCCGCCGAAAATCCAATTACCTTATCATGCTCCCCTGATTTGGCTGTCAGAAACAGAATCGGCACATTCGTTCTTTCCCTGATCCTCGTACACGCCTGAATCCCCGACTCTCCGGGCATCATCACATCCAGAATCACCAGATCCACATATTCAGCCTGCTCCACTGCCTCATCCGCATTCACTGCCTCCCGTATCTCATATCCTTCACTTCCCAGCATCATCCGAAGAACCTCCCTGATCTCCGGCTCATCATCCGCCACCAGTATCTTCTGTTTTTCCTGCATCCTGTCACCCGTCCTTTATGATCTGTCCAAATCCGCAGACACCCTGTATCTGCCGCCTGCATTCACCTGCATAAACAAGTGTATCATGCTCTGTCCATTCCTGCGAGTCCTCCGGCTCACAATTAAGATTTCTTAAGAAATCAAAAAGGGCTTACAAAATCGAAGCCCCGTTTCCTGTCTCCACCACATAAAATTCTGCGTGAAGCCCTGTTCTTTTCTCATAATTCTGCCCGACCCTGCTGATAAATTCATTGACCGCGCCATTCTTCACAATGCTGACCGTACAGCCTCCAAATCCCGCTCCCATCATACGGGAACCCAGGACTCCATCAATATTCCACGCTTCTTCCACCAGAATATCCAGTTCCTCACAGGATACTTCATAATCTTCCTTCAACGATAAATGCGAAGCGTTCATCAGCTGTCCGAATTCGAAAATATCTCCCCTTTTCAAAGCTTCCACAGCCTGAATCGTCCTCTGGTTCTCCGTCACCGCATGCCGCGCTCTCCGAAGCCGGACCGGACTTCCAATCATTTCCTGTACCTTTTCAAACACCTCTGCCGTCAATTCTCCCAGATCCCGGATGGCGATCACCGTCTGCAGCTCTTTCAGCGCCTGCTCACACTGCGCGCGCCGTTCGTGATAGCGTTCATCCACTGACGAACGGATCTTTTTGCTGTTGGTAATGATGATCTTCTCATGCGGCAGGGCAAGAGGTGCATATATATATGAAAGATCGCTGGTATCCAGAAAAATTGCATGGTCCTTTTTCCCCATGGCAATGGTAAAGGGGTCCATGATTCCACAGCTCATACCCATATATTCATTTTCTGCAAGCTGGCTGAAAAGGGCAATATCAATCATGCTGATATCATTAAGACCCATCAGGTCCTTTAAAATCAGCCCGGTCGCCACTTCAACAGACGCGGAAGAACCGATGCCCAGTCCTTTGGGAATACCTCCGTAATACAGAATATCCAGTCCGTAAGGAATCCTGCAGTTCTTGTTGATAAAAGTCTGTATTACTCCTTTAGGATAATTTCCCCATCCATCTTTCTGCCGGTAAGACAGATCCCGAAGAGAAACTTTTATCATTCCGTTCTCCGAATAGTTCAGTGAATAAAAATGGAGTCTGTCATCATCCCTTCTTCTCGCCGCCGCGTAAGTTCCTACCGTCAGCGCGCATGGAAACACATGCCCCCCATTGTAGTCCGTATGTTCTCCGATCAGATTGATTCTTCCCGGAGCAAAATATACACGAACTCCGTCGCCTTCTCCGTATATTTCCAGAAATTTGTCCACCAGCTGCTGTCTCATTATTCATTCCCCCGCTTTTTTTCATCATAGCATATTTTGTCGTTTTTGTTAATACAATATTGTAACGTACATTGACTTTTTTCCGCCGTATAGGTACAATGGACTATAATCTTTTCAAAAGGAGTAATTACCATGTTGGAAGTCTTAAAAGTTATTATACTCGGTATCGTGGAAGGAATCACCGAATGGCTCCCCATCTCCAGCACCGGACATATGATCCTGGTAGACGAATTCATGCAGCTTAATGTCTCCCCGGAATTTATGGAAATGTTTCTCGTCGTCATTCAGCTGGGCGCCATTCTGGCCGTAGTAGTCCTGTATTTTCCGAAACTGTGGCCTTTCTGTTCTCCTCAAAACGGATGGATCAAAAAAGACACCTGGGGTCTGTGGTTCCGGGTTCTTGCGGCAGTTCTGCCTGCAGCCGCCATCGGCATTCCTTTTGACGATATGCTGGACGAGATGTTCTACAACCCCTGGACTGTAGCAGTCACATTGATT
>Ga0137306_102492_pt1 | contig 15321 bp, 20 predicted proteins | sample Inofroosms_March_FD_97187 | JGI IMG/M metagenome (GOLD analysis project Ga0137306, IMG submission 97187) | Mouse cecal microbial communities from Vienna, Austria - N-Acetylneuraminic and N-Acetylglucosamine D2O microcosms_March | ecosystem: Host-associated > Mammals > Digestive system > Large...
CCCTCACTTCCTTTCGTGCTACTATTATACATGATTGTAGCACGAAAGTAAATAGCGTCAAAAAGAAAAAGCGGAGGAAGGCGCGGCGAAGAACGCCGTTCCTCCCTCCGCAGATGGGGCAGATTGTCCGGTCAGGAGAGCTTGGAAAGCTGGGCCAGTATCTTCTGCACACCCTCCCAAAGCTGTTCCTGCCGCTGGGATATATTTTCCAAATCAGCGTTATAAACCCGCCCGGTTTCATGCACTTTACGGGTCAGCTGGTTTAAGTTGTTGCTGGAATAGCGCATCAGGGACACCAGCTCCTTCAGTTCCGGCAAATCCAGCTTTACCACATACCCGTCCAGCGCCATTTTCCGCAGGTAGGCTTCCCGGTTGACGGTTCCAAGCTGGGACATTTTCTGCTCAATCAGGGCCAGCTCCTCCGGGGAAACCCGGAAATTCACCTGCACCTCCCGTTTCCGCTTTGCCGCGCTCATCGTTCCGGTTCCCGTTTCTTAGGGGCGGCGGGTTTGCGTTCCGGCGGCTCCTGTTTGAGTTTTTCCAGGACGGAGCCTTTCTCCGGGGCTTGAAGGAGTTTCCGCGCCTGCTTCAAGAACAGGTCGGTCAGACCGGGGTTGACCTTATCCACCACCAGGACATAGCTGTGGCGGGGAGCGCCGCCATCCTCCGGCATGGGGATTGTTTTCGCCCAGGCTTTGTTATCGCGGGAGATACGCCCGTCATGCTCCTTTTTCAGCACCGTATTGTCACATTGAACCTCGTCTTTATTATATCTCTTCTTGTGTTTTAGCAAGATATTCTTTATCTATTTTTCTGGTGTGCTTCTGTGCGATAAGGCTCACGAAAACGTCCGTAGCGTCCAACTCGCCGTCAAATAGCCGTTTGCCGCGCTGAATGTATCCTGATAATTCTTTGTGTTAGCTGCACGCCAGTCAGACTCATGACCAACCTGTGCAAAGCCTACACTGATCGTTCCACCGTCTGCTGCCGGTGCGGGTGCTTCTGCCTCACTCTCCGCGGGTGCGGGTGCCTCACTCTCTGCCGGTGCGGGCGCAGGTGCTTCCTGCTTCTCCTCTGGCGCCGGTTCAGGTGCAGGAGTGGATGCGGGTGCATCACCTCCGCAAGCGGTAAGGCTGGCTACTGTCATAGCTGCAACGAGTAACGATACGACTTTTTTCTTCATTTTTGTTTCCTCCCTATATCTCGTTTTGTCAGAAACCTTTTTCGTTTCTGCAAGTTAATTTTAATGAAAGGAAAGTTGAAAATTTTGCCCGTGTGCATAAAAAGACAGGAGCTGAAACTGCCCCTGCCTTTCTCCAATCACTATCCTTTTCCACAGCAATTCTTATATTTCTTGCCGCTCCCGCAGGGGCAGGGTTCATTGCGCCCTATTTTCCTGTCCTTGCGGACAAAGGTTCCCTCCTCCTGACTGTCCCATTGAATCTGTTCTATATGGCACCGTCTGTCAGGATACAGTTCATAATAGTGCCCGCACTGGAATTTCGCCTCCATCCTCAAGTATTCCGCCAGCACGTCCTCTATCATATACTGTCTGTTTTCCCCTGTGCATCTGCGCACCATATCCCAGACATCGATACCGCACTCATAAAGGTCAGGATACTCCTCTTTCAGAAGATCCAGCTCTTTGCGCTGCTTTGGCCACGCCTCAAGCTGACAGAGAAACGCATCCATCTGCATAAAGCAGGCGTACTCATCAAAAGAATCTCCCGGAAACGCTGTGTCATCCAGCAGCATAAAGGCTTTTACAGTCAGCTTCATAAGCTCACTGAACCGATCATCCTCCATCATCTGAAAAACATCTAACATCTCCGTTGGCATATTGTCTGGAAGAACTTCCGAAACCAGCTCTTTGAGTTTATCAACTAATCTTTTAAGTTTCTTCCCATGATTTCTGGAAGCCACTAGACGGACAAACAGTAAGACTGACACGATCTGTTCTTCATACCCTTCAAGCTGGTCTTCAATCTGCTCCAAAAACAAACAGCACTTTTCCGCCACATCCTCCACCGGGTACGGCTCAGCCATACAATTCATAAACAGCCCTGTGTATGCCTCTAAGAGCTCTAGTATCATCTGATTCGTCTTTTCGGCGGGAACAGAATCTACCAGCTCCTGTAAAATCTGAACGGACTCCTGATATTTTTCCCGGTCATAGCAGCAATGACTGTACAAATTCAGGAAATCAATCTCGCGCTCCCCCTCCTTATATGCAGTCTGGAACATCGCATAGGCCTTGCGCTGATAGCCTCTGATATGATATGCTTTTGCCAGCTCACTTTTATAAAAAAGCTTATCCGGGAAGCGTTCTACAAGCTTCTCATAGGCTTTGACACCTTTTCCGTTCTTTCCTTCCAGCATACAGCATCTCGCGTACATATAGAGAAAACATTCTGCCTCTTGGTAATATTTTATTCCTTCCTGCGCCGTTAATAATGCCTTGGCATAATCTCCCTCCTCGAGCAGCTGCTGTATCTGGTCAAACATGCTCAATGCAAAGCTATCATCTTCGGGAAATTCAAGCTGGAAATCATGTTTGGGCTTATCCTTTTCCTCCAGCAGACGTTCATAGGCGGCTCGGATCTCCTGAAACCGTTCGGGGTTCTTTTCAGGGGAATATTCTCTTATGAGCTTAAAATATGCCCTTTTGATTTTTTTCTCGTCCGCGTCCTCCTGAATGCCAAGAATTTCATAATCTTTTCTCATTGCTGCTCTCCTATGTAATACAATAACTTCTCCTCAAATTCCTCCGCCTGTTCCTCATCTTCTTCCAAGACCGCTCTTTTCAGATAATACAAAAGATCTTCCGCCCGCTTGTCCTCCGCGTGATTTTTCAGCCACTTCTCTGCGCGTCTGACGGCAGATCTGTACTCCCCTGCCAGTTCTGAGGATTTCCAATCGCTGACATCTTCCCGCTCTTCTTTTGTGCCAAGCATGTTGATCTCAATCGAAGCTTCCTTTCCAGTACTCACTATCTTTCCTGTCACATGCAGCATTCCATTCTGATTATACGTGAAAGAAACGTCGATCGCTTCTTTTCCGGCAGCTCTGTCTGGAATGCCCTTGAGGACAAATTCTCCAATACAGTGATTGTACCGTACACAGGAGGATTCTCCCTGATACACCTCAATGACCGCCTCTGTCTGCCCGTCCCATGAGGTATAAAATTTCTGTTTTTTTGTGGTTGGTATCGTTTTATTCCTCGGAATAATAACGCTCATATATTCATCATCATAGCCATGAATCGCCCGAACACCCAGTGTGTAGGGATTGACATCGGTCATCACAATCTCGCTGCTCTCGTCGATCAGCCCCGATATAATGGCTGCCTGTATCGCTGCCCCCTGCGCCACTGCGTAGTCCGGGTCAACTGCCGCCTCCGGCTTCTTATCGAAATATGACTCGATATCCCTGCGCACCAGCGGAACGCGGGTGGAACCGCCCACCAGCAGAATTTTGTCAAGCTCCCCGGCGGAAATACCGCTGTCTGAGAGCACCACCTTGATCGGCTCGTGCGTGCGCTCCACCAAATCCTGAATCAGCTCCTCGAACTTGGCGCGCGTGAGAACTTCATCCATCGCGTAGGGTACTTCGTCTTTCACCGTGAGCACTGGCAATTGTATGGTATATTCCTCCTGCGTGCTTAGTGCAATCTTGCAGCGCAGCGCCTCATCACGTACACGCGCCATCGCATACAGGTCTTTTGTCAGGTCGATACCATGCTTTTCCTGAAACCGGTTTGTCAAATATTGGATTAACCGCTCGTCAAAATCTTTTCCGCCCAGTTTGTTGTCTCCGCTGCTTGCCTTCACTTCAAGCACGCCCTCAAACATTTCCAGAAGCGTCACATCAAACGTGCCGCCGCCCAGATCGTAAACCAGCACGTAACTCTCCTCGTCCATGTGCTCCAAGCCATAACTCAGTGCCGCCGCTGTCGGCTCATTGATGATGCGGTCTACCATAAAACCCGCTGCTCTTCCGGCTTCCATTGTCTCCTGACGCTGTATTTCATCAAAGTATGCCGGCACAGAAATGACAGCCCGTGTAATATCCTCGCCAAGGTATGTCCCCGCATACGTTCTGACATAGGATAAGATCATTGCAGAGATTTCTACAGGAGAATACTGCCGTTTTCCTATCATAACCAGCTCGTCTGTCCCAATCAGGCGCTTCACTTCCCTGACAGTGCGCTCTGGCGCGATCAGAAGCTGTGCCTCTGCCTTCTCTCCCACAATGATGTTGCCTGTGTCATCTACCCCTACGATGGAAGGTGTGACTTCCCTGCCGTCAAAATTGAGCATAAGAACCGGCTTTCCATCCTGATACACTGCCGCCTCGGTGGTTGACGTACCTAAATCAATTCCTATAATTGTATCCATCTTTTTTCTCCTTTGTCTCCTGATTTGAATTTTCTGTATTATGACTTACGGTACGCAGTCACGCGCGCTTTTCTGATCACTGTGCCATGATAAAGCATCCCCTGACTGTACACTCTATCTATCTTCCCCTCCTGCTCCCTGCTGGCTGGTTCTACCGCCTGAAGAACTTCGTGCAGGCGGTAATCCACCGGCTCTCCTGACACGCCTGTCAGTTCTATCGCACAAAGCATACTCTCTGTCTGAATCTTTCCCTTGAGCATGGCATACTGCTGCTGCCACGCTTTCCTAGCGGCTTCCCCCGTCTCCTGTGGCTGTCCTGTGATCCACTGCTCAAACAATTCCATCTGCTGCTGATACAGCTGTACCAGCTCCAAGAGCTTCTGCTCCCGCTTCCTAGCCTCTTCCTGCTGCTGATGCAACTGCCGCTGCCTTTCTTCCTCCTCCTGCATCGAATCCAGAAAATCCTCAACAGAATCCGACAGTCCTCTCACCGCCTTGTGATTCTTCTCAAGCTGCTCCTTCATCTGTTCATCAAAATGTTTCTGCTGTTCCTCCTGCATCCGCGACAGCTCCTGCTTCTGCCGCATGAATGCCTCCGCCACCACCTCCTGTATGACAGACTTTATCTGCGCTGTTTTCCTGTTATTGTTCCTGCTTCCGAATATCATCCATTTTCTCCTTGTATTCTGTTGTCATTTTCTCTATTATAACAAAATCCCGCTGTTTATCAATCCTTGTTTGAAAGATAATACAGAATTAGTCTGAAAAATATGCAGGAGAGCAGTGTTATAATATGCCAGAATCACACCACAATGCAATTTCTGTAATCAGTTCTGTCGGAAGCGGCTTATTATAAGGAAATTGGATTGCCCCCTTGCTTGTCTTATACGCCTTTAGCTTGTCTGCAAATGCTTCCACGGCTTCTGGTCCGGGGTACAGTCCAACATGCTTCTTAAAGGCAGCAAACTGTATCAAATTCCGCTTTTTCCAGTAAGTAGGCATACTCCATGACAGTTTCTGTACGGCATCTGGCAGTGCAGACCGAATCGCTGCATTCATTTGTTCAAGATGGGGCTGTGCTTCCTTAGGCTGTCGTTGAATATACTCTTCGATTGTGCTGGCCGCATCACTCCCATCCCGCAGTATTTTGTCCATTGCCTTTCCTTTTGCCAGCTCGTCAATCAGTTTATCGAGATACCGTATTTCCTGCATTAGGGGCTCTGCAATCTCCTCCACGCGCACGCCGCAGACGGTTCCCTTGATTAGCTTTCTGTTGGGATTTAACTTGGGTGCATTGCGGAAAAAGTCTCCATATGGGACCTGACTGTGTACCGCGTGCTCAATTGCCTCGGCTGTATAGCCCGTCAGCCAGCATATGATCTGGTCTGCTTCTTCTTTGGTTCGTCCCTTTTTCTCCGCCTTAGAAACAAGCAGCGGATATACTTTGCCAAAGGGCATAGCGTATACTTTTTCGTTGTCCATTTGATATCCTCCTTTTTTGTGATTTTGTCTGTACTGGTTTTATTATACCGCATCTCAATTTTTTAATAAAGAGATGAGATCGCCGTATTGACAATCTTCTATATAAAGAGTAGAATAAATTTATAAACTACTGTAGTCGTGTGAAAGGAGGAACCGCGATGGACATCAAACTATTTGATTCGGAATTAAAAGTGATGAGCGTCCTCTGGCGCGAGGGTGACACCACTGCCAAACATCTGTCGGATGTTTTAAAAGAAGAGACCGGCTGGAACATGAACACCACGTATACACTGATAAAGCGTTGTATCAAAAGTGTCTATACGCTGGCAAACCGCAGTATCTCCACGGCCGTATCGGATAAACCAAAAGCCGGTGATCTTGTCTCTGCCACCATGCAAGCCTTGGAACAGCCGCCAGAAAGCACCCCCTCTGTCTCTGTCTGGTTTGTAATCTGGTGTGTTGGAATGATTCTATGTGCGTCATTTTTTGTCACCGCTTATCTGCGCTGCCGGGTGGAATTTCAGACTGCATTGCCTGTCAGTCATCCTTATGCAGCGAAATGGCTCCAAAGGCAGACGGTAAAGCGCAGGCTCTCCATACGGCAGTCGGACAAAATATCCACACCGCTGACGTATGGCATATGGCATCCTGTAATCTTAATGCCAAAAGATACAGACTGGGAGAATTTGAATCTGTTACAGTATATTCTCTCTCATGAATGTGTCCATATTGAGCGTTTCGACGCCATCCGAAAGCTTATTACAGCGGCGGCGCTGTGCGTTCACTGGTTCAATCCTTTTGTCTGGATGATGTATTTCTTTTTCAACCGCGATATCGAGCTTTGCTGTGATGCGCTTGTTATCAGACAATATGGCGAGAAATCAAAATCCGCCTACGCGAAAAGCCTGATTAGCATGGAGGCAAAGAAAAGCGGACTGCTGCCAATTATCAGTAATTTTAGCATCAATGCATCCCAAGAACGGATACGGGCGATTATGACCACAAGGAAACCCACCCCTGCCATGGTGACAGCCTCCTGCCTGATTGTTTTTGTCACAGCCGGCCTATTCGCCACCTCTGCCGCCGCGTCCGCAGCTGACAACCGCTATGACATACCTGCTGCCAGCAATTCCGTTTCCATCATCCACGAAAGCGCAGACATTCTCTATTACGACAATGGATATCCATATGTCCACGATATCCTTACCAACCATACGGACAAAACCATCACAGAAACACAATACTGTATGCTCGCTTATGACAAAAACGGTTCGCCCTTAAAGCTCTTCTGGAATTTCCTTGACAGCAGCGCACAGAGCAGCTTTGAAAATATTGTCCAATCCAGCGAAAATCTTTTACCCACCCACACGGAACAATACCGCGGCGGCTGGTCTCTCTATGATGGTGAAAAGATGACAGATTTTCCCCAAATTGGCGATGGCGGAGCAAATCAAGCGGCATATATACTGATTTGCCTGAAGCAAGTGACTTTTGAGGATGCTTCTGTCTGGATAAACCCCGACTATGAAAACTGGCTGGAGCGCTATGCTGGCAAAGAAACCAGCACCACACAGCTGCAAGAGTATTATCCGCATGAATATCAAATTCTGTTTCCAAAATAATATTTCAGCCCTGCTCTAGAACGTGTTACCGTTTTGGCGACAATCTGGCAATTGGCTACACTGGGCGCTGTCTCTATTATGACGGCAGCCCGGGCGCGCTGGTTAAAAAGGAGTATGACATCATCGAACTGCTATCGCAGCTGGATAATTTACCATTCCTTGGTAAGCTCCATATTCCAGTCCACAGCAAACGGCCCGTTTGCCTGCGCTTTCTGCGCTGCCTCTAAGTTCTTGTCCATTGCCTCCTCATAAGTGCAGTATCCGGCTGCGTAGCCAAAGCCCATAATGGTTCCAACCCGGCTTAAATCCCATGCGGCAATCGCCCCGTCCCCGTATGCGGACTGTGCATCATAGGCTGCGAGCAGGCTGATATAAGTCCCTTCATCCAGCCCCTGCTCCTGTAAGATGGCATCAAATGCATCGCGCTGTGTCTCCCCGTCTGCCCCAAACTCTTTCAACACATCCAAGGCATCCTGATTATGCCCTTCTGTCATCAGCCAGTCCGCCATCTCAATCAGGTCATCCGCGTTCTCCACACTCCAGCTGCCTGAAAGACTCTGCTGCGCCGACAAGACAATTGCCTCAAGCTGGCTCTCTGTAGAGCTGGCATCCTCCAATGCCTTAAAAGACTCCAAAACGTTGGCGCCATTGACAGAATCCAAGACTGCTGTCATACTGCTGATAAAATCCTTCGTCCCTGCCTGCGCAGCGTCCAGCTCAGGCGCTTCGTCTAAAAGCTCCACCGAAATAACCTGTCTGGCTTCCTCGATGTCATCATCATTGCCAACGATAACTACTGTAATATAACTGTCCGCGTCTTCTGCAAAATAACCATATGCCTGTCCTTTGCTTATCCCGTGTTTTGCCACGCCTTCCCATGCAATACTGCGGTTCGTACCCTCAAGCGCAGGCGCCTGTGTATCTGTCCAGTCCACCGTCACACCAGAGTTGCTTATCGCCAAGTCCGTAATATATTCCGCAAAATCCTCAAGGCTTTCGATATCACCCGAATTTCCTAAAATACTGGATTTGGCACATCTTAGAGAAATGCCGGAAAATCCTTTTCTTGAATCCTCGCCATCCAGTCCCATCATGGCAAATCCTGCCGAGAGCGGCATGTCCGTCTGGGTGAGTCCTTCAAGCAAAACCACCTTGTATGTGCCATCTGAAGAGACATATTCCTGTGTATCAGGAAGATTCTCCGACTCCTGCGGTTCTTGAGATTCCTCTGCCGCCTTGTTTTCTACAGTGCCCGCGGACACGGCCGCACTGTTTGATCCGCCGTCTGCTGTGTCCTTGGAATTACCACAGGCTGTAAGCATCATCAGACAGGTGGAGGAAATTTGGCGGGCGTTCGGCATATAGAAGCAGATTTTTATCTTTTCTTTACCCATTGCGTTATGGATTCGTTCAAGTTTATCCTTTCATACAAAATCCGTGTGGCATTGATAAGAAGCAATGCCACACGGATTTTCATTATATGGTATTACCGCGGAATCTGAAACTGTTCTTCAAAGCGCCGCAGCGTATCCTTTAATCCACTGTCAAGGCAGGGTATCGCACGCGAATAGATGGCATCGGGTATCTTTTTGTAATAAGCGTGTGCAATGCCGCCTGTCATACAGGCAATCGTATCACTGTCACCGCCGATTGAGATGGCTTTGCGGACAGCGTCCTCGTAGGAACTGGATTCCATAAATGCTTGGATTGCAGGCGGTACTGAGTAAGAGGCACGGCTGTTGAAAACATACGTGCCGCGCAGATCATCCAAGGACATGCAGGGCTTATAGTGAAGCTTTCTGATAAGATAACGCTGGATTTCTTCTTTGTCACAGCCTTTTCGCGCCAGAAAAACGGCGGCGGCAACTGCCTGCGCGCCGCGGACGGCTTCAGGATGGCGGTGTGTATAGTGACAGCTTTGTCTGACCTCATACAGCACCTCAGCAAGAGAATCAAAAGCACAGCCAATCGCACTTACGCGCATCGCAGCACCGTTTCCATAGCTTCTTTGAACGGTTAAATTTTCTGATAAAGCCCATTTTCTAAACATCTGCCCATACCCGGCATTGGGATAGCGCCTGTAATATTGTTTGAACCAAAGCGCATAGCTTTTGGCCGGAGTGATGTGTGACTGGGCCAGTAACTTCTCTGCTACGGCAATGGTCAGAACGGTGTCGTCTGTATAAGTGCTTCCAGCAGGAAACAGCGGGAAGTCTTGGGTTTTTACGTTGTGAATTTCATAAGTGGAACCGATAATATCACCAAATACCGCACCATACATACTAAGATTCTCCTTTTCAAACACGCTCTAAAACACCAGCCTCAAAAGTTTTATGACAGTACAAATCAAAATCTCCCATAGGGCTGATTGTTGTTTGCATTATACCAAAAACAACATGGATTTTCTATAGTATTCTGTGTGTATTTATGGTATGATAATGCTGTCTAAAAAAGTGTATCAAATAAATTGGAGGTGCAGCAATGATATGGATGATAGCGGCCATTCTGGCAACAGGCATCAGCGCGTTTCTCATTACGACCATTGTGGACATCATCATAATGGGCAGTTACCGCTTAATGATTTCACCGCCATGCGAAGTTTCCGAGTATATTGTTTGCAAGGAAAACCGCATTGATATCCAGCAGGGAAACGAGTGCTCAGGCTATGCTGCCGCATATCTGCTGCGCCATTACGATATTCCGGCAGACGGAACAGAGATCTACCAGAAAATGCCCTTCAAAGACGCTGAAGGATGTGTTCCGCCCAGCGGAATCAAGAAAGTACTTGAAAGTTACGGATTTCATGTGCGATACTGCGCCGGTAACTTAAATGCGCTAAAAAGAGAGCTCTGCAAAGGAGCTCCTGTTATTGTCTTTATCAAGTCCAGAAAAGACAAGAGATGGCTGCACTACGTGCCCGTCGTCGGCTTTGATCAGGACCATCTGTTTCTGGCAGATTCGGCTGTGAAGTCTGCCAGCAGCCAAGAGCTCGCATACAATCGAACCATCCCCACCAAAGACTTTTTGGTATTATGGAACACCGCAATGTTAAAAATGCCCCTGTATGCGCGTACATTTTATGTGATTGAGAGGAAATAACACTTTTCCCCGTCAGAAAAACATCCTTCAAAAATACGAAAGGATCCAAGTACATTAGTCCCCACTGCGTCTATTGTATCCGAACTGTCTATGCAGTCCTTCTCGTCTTCCTGTTCACTGGCTTCTTTGCCGGTGTACTATGTCTGCGGGAATGTGAAATGACCCTCTGGCTGTATCTGGGAACCGTCGCAAATGCCGTGTTTCTCGGAGCTCTTGGCATGATGACTGCCGCACTGGCAGACAACACCATCATTGCGTACATGATACCTTTGGTCTATTATGCACTCAATTACGCTGCTGGGGCAAAGCTTGGGTATTACTTTTTATTTTCGATGCAGCTCTCTGACTTTTCTCCGAAGCTATGGCTTGGAATCACAGACGGATTGCTGATCATAGGTTCCCTGATTCTAAAAGGACTGCGTATCAACCGCTTCCTCCACTTTGTCAAGGATATACTGCGCAAAGCCATTGTCTGACATGTTTTCGTCCTCTTCTAACTCTTTTCGTTCCTCCTCGAAAACCTGTCGTACTTCTTCTTGTTCTTCGGGTGTCATGTCATCCCAGCTCTTGTTGTTGACATATGTACAGCCGCTCACTGTCACTGCTATCATGCCGCATAGAAGCATTATCCGTCTCATCATTTTCCCTCCTAAATTCCGAATCGTGAAAGCAATCCCAGCGCAGTGATAAACAGTACAGTGACAAGCGCTGTCCCCGCGATAACGATCACGCTTGCAATTGCTTTCTTATATTCATGGCTCAGTTCTTTCTTTTGAGGCGCAGGGTCCGTTTCTTCCTTTTCCCTGCCTGTCAAAATATAATCTGCACTTACATGATAGACTTCTGTCAGTTTCACGATGTTGTCAATATCTGGCTTTCCCTGTCCGGTTTCACATATTTAAAGATACTGGTAATTAAATTTTTGATACATCAGTCGATTTTGCCGATAAAGCGGTAGTATATTTCTATTTCCTGTTCCGCCGTGCTGTCCTCATGCCTGTCTGCCTCATGGACAACTATCTTTTCAATCAACGTATTTAGAAGTGATGCTGTAAGCTCTGTTGGATAAGCCGCCTCTTTGACATAAGACATCCACTTTTCCGCATCAGATACAGTCTGCCTTGTTTCGTTCAGCTTAGCCTTTAATCCTTTAAACTGTTCATCAAGCTGCGCCTGCTCATCCTGATATTTTGCCGACAGCATGTTGAAATTGTATTCTGTGATGCGTCCTGCCACCCAGTTCTCATACAGCCTTGTAAATAAAGCGTCCACTTCTGATTTGCGTTTTTCAGCCCGTTTCAGGTTACTTTCCTGCTTTTTGCGGATAACGCCTGTTTCCCTGTCGCTTGCGTTCAGCAGCTTTTTTAGCAGTTTTTCCTCGTCCATATGTGCCTGCCCAGACCAGAACTGTAACCTTGACAGTACATAGGCATAAAGTGTATCATAACGGATAAAATGACCACTGCAATAAGCCTTTCCAAGACTGCTGTACCTGCTGCATTTGAAATAGCTGTATGGAGTTTTGCACTGTTTCTTTGTGGCAAAACTAAGCGACCAGCCGCAGTCAGCGCACTTCACAAGTCCTGTAAATATCTGTGTTGTGCTGTCCTTTCTTTCCCTGCGCCTTGACGCTATCTGCCCCTGAACCTTATCAAAATCAGACTGTGATATAATCGGTTCATGTGTTCCCTCAATCCTTAACCATTCGCTTTTATCTTTGCGTACACGGTGCTTATTTTTAAAGGATACATTGGTTTCCCTGTAATGGATCGAATTGCCAATATACGTTTCATCCCTTAAAATGCTTTTTACCTGCGCAATTGTCCATGACCATGATTTTTCCTCTGGTGCGTCTGCATAGATATTCGCAAACGTGCCATACCTTTTGTAGTTAAGATAACCGGGAGTAGGGATTTTTTCGGCTATCAGGAGTTTTGTAACCTTTGCAGAACCGTTTCCAAGCAGTGCAAGCTCATAAATTTTTTCAACAATCCACCGAGTTTCCTCGTCAATCATCAGTTTGTTTTTTATATCAGGGTTCTTTTTGTAGCCTATCGGGGCATATGCGAAAGTACGCTCACCTGCCCTGAATTTAGCGTTTAGTGATGTCTTTACCTTGCGGCTTGTGTCTTTTGCAAACCATTCATTAAACAGGTCACGGCTAATTAGAGGTAATCAAAAGAGGAAAGGAAAAGCACAATCCAGACGGAACCGGCGATACGGTCAAGAAATATTTGTGAGTTAGCAAGAATCCTGATATAATGGGTGCAAACGCCCATCCGGGGCAGAAAGGCAGGGAGAAAAAATGCACATCAGCTACAAACCGCTCTGGCACACACTGATAGAGCGTAATATGAGAAAAGAGGATTTAAGGCTTGCCGCTGGCCTGACCACAAATATGATTGCCAACATGGGCAAAGAAGGGAAACATATCAGCATGGACACACTTGCCCGTATTTGTGAAACACTGGATTGTGGCATTATGGACGTGATTGAGCTGGCCAGTGACGAGCCTTCCACCACAGGAGGGAACGACAATGGAAAAACTGAAAGAAAGAATCACAGAGAACGGCATTGATTATATTCTGATAGGCGATTACTATATCCCGGACTTGAAGCTGCCGGAAGAAAACCGCCCCATCGGACGCTATGGGCGGCTGCACCGGGAATATCTCAAACAGGAACACCCGGCACGCTACAGTTCCCTTATCCTGACCGGGACATTATGGACATACCTTGCCGACCTGAACGGGCAGGCGGAAGAACGGCTTGACTTAATCATTGAGCAGATGAAAGCCGCCGAAGGAGTGACCGAGGAACTGAAAGCCCGGAACCAGCTTGAATGGGTGGGGCGAATGAACAATATCCGCAACCGGGCAGAGGAAATCATAAACAGCGAACTGATTTATATTTGATTGGACATGGAAAGGCCAGCCGACACCCGGCTGGTCTTTCTAACCTTCCTTACGCTCCAATACCGCACGAATCATGGCAACGGCGATTTCCTGCTGGCTGGGCGACGTGCTTTCCCACAGCTCTGCCAGCTCCCGTATCTTGCTGACCTCATTATCTTCCAGCGCATCCCGCAGCAGATAATCAGGGGAGATTTTCAGTGCGTTGCAGATATTGATAAATACGGGCAGACTGGGAACCTTTATCCCGCCTTCAATCTGCCGGAGGTAAGTTGCGTTGATATTGCACAGCTCCGAGAGCCTGTCCGCCGTAAATCCCCGGTCTTTCCTCACCATGTTGATACGTTTGCCTAATCCTTTACCTTCCATAATGCCACCCATTTCATAAGCTATCAGCATTTATTTTGTACACTTTTAGACTACATCACACTTAGGGATTGCAATAGATTCTAAAAGACTATATAATATTAGCTAATAGACAATAAATTATGAAAGGGGACAACAGAATGGAACTGAACTATTTTAGGGACAGGCTTTTTGATTTACTGAACGACAGTGAGGGGATGGGGATTGTTGACCTGAACGCAGACGAGCAGAACAGCCTTCTTACTGTCAGGACGGAGGACGGGAATGTATTTGAAATCGTATGCCGACAGGCGGCGGGAAAGGAGGACGGATGGACGACCGCAAACTGACCGTATGCTATGGACGTGGCAATTACAAGCAATCTCCGCCGCAGATTCTTTTACAAGGTAAGTGGCTGGAACAGGCTGGATTCTCCGCAGGGGACAAAATCACCGTGAAATGCCAGCAGGGGCAGCTTATCATCACAAAAAACGGAACAAGAGCAGATTCAACAGAATAATGTTTATGACACAATGATTTTTTCGGAAAATCTATTCCCTCTGGAAAGTGACTGCGGTATAATGGAGCTATCGACAAATCGGAATAAAAAAGGAGGGTGCTGAAATGACCTATGCCGAGTATCAGGAGTACATGAGAAATTTTTTTGAACAGTATTATCAGAAGCTTTCACAGGAAGAAATCTGTGTGACACTTCCTCTTGAGGAAGAGGAAAAAGAAATGTGGAGCGATGATGCGAACCCTAATGATGAATGGAAGAGATGGAAGCTGGTTCCGGCTATGATTTCGGATGGGGAAATCAAGGAATTGGAAAAAGAAATAGAGGTTGAACTGCCTCTTTCCTTGAAAGCATTTCTGACCGTTACCCATCATTGCTTTGATGATCCCATAGGACGTAATTCGGTAGCCGAACATTTTCAAGGGGTGAGAAACGCATGGAACCCGGTTCTTGTGAGATGCGGCTATTTGCCCTTCGCGTGGGATGAACAGGGATACTTTATCCGTTGTATTCGGCTGGAAAATATGCCGGAAGAAGAGAAATGCGGAATTTACCAGATTGACCACGAAGTATTGTTTGATTTTGACGAAGACACGGTGACACCGGAGGAAATAGACCGGTGCATGGAGTTCATTTCCGAGAATCTGCTTACATATCTTGATGAGATACTTCATGACAGAGACTGCGATTCGCTGCGAAAGGCTTCTAAAAAAGCGGTGCTTAAAGTGTTGAAAGAAGAATGTGGGTTACAGAATTATGACGAATTATCGGACAAAATAGATGATGAAAAAGAATTTGATAAAATAATAACTGCGCTGAAACCGATTCAGAAGCAGTATTCCATTTCAGATGATGATTTGGAGGAAATCTTGTGGAGCATGGAATATTCTACTGACTGGTGAGAAAGGCTTACATAAAATGTAGTGGAACACTTGTAGTAGATGGAT
>Ga0137306_102494_pt1 | contig 15319 bp, 13 predicted proteins | sample Inofroosms_March_FD_97187 | JGI IMG/M metagenome (GOLD analysis project Ga0137306, IMG submission 97187) | Mouse cecal microbial communities from Vienna, Austria - N-Acetylneuraminic and N-Acetylglucosamine D2O microcosms_March | ecosystem: Host-associated > Mammals > Digestive system > Large...
CAGCTTATAAAAAGCCAGTATAACAGAGCGAAATAGGCTGTTCCAACGTATAAAAACAGAGGAGCAGATTAGATGAATACGGTAAATGACAAGGTGGTTGTAATTTTAGGGGCATCCAGTGGAATTGGTGAGGCAACTGTCAGACTACTGGCGGACAAGGGGGCAAAACTTGTAATTGCCTCTCGACGTGAAGAAAAGCTCAAGGAACTGGTAGATTCCCTCGAAGGATGCACCATTACTTATAAGGCGGCGGATGTGGCCAATTATGAAGAAGTAAAAGCTGTAATTGATATGGCTGTGGAATTGTATGGCCGGGTGGATGTACTGTACAATAATGCGGGCATTATGCCTACGGCTCCGTTAATTGAGGGTAGGAGAAATGAATGGAGGCAGCTGCTGGATATCAACGTGATGGGAGTATTGAATGGGATTTCTGCTGTTTTGCCTGTCATGGTAAAACAGCAAAGTGGACATATTATTGCGACCGATTCTGTGCTGGGACATCATGTTTATGAAAATTCGACCGTGTATTGCGGAACAAAATTCGCAGTTCGGGCAATTATGGAAGGGCTGCGCCAGGAACACAGGATGGATAACATCAAATCCACGATCATTTCACCGGGCAATGTGGCTACCGACCTTTATAAATCTATTCAAAGTGAGAGCGCCCGGCAGGCAGAACTGGATTTCAGGAAGACAATTGATTCACTGACTGCGGAGGATATCGCAACCGCTGTGGCTTACGCCATCGAAACACCGGACCGGATGTCTGTGAGTGAGATTATGATCCGTCCCACGAAGCAGGGGATTTAAAGGCGGCGCAGGCCAAAGCGTTATCATGCTGTAGTGGGATGCCGTATGCCAGGGCATCCCGCTTTTCATGAGGAATTGTGGTGCCGGCATAAAGCAAGTGAAAATATGGAGGTAACAGTATATGCGTATTTTGGTATTAAATGGAAGTCCCCGTCCAAAGGGCAATACGAAACAAATGGTGGATGCGTTCCGGGAAGGCGCGGAATCCGCAGGACATAAGGTGGATGTGGTTGATGTATGCGGAAAAAAGATTGCGGGCTGTCTGGCCTGCGAATATTGCCACACAAAGGGGAACGGCGTCTGCGTGCAGAAAGATGATATGCAGGAAGTCTATTCCTTTCTGGGGGAGGCGGATATGCTTGTCATTGCTTCTCCGATTTATTATCACGGTGTTTCAGGGCAGTTAAAGTGTGCCCTTGACCGTTTCTATTCTGCCGCCTATCCGAGCAAGCCCCGGAATCTGAAAAAAATGGCCATGATATTAAGCTCCGGTGATCCTGCAATGTATGATGGGGCAATGTTCTCCTATAAGGGAGATTTTCTGGAATACCTCGGCCTTGAGGACATGGGAGTATTTACAGCTTACGGCATGGAGAACGGTTCGGCTTCAAAGCTGAAAGAACTCCGGGATTTCGGAAAAAATCTGAAATAATGATAAGGGAGGCTGTGGAATGAGAAAAATATTCAGCCTTATGCTTGTTTCCTTATTGGCATTTCCCATAACAGCGTGCGGGCAAAACAGGGCAGGGAAAACAGGGACCGCACCCGGTGCTGCAGGCAGCGAACCGGCGGCAGAGGAAGAAAACATCATAAGAGCAGAGTTTGATTTTGAAAAAAGGACAGTCATGCTAAACAGCGGATATGAGATGCCGGTCAACGGCCTTGGAACGTACAGCCTTTATGGTGATGAGTGTATCAATGCTGTAAAATTTGCGTTGTCAAACGGTGTCCGCCTGATTGATACTGCCTCTGCCTATGGCAATGAGGAAGAAATCGGGCAGGCGATCCGGGAGGCAATCGATGAAGGAACCGTACAGCGGGAGGATATTTTCATTACGACAAAAATTTATCCGGGAAACGAGATGGAAGATCCGGCTCGGTCGATCCAGGCTTGCCTTGACCGGCTGGATATTGGCTATGTGGATTTAATGCTTTTGCACCATCCTGATCCGAATGATGTGAAAGCGTATAAAGCGATGGAGCAGTTTGTGGAAGAAGATAAAATACGTTCCATCGGGCTGTCAAACTGGTATGTGGAGGAATTGACTGAGTTTCTGCCGCAGGTGGACACTGTTCCGGCAGTGGTTCAGAATGAAATCCATCCGTATTATCAGGAGAATGATGTAATCCCGTTTATTCAGGATTTAGGGATTGTGGTGCAGGGCTGGTATCCGCTGGGTGGCAGGGGGCACACGGGAGAACTGCTTGGCGATTCTGTGATTTCTGAAATAGCCGGGGCGCATGGCGTGTCTTCCGCACAGGTGATTTTACGATGGAATCTGCAAAAGGACGTGGTGGTCATCCCCGGTTCCAGTAATCCCGATCATATCAGGGAAAATACGGAGTTATATCATTTCAGCCTTACCGAGGGTGAAATGGCACGGATAGGTGCCCTTGACCGGGGCGAAAAACATGATTGGTATTAGGAGGAATGACAGTGAAAAAAATATTTGGTTTATGTTTATCTTTGCTGCTTGTGGCCGTTATGCTCAGTGGTTGTGGGAGTTCTCCCTCCGGCAATAATCCAGCTGCCGGATCAGGTAAGCAGCTATCGAAGGAAAATACAGAAACGACACTTTCAAACGAAACGGAGGATTCTGAAAATATGGGTTTTAATTCTACAGCAAAAAATCTGGTTGTATATTTTTCCATGCCGGAAACTACGGAGCCTGAGAATATGTCGAGGGAGGAAGAACTCAGCACCGTTGTTATTGACGGTGAGGTTTTGGGGAATACCCAGTATGTTGCTTATATCATTGCAGAAAATACGGGGGCAGATATTTTCCGGATTGAGCCGGTTACACCATATCCGCTGGATCATTCGGAGCTTGAAAATATTGCGCAGAAAGAACAGTCAGACAATTTTCGTCCCGAAATTGCCGGAACGGTAGAAGATATAGACCAATATGACACCATCTTTTTTGGTTTCCCTAATATGGAGCAAGGTTTTGAGAGTGTATTGTGTGCATAGCGTTTGTAAAATGGGGGAAATAGGAACTGTATACACAAATAGAAAGGAATTGTGTATGAGGTAAAAAACTAAAATTGTAAATCATGATAGATATCCAAAGTTGTGGAATAAATAGAACTCTTGCAATATCTGTCATTTACATATGTAAGTTTTAAAGGCTCTTTGGAGGTAAATGGCGAATCCTGACTTGAAGTATAGAGGGTACTTATGAAATGAATGGTAGATAGAAAAGCAGAAAGTTAAACAGCGACTTTCTGCTTTTATTATGTGATTTTCATGAAGACTTTTAATTTATCTATCAGATGTTCATATACTATATGAAATAATGGTTCATTGTAAAAATGTACAAAATTGTTTATAATATAAAAAATAATTTATAGAATTGATTAGTTCTCAATAAATGCCTTGTGTGATTTTTCCAAAACTGTATGTCCATAGGGTATAAGACCATAAATATACATTTTGAGGAGATGGAAATTTTTTTGATGTATATTTTGAATGAATAAAAACGTTTCTTCAATTGGTATTATCGAGCAAAGGGAATACTTCTTCGAAAAACTAAATTGTAGAAAGAGAGCCATATGTAATATAGGTATATATTTTGATGTAAACTATTGAAAGTAAACCGCCATGCCCTGCGTTGGCACCACTGCGCATGAAACAGAGGGTAAGGCAATAGTTTTATTTCTTTTGCCATAAATGTTCTATAATCATCTTATCGGCAAAGATCGGTTCTCATTTGGGCCTTTTAGCCCGCAAAGTAAACTGATTTGTGGTTCTCTCATTTGCACCACTACCTGTCCAGCATTACATGGTAAAAGGACGCATAGTAAAATATCAACAGACAGAGAATCGTGCTGTAAATTTTCTCAAATAGAGGTGCCGTTATGAAGAAAGTTTACGATTATTGTTGTGGTATTGATGTGCATAAAAAAACTTATGGTCGCCTGCTTTATCCATGGCAAAGAGCAGGAAGTCTGTGAGTTTGGCACGACAACCAGGGAACTTCTTGAACTGGCTGACTGGCTCAAAGAAGGCGGATGCTCATAAATTTGGAAGCAAAATCTTGTTATAGGGAAGTCTGTGCTTTTTTCGTTCCCACAAGGTTCTGTTTCATAGCAAAGATTGTTAAACGGAACTTGCTTAGGAGGAAATATAAAATGGAAATTGCTTGCAGAGCGTTTATTTTTCAAAAAAATAAAATTTTATTGTGCAAGCAAAAAAAACCACCACGTAATTTTTGGGTTCTTCCAGGCGGTAGTCTGGAAAAAGGGGAAACGCTAGTTGAATGTATTTCTAGAGAAATAACTGAGGAGATTGGTATTACTCTTGAAATAGATCAGATGTTATTTGTAAGAGAGATGATTAATTCTTCTCGTCATCGTATAGAGTTTTATTTTTCTACTATTGTTCCCGCTGATAAAGTAATTTATGATAACATAAGGGCTTGTAACGAAATTAGTGATGTATGTTTTTTTTCATTAGAGGAATTGTCATCGGTTAATTTAAAACCAGATTGCTTACCAAATCTTATCCAAGAGATAATTGATAAATCCAATACTTATCCAAGATATTTAGGGAATGTAAGTTAATTAGGAGAATTTATTATGATTCAAACGGGTAGAGTACCAAAGCCTTTTTTGAGTAAAGTGGATACATTGCTTTATTTAAAAAATAAATTATCTTTTTCGAATATACTGGAGTTATTTTCATTTACTGTAAGTGAATATAGGAAAAATTCGGAGTTTATTTTTGAAAAGATATCGACTATGTTTACGGAAGAAATTATTATAAGAAGTTCGGCAAGTACTGAGGACCAGTATACAACAAATGCAGGGCATTTTTTTAGTTCTCAGCATATTAATTCCCAAAGTAAAAAATCAGTCTTTAATGGTATCGAGAGTGTAATCAGTTCTTATAAAAGAGATGGACTTACTGATTCAGAGCTTATTTTTATACAAAAACAACTTTCCGATGTTCTTATATCTGGAGTGGCATTTTCCTTTGAACCTAAATATGGCAAACCTTATTTTTTTGTTAATTTTGATGATAGTGGTTCTACAGATTCTGTTACGAGTGGGAAATGCAAGCAGTATATGTATATAGCGCGGGATTTTGGAACTCAATCCAATAATATTGAAGCAAAATTATGTGTTGCATTGCGAGAAATTGAAAAATATTGTGATAGTAATAGCCTGAATGTGGAGTTTGCAATTACCAAAGATGGAAATGTATATATTTTCCAAGTTAGGCAATTAAGAGGAGTTGCTTTTTTGGATAATTATGAAAAGATTCTAAGTAAAAAGAATATTTATAAAGTAGAATATTCTTTAAATAATATTTTGCTTTCCGATATGGCCTTTTGGAATCCTTCGGAAATTATTGGAGATGCTCCTCATCCATTAGATTATTCTTTATATAATTATCTTGTGACAGATAGTGCTTGGAATCAAGGTATTATAGATATTGGTTATTCTTTTGCACCAGAAAAGCTTATGATAAAAATTGGCAATAAACCTTTTATAAATCTCAAAACTGCTTTTTGGGCACTAACACCTGCTTCTATTAACAATGAACTTAGAAAAAAACTTGTGAGTTATTATTGTCAACTACTTAAAAAAAATAAAAATCTACATGATAAAATTGAGTTTGAAATTGCAAATACATGTTTTGATTTTAGTACATTAAAGAAATTATCTGTTTTGAGTGATTATGGGTTTAAAAATGAAGAAATAGATATTTTGTCTGATCAATTATTTGAAATTACAAAATCAACTATTGAGCAATATGATACGATTTTAAGTAATGATTTGAAAAACTTAGGATTGCTTGAGAATGAGTTAAATAAATACAAGAATAAATTAGATTCAGCAGAAAATATGTTAAGTTTTATTGCAAAAATACTTCCATTGATTCGTAATTATGGTACTATTCCATTTGCACGTCAAGCTCGTTGTGCATTTATTGCTCGGTCGCTTTGTCTTTCTTTAGTTGATATAGGGCAAATTACTTCTGAGCAATTAGAAATTTTTATGCGCTCAATAAATACAATAGCCAATGAATTACGAACAGATGTGAATAACTATAACCAAGGCAAAATGACTAAAGATCAAATGATATTTAAATATGGTCATTTGCGCTCAAATACTTATAATATTTCTTCTCCCACATATGCGGAAATGGGAATTGATATGATATTGAATTTTGAAAATATTAGCGATACATATCAAAATAAAGTAAATGGAGGTGTTAACCTAAATATTAATTTTCCTAATACAAATATTAATGTTATTCCTTTTATTAAATCATCGATTGCTCAACGTGAATATTTTAAGTTTGTTTTTACTAAGGCACTTTCATATGTCTTACAGTTAATATCTAAAATAGCAAAGCAATTTGGATTCTCGTGTGATGAAATTTCATTTTTGACAATTGATGATATTTTGAATTTCTCTATAGAAGACTTTAGTATAAAAAAGAATTTAGCAGAAATAATTAGAAAAAGAAAACAAGATTTTGAAATGAATACATATATCTTATTACCTTCTGTAGTTTGTGAAAAAAATGATTTTGATATCATTAGAGTAAACCAATGTGAACCTAATTTTATCACCAATAAATGGATTGTTGGAGATGTTTATATTATTGACCAAGTAATGAATGAAAAAATGGATTTATCTGGAAAAATTGTAGTTTTGACAAATGCTGATCCAGGGTTTGACTGGATTTTTGCACAAGGTTCAATAATAGGATTAGTTACTAAATATGGAGGTATGGCATCTCATATGGCAATACGATGTATGGAGTTTGGTATTCCTGCAGCTATTGGTTGTGGAGAACTTATATTTGATAATGTAATTAAGGCTAAAAGAATAAAACTTGACTGTTCTGCTAAAAAGGTGGTAACTGTATCATGAAATATGCAGTTACCACAGCAAGGCAGTTAGTTGATGCGCATGGACAAAGGATATTACAATTTGAAGAAGCATACGCAGAATTTTTAGAGCAATTTGGATTCCAGTTATTTGTTATACCCTTATTAACAGATATTCAAAGTATTTATCATTTGCATCCAAAAATGATTTTTTTACCTGGAGGTGGAGATGTGCCTGCTCAGTATTATGATGCTGATATGGAGGTTGCCTCACAGGAATGTAGAGATTTAATAGAGATGTTGTTGATTAGCTTTGCATTAGAAAATCATATTCCATTATTAGGTATTTGTAGAGGTATGCAAATGATAAATGGTTTTTTGGGTGGAAAACTTACGAGAGTATTAAATAAATCCCATCCAGTTGCAGTTAACCATTTTATACATGTTTCTAATTGTAGTGATACATATGAAATCAATAGTTTTCATAGAGATGTTATAAGAATTAACGCTTTATCAGATAAACTTGAAGCAATTGCGTTGCATGAAAACTATGGACATGTGGAAGCGTTTGTTGGATATAAACAGCCAATTCTTGGAATGCAATGGCATCCTGAGCGAATGGACAAATGTACTTCTGGTAGAAAATATTCTAACAAATTAGTTGCAGAGTTAATTGCAAAAGGAGGAAAATGAAAGCGATTATTTTAGCAGCAGGAAGGGGAACACGTTTAGGGAAATATACAAAAGAAACGCCCAAAGGATTATTAAAACTTGCAGGAAAAACTATTATAGATATACAAATTGAGTGTTACCACAATGCAGGTATCAATGATATCTCTATTGTAAAAGGTTATAGAGGAGAAGATATTAAACTTAATGGCATTAAATATTATTGGAATAGAGATTTTGATAATACAAATATGGTTGTTTCATTTATGAAAGCGTCTCCAGAGTTTAATGATGATATTATTGTTAGCTATGCTGATATTATATTTGATCCGAGTTTGCTGGAACAAATAATAAAGTCAAGGAACGATGTGGCTGTACTTGTAGATAGCAATTGGAAAAAATACTGGTCTATGCGGTATGGAACGGTAGATTATGATTTGGAAAGTCTAATTATTAATGATACGGGAAATATTGTGGAAATAGGACGTCCTACTGTGCATAAGGATGAGATGAATTCGCGTTATATTGGAATGCTCAAGTTCTCACAGCAATGTATTTTAGATATTAAAAGAATAATGGAGGAAGCTAGTATTACATATTGTGATAAACCTTGGAAATATTCAGGTAAAATATTTTCTAAAGCATATATGACAGATTTGTTACAAGCATTAATAGATTTAGGAATTGAAATAAAAGCAGAGAAAGTATTAAACGGGTGGCTTGAATTTGACACGGAAAGTGATTATGAGAATGTACTTACATGGATTTCTAATGGCAAAATTAATGCATTGTTAAAAAATTCAATGTTTTAAAATTATAATTTCTAAGGAGGAAAATACAATGAAAATGGTTCTTATTAGGCATGGCGAATCTGTGGATGACATCCTAGATTGTTATGGAGGAGCTGCAGATTATCCACTCAGTGATTCTGGAAAACAGACCGCTGAGGAAGTTGCACATTCACTTAGGGAAGTGTCAGTTGATAAGATTTATTCAAGTCCACTTAAGCGTGCAGTTCAAACTGCCGAGGCAATTGACACAATGCAAAAATGTGGAATAACTATAATTCTGGGACTTAAAGAGCGCAATTCTTATGGAGTACTTTCTGGGTGCAATAAAGATGAATGTAAGAAGATTTTTGGATATCTGCTGTCAGAACTGAAAGGTAAACCTGGAGATTATTATTCAGATGAATTAGTTTTAGGAGCAGAACCTAGAGTAGAGTTTGATCAAAGGGTGAGGGAGGCTCTGATTGCAGTTGCTGCTAATGCTAAAGAAAATGGCTATCAAAATGTCGCAGTTGTAACTCACGGTAATGTTACACGTTCCATTTACCAGAACATTCTCAATTTTGAAAAAAAGATTGATTTGGATCTTTTGGCGAAAACAGTAATTGAATATGAGAATGGGGAGTTTACGCTAATCAGTAAGGAAGGCGTTTATGAAAAGTAAGAAAAAAGTACCAATAGATATTGTACTTTTTATAATTCTTATTTTAGCGATACTTGAGGTAATGCTTTTTATAGTATTGAAAGCAGGGATTTTCCAGTGGAATGTCCCTGCTTTATGTGAATTTTTTAATGAGTTCGTTCGGTATGCATATGTTTTTGAAATAGTTAACAATTTGTCTTTAACGTATATTATGTCATATATTTTTTATGTTGTAGTATTGATACCAGAACGTAAGAAACAAAAATCTATTAATAAATATGTAGCCATATATTTAACAAATATCTCTCGTTTATTTGATGAGATTATATCTGTTTCGAAGAGTTTTATAAATGAAGGGGAAAAAACACTTGCAAATAGTCCCAATTCTGTTTCAATGTTGAGACGCGATACAGGTAGGCTTGAATTTTTGACATATAAAGAACATTTTATAAAGTTTTATAGACAATTTAGAGAGGAATATCAACATTTAGCATATTATATTGCATTTGTAGATGATGATCTTCGGGAGTGGCTTTATGAGGTTGTTACTAGTGATTTTTTAAATAAGATTAATGATTTGCTAGTTAATTCGAAAAATAATGAGTATGATAAAATATTTGAAGAAAACTTCGATGTTTCTGCAATTTCTAGACTTAATACTCATTTAAAACACATGTTATAATGGGGGATATTATGGTAGTAGATAACAGTAAAATGATAAAAGCGATTTTAACGCATAAACTTATTGCAATTGTTGATTTGCCATTATCCAGTTTATATCCAAATGAACTATCAAAAAGTAATATAATCAATGAACTTAGAAAAAAATTATCTATTTCTGGTGATTTTACGTTTGAACAGATAGTTGATTTGGGTTTACGTAAACAAGGTAAGGAAACATTTATTTCCTCTCTTAATAGAATAATAAATCAGAATAGTAATAAGGCTCCTGGTTACTATAAAATATTAGAAGAAATGGGAATTAAATATATTGTCGATACACATTATTCCCCTCTTTTTAGAAATGAAGTTATTGATAATGGTAATGAAGAAAAATATTTATTTTATAGTCGGGATGAGGATTTTTCTTTTAATCAAGATGGTCAAATTATTGTTTCTATGTTTGGGGATACAGAGTATAACAAGGACAAATTAGTTATTAGTCAAAATGATTTTAATGGTTTCTTTTCTAATACTAATAGCATTTCTTCGTCTCTGCGTAGTATATTTAAAAGTACAATTTTATTTATAGATTTTGATCCCAATTCTAGTCGTTTTAAAAGTATATATGATTATATTTGTCAACGAAATAATAAGTACCCATCAGAAGCTTTTTTGATTAGTGATACAATTCCTAATGAATTATCATATGGAAAAGATGAGAATCTCACTATAATAAAAACAAATGCCTATGATTATATAAAAACTCTTGCTTCAAAACTAAAAATTGTAGCGCCAATTTCTGATGTAAATGTAAACGAAAGTGATAGTCTGCCTCTAGTTCCCTACAAGTATTTGCATAGTTATGAACAGAATGAACATGCGTTATTTTTTGGAAGAGAAAAAGAAATTAGTGATTTACTTTTAAGAGTGCGAGGAGCAGGACAAATTTCGATGTTGACATCACTTTCGGGTTATGGAAAAACATCAATGATAAATGCAGGTTTAATTCCTGCATTGAAAAAAACAAATTACTATGATGTGTTTTATATTCGTTCAGGAATTAACCCATGGAATAGCATAGTTAGTGAGGTTTTTCATGAAGATCCTAGTACTTTCGCAATTGAAGATTTAAATTTGAATCAGTTGTTTAGTAAGCAATATCAGTTAATTATTATAGATCAATTTGAAGAATGTTTTGTGGATTCTACTACAAGTATAATTTCTGAAATTGATGATAGAATGATGCAATTACTTAATCATTTCCCCAAAATTTCGCTTTTAATATCAATTAGACAAGATTTTTTTACATACTTAACTAAATTCAAATTTTTATATGATGCTCAAATTAAATCGACATATAGACTTGAACCGTTGGCATGCTCAAGTGCAACAGAGGTAATTAAAAAGCCTACTGAATTTAAGGTGTACAATTTTTCATATGAAGAAGGTTTGGTTGAGCAGATTATAAAAGATTTATCTGTTAGTGATGACAACATTAATTCTTATATTGATCCATCTCAATTACAGATTGTTTGCTACTTTTTATATCAAGAATTGCTAAACAGAAAAGAGATAGTTATTTCTGCTGAAATATACAATGAGCTTGGGAAGGCTAATGGTATCCTTGAAAATTATATTGATGAGAGTCTAAAAAATTACGATGATAAACATCAGCTTTTAGGAAGAGAAATATTAAAATGTTTAGTATCCTCAAAAAATACCAGAATTTCAAAAACATCTTATGAGATATGTTTAGAGTTAAAATCAAGTGCAAACTCTGACAATATTTACTCAGATAATGACATTAGATATATGATTAAGCAGTTAGTTAATGCGAGATTAGTTAGAACTAGAACTATCAGTGAAGGAAAAAAGGTTTATGAACTAACCCATGAATATATTATTAGGAAAATTAATGAATGGATGGACACAGAATCTATGAAGTTCAAAGAAGTCTCTGAATTATTTCGTACTGAGTATAGTAAATGGTCAAAATATCATACTATTATGCCATATAGTCAATATGCGGAAGTTTGGAGATACCGTAGCAAAATAAATTTTACACTACAAGAAAAATCCTATATTTTATTGTGTCTTATAAGTTATGCTAATTATAATAAGGATGAGTTAAAATATTGGATTTTGCAAAATAAAGGTAATTCTTTTTGTGATGCTGACCTTACGTATGCAATGAATAATTTTATTGGGAAAAAGAGAATATTTGCTGGTGTTTTATTATCAATTATTTATCCTACGGATAATATTTTTAATAAAATATATAATATTTTATCTAAAAGCATTAATCCGTATCTTTCGACGGTAGAAGATGAGATAAGAGATATTGGAGAGACCATAGATGACAGCTTCTCAAAAGAAATGCATAAGCTATTGAATAATGCTAGGACATCAGAGATGAGTGTAGTTCTGCCTAATAATGCAGTTAATCTTGGCCTTTCTGTAAAAACTAGAGACGAGATAATTAAAAAGTATGATCTTGGAAATAGATTGAAACCTTTTTTTCCAAAAGAAAAACGAGTAGTTTCATTTCCTTTATTTAGAATTGATAAATACACGGTCACAAATAAAATGTATGCAGAGTTTGATGAAAATTTTTACTATAGTGAAGATCAAGCGGATTATCCTGTTGTCAATATAACTTTTGAACAGGCTAGAGCTTATGCAAATTGGTGGGGAAAAGATCTTCCGACAGAAGATGAATGGGAATATGCAGCAAGAGGAGATGATTTTCGTTATTTTCCGTGGGGCAATGACTGGGATTATGAATCAGAAAAGAATAAAGATGAATCTGAAAAAAGATGCAATACAAGTTTAACAGGAACAGATGGAGCAAGAAGTTCAAAAGAATATCCAAAGGGTGTTAGTCCGTTTGGGTGCTTCAATATGTCTGGAAATGTTTGGGAATGGACTAAAACAGATGTTTTAAACAATGCCAGTCAAGCGATTGTTAAGGGGGGATCATGGAGTATATTAGGAATTATGCCATGGACTTGGTATAGATTTTCATATTCAAAAGAAGCTGGGTATCAAAATGTTGGTTTTAGATGTGTTTTGCGAGGTGAACTATGAATTGTTTTTACACTCAAAACGTCCTTTATTCGTATTATGAAAAAATAATTTCTGATTTATTGATCAATAATAGGAAAGATGAAGCTCAAAATAAGGCGTTTGAATGGCTACAAGAATATGTGGATGCACTTTGCATTACTGTTCCTTGGAATTGGAAAATAGCTAAAAAACAAATTGCTGCATATTTTTTTGGAATGCCCCCTTCTATTCATCTTCATTATAGTGAAGATATAGATAAAGCAATTAATTTTATTAAAGGGCATTCTGATCACAATGTACGTTGCACGATTCATAAATTTAACACGGCATGCCATTCTGAAAGTCGAAGAATTACTCTTAATAGTGTTGAGTGGCTGAAAGGAATAAAAGAGAGTATGTCTCCTCTGGATATTATTGATATATTTGTAGAATGCTCAACACCAATGACTACGTGCTTTCGGCGTTTTTCTCTTCAATATAATGAAGAAATATCATATGAAATGGGTTATGGGCAGGCAATGTATGTTTTTGAAACAGAAAGAGGAAAACACGATGTGGCTGGAATGAATTTTTTTGGCGGAATGTGGAACATGGAAATGGCTTTAGATTCCCGTCTTACAAATTACCTCGAACAACTTATAAAGTTTCATGAAAAATATTTATCTATAAAAACACATTGTATTTGTTATTATTTAGGTATTCCTCAAATATCAATTGAAGGATATTTTAATACGAATTCACCAGATGAAAATCCGGTTATTGTTGATATAGATTTGCCATTTGATAGAGCATTTTTTTGAGGAGGACATGAAATATGGTTGAAATTATGTATTATGTTCATGGCTCTACAATAGATAATGAAAGAAAAATAGCTACAGGATGGGATCAGATTCCTCTATCTTTAAAAGGGATTGAACAAACACAAATGGCAGCTCTTCAAATTGATAGTCAGGTATATGATGTGGTTTTTTCTTCAGATTTAGTTAGAGCAATCGAATCAGCTTCAATTTTATTTGCTGATCGAAGGGATGACATTAAGATTGACCAAAGACTTAGAGAATGTAATTATGGTGTTTTTACTAAAAGACCCAATAAAGAACTTGTATTTGAAGAATATGTTGATACCCCGTTTCCATGTGGAGAAAGTCTAAAAGATGTTGAAACAAGGATGAGAGACTTTTTAAAAGAACTTGAGATCAATAGATATAGGAAAGTAGCGATTGTAAGCCATCGTGTACCACAGTTGGCTCTTAATGTTATTTTGTTAAAATTATCCTGGAAAGATGCAATAGATAGAGATTGGCGTGTATGTGGACGTTGGCAGTCAGGATGGCATTATGTTTATAGTAGTGAGAATTTGTAATTAAGATGTAATACTTTCAAATCTGGTATGCTATAATTTTCAAAAATAATTGATTTTTAACTTTCCAAGGATTGGTACATCTAACAAAAAAGTGTTATAGCTTAAATATGAAAAAATATTCATTAATGTGAAGTGAACTAGAAATGATGGAAAACAGGGATTAGAGAATTGGTGTGAGGGTGGGATAAAAAAGAGCTTTTCGAAAGTTAAATAGCTACATAAAATAATCGGCAAAATACTAATAGCCGATTACTTTAATGTGATTAATATATAGCATGACTTTAAAATATGTATAGTGTAGATAAGGAAGAAACCATTCTCTAAAACTTTTGCAAATGTGCCGATCCAGATCAATGAAAAATTATATGTGGGGGCGAAGTTCGACACAGAAACATTGATAACTATGTTGGAGAAAAGAATATTAGAACTGAGCGACTACGATTTTTCTGGAACTATGATTTAGTACATGGCAAAGAAAACAGCGATATCAGAAAGAATTATTATAACGCAGAACGAAAACGTAGAAGAGATGCAGAGTGGTGGGATAGAATTAAGTTAGTGGATAAAGGGTTTATGTTGATAAGAAACAGAAGGAACTTCCATAGCAGGGAGGTAACTTCTGCTTTTTATTATCTAAAAAATTGTATTGAAAAAGCTGATAACAGTAACCGCCAAATAATGATGCGGTCAGATATAAAATTACCCCAGCCCTTTGCGAGTTGGAGTAATTCACATGCGATTTTTGATAGATTGGAGTTTTTCACTCCAGGGTGCAAGCTCTACGAGCTGATCATCAGTCATCTCTTTCGTTGGACGATGATCCAGTAGAAATTTCAGATATTCGTAAATGTTCAGGCCGTGTGCCTTTGCCATTTCAACCATTGTATAGACTACAGCACTGGCATTGGCTCCTTCTACAGAATCACTGAACAGCCAGTTTTTGCGGCCAACTGCAAACGGACGGATCGCGTTCTCGCTGAGATTGTTTGTGAAACTACAGCGACCATCCTCCAGATAGGTCTCCGCTGTTTCCCGCCGGTTAAGGACATAATTCACCGCTTTATCCATGCGGGTATTCCGGACTGGCTTTTGCTGCTCAAGCCACGACCAGAAAGCCTCCAGAACAGGTTTTTCCTTCTCGAGACGCAGCTGCTTACGTTTTTCATAATCACCAGGATATTTTTTGTTAATGGAATCTTCTATAGCAAACAGGCGGTTACAGTACTGGACTCCCTGTACTGCTGGCTGG
>Ga0137306_102495_pt1 | contig 15312 bp, 13 predicted proteins | sample Inofroosms_March_FD_97187 | JGI IMG/M metagenome (GOLD analysis project Ga0137306, IMG submission 97187) | Mouse cecal microbial communities from Vienna, Austria - N-Acetylneuraminic and N-Acetylglucosamine D2O microcosms_March | ecosystem: Host-associated > Mammals > Digestive system > Large...
CGTCAAGCCGTCTTCTCCGGGGCCCTTTCTGTAGATCTCATAATATGCAACCCCCGGAACTTTCTTCCAGCTGACTTTCAGCCCCGTACCGGACTGCTTTACCTTCAGACGGGATACATGCCCCAGAACCGTAGTTGCCTGCGTCTTTGCCGCCTCTTCCAGAGGAAGGGTATAGAAATCTCTCCCCGCTCTGACTCTGTAATAATAGGTCACTCCGGTCTCGCGGCCTTTATGCGTACAGCTGGTACCTCCTTTTTCCGACAGCGTCGTCCAGTTTACACCGTCCGTACTGTACTCTACCAGATACTTTTTCGCTCCCGGTATCTTACTCCATTTCAGTTTGACGCTGTTATAGGTTGCCTTTACACTGACAAACTGCATCGTTCCCGTCAGTTCTGTCCTGGCTGACGCCGAGACCGCCTGTGAAAGACTGCCTTTATTTGCCTTGCCGGCAGCCGGAACCACCCAGAAATAATACTGCTGCCCGCATTTGGCCTTCGTAAATTTATATGTAGTCTTCTTCACACTGGTTGCACGCCTTGCGCTTCCCGCCTGATCCGATGTAGAATAATACACTTCATAGGATCTGGCCCCCGGAACCGGCGTCCAGTTCAGTATAATGGTATTATATTTTCCCGGAACGGCAGACAGGCCCTGCACAGCGCCCAAAGGAACGGACTGATTGGGTGTCTGGCTGCTTCCTGACGGTCTCTGCTGAGGCTTGGAAGTTGATACCGTACCTGTTCCGTCATATTTCAGGAACTCGTCCGTCACTTCCAGTGATACGCTCCGGTTCCCGTCCACCACGCCCGGATCTCTGTAACCGGAGTTCTTTCCGCCCAGTTCCATAGCCCAGAAACTCCGCCCGTTGTAAACCACACGGGCAACGCCGATACTCTGCATGTTGGAATTCAGCATATTTCTTCTATGGCTCTGCCCCTCATACAGTTCATCTTCCTCCAGCCATGCATTGTATACGGACTCCTCTGTGGAATGGCCGAATGCCAGATTCTCCCCGTATGCGCCGTACCAGTTGGCGGACATCCCGTTTGCCAGCGCTTCTTCGTCCACACAGTCTCTGTATGCGCTGAAACATTCTTTCCCGTTCAGTCTTCTGTGACCGCTGTGACCGCTGACATAATAGACTGCGGCTTCCGCCGCCCGCAACATGGCGATCTTTTCCAGCATATAATCCCAGGTCAGCGGCTGAAGTTGCGGCACTGATACTCTCACATTATCCTCATTATAATACCAGCTTCCCTGTGTCCGCAGGCTGTTCACCCGCCCAAGGATCTGTCTCGCATCTGACTGTTCATATCTCACATTGATATGAATTCTTGATGTTCCCCCGGAAGCCGCCGCCTCCATGCTGCCTGTACCCAGAAACAACACAAACGCCAGCAGAAGCGAACAGATTTGTTTCCATTTTGTTCTCATAAATTTCCCTCCATGACATTATATTTCTGCTATTCATTATAGCCTGTATCGGCCAAAATTCCAAGCACCTTTGTATCTTTTTTCCAGACAAATTCGTGATACCGGTCCCAGGGGTTCCGAAAATCTTAAACCGAATCAATTTTATGAAATGATAACCAAAGCTTTATGATGTGTCTACGGTTGTCTACCGGTTGGAAAAGCAAAAAAATAAGCGGAAACGCTGTAACCTCAACGTTTCCGCTACTTTATAAAGAGCACGAGACGGGATTCGAACCCGCGACCCTCGCCTTGGCAAGGCGATACTCCACCACTGAGCCACTCGTGCATATTGTCTGTTCCGCTGTACTGCGCTAACGACAATAGATATGATACATCAAAACCGGTATTCTGTCAACTGTTTTTCCAACTTTTCTTATCACTTTTCTTACTGTTTTTTCACACTTCAGATCTTTCCTCCCGCTCCGGCGAGAATCAGGCTTCCTGCATAGAGATAATTCTGGATCGCCTTTTCCATAATGCTGTCCAGTTTCTGATATTCCAGATCTACCCAGTGTTCCTCGGCTGCAACCAGCATATGTGCCAGTACGATCCCCGCGTGAAAAAAGCTTTTGCCGATCTGTTTCTGATAACCAACCTTTCCCGGTCTTTTGACAAACAGATGAATCCGATTCTCTGTAACCACAAAACGCCAGGGCTGCTGATTCAGTGCAGACGGCGCCAGATGCGCCGCTTCCAGAAGCTTTTTTATATTCCTGCCAACCGGCGCATTGGCCTTCACCAGCTTTTTCAGCTCCGCGCGCCTGAAATCAGACTTTTTGCGTTCCAACGGCTCATCCGGGTAACCAAAGGCAAGAATCATCATCAGCTCCAGATTGTCCTCGTCTTCCGTTTTCAGCCTGGCGCCTCCCTGATAGCAGCTTCCGATCCCCATGGTATGAAGGTGCAGAACAAGCTGCTGCATCAGGCATCCCGCATTTATATGGCATCCCGCACAGTTCTCCGAATAAAGCGCCGCATAATACGGTGCTTTTACCTGAAACATGCCTTTCACATTATGATCCGACGCTTTATAAACCTTCCATTTTGTACGAATGTCCGAACGAATGCCTACCGCATCTTTTCCAAAGGTACGGATCATCTCCAGTGTCTGCTCATCGATTTCCGCTTTTTTATATTTCCGGACTGATTTTCTTTTGAAAATTGCTTCATACTTCGTCATTTCCTGTCAGTTTCTCCATTTCATCCAGATATTGCACAAATACGCGTAAAGCGTCTTCCACCGGTTCTTTCCGCTCCATATCCACTCCTGCCATCCGCAGCAGATCGAGAGGATATTTTGAACTTCCTCCTTTTAAAAAGCTTTTATATTCTTTCACTGCCGGTTCGCCCAGTTCCAGAATTCTCTTCGCCAGAGCAATTGCCGCCGAAAAGCCCGTAGCATACTGATACACATAAAATGGTGTGTAAAAGTGCGGAATTCTTGCCCATTCCAACTCGATTTCCCTGTCCACCACCATCTCTTCTCCGAAATACTGCCGGTTCAGCTCATAATAGATTTCACACAGGCGGTCTGCCGTCAGCGTCTCCCCCTGCTCCTGCAGCCCATGTGCCATTTTCTCAAATTCCGCGAACATGGTCTGGCGAAACAAAGTGGTACGAAACTGTTCCAGAAAATAATTGATCAGATACGCCTTCCGCTTCGGCGTCTTTGCAGTCTCGATCAGATGATGAATCAAAAGCGCTTCATTGCAGGTAGACGCCACTTCCGCCACGAAAATCTTATATCCGGCGTAAATATACGGCTGGCACCTGTCAGAATACCATGAATGCAGCGCGTGCCCCATCTCATGCGCCAGTGTAAAGACATGATTCAGGTTTTCCTGATAATTTAAAAGCACATACGGATGTGTGCCGTAAGCTCCCCAGGAGTAAGCTCCGCTTCTCTTTCCCTGGTTTTCACATACGTCTATCCAGCGGGAAGAAAATCCTTCTTTTAACAGATCCAGATATTCTTTTCCCATGGGCTTTAATCCTTCGAGCACCATCTCCTTTGCCTGGTCAAAAGAAATCGTTTCACTTTCTTCCTCCACCATGGGTACATACAGATCGTACATATGCAGTTCATCCACGCCAAGCAGCCGCTTTCTAAGCTGCACATAGCGATGCATCTGCGGCAGATATGCATGCACCGCATCAATCAGATTGTCGTAGACGGATACCGGTATATGGTTTCTGTCAAGCGCTCCCTCCAGATCGGATCCGTATCTGCGCACTCTTGCAGCGAACACTTCCTGCTTTACATTGGCCCGATAGACCGCCGCCAGTGTGTTGCGGTACTGTCCATACGTCCCATAAAGCGCCTGAAACGCTTCCCGCCTCACCCTGCGGTCCCGGCTCTGCAGAAAGGAAAGAAATCTTCCGTGCGTCACTTCAACCGGTTCTTTGTCCTCCCCCTGAATACAGGGAAAACGAATGTCCGCATTATTAAACATGGAAAAAATATCCTTCGGTCCCTCCGACAGTTCACCGACTCCGGCAAGCAGCTCCTCTCCTGCTTTGTCAAGGACATGTTCCCTCTGCCTTATCATATTTTCAAAATACTGTTTATATACCAGAAGTTTTTCATTTTCCTCCAAATATTTTTCGATCAGCCCTCCGGGAAGCGCCAGAATCTCCGGCTCGATATAGGCCTGCGCTTCTGACAGCCTGACCAGCAGCCTCTGCGCCCGGTCCGCCAGACTCTGAGAAATCCCGTTATCCGTATTTTCATGCAGTCTCTGGTTGGCGTAAACATAGATCTTTTCAGCCAGCCTGTTCAGCTCATCGCATTTTTTCTGCATCGACAGCAAAACCTGTGCTCCCTCTGCAAGCTTTCCTTCATAGGCAGCCAGTTCCCCGATCTCCTGCTCCAGACGTCTGTAATCGGCTTCCCATGCTTCCTGCGTCTCATACAGATCTTCCAGCGCCCATGTGTCCTCCTGCCGGACTTCCTCTCTCGTCCTTATTCCCTTCTCTGTCATCTTCTCTATCCTTTCTGACCCGGTATTCTTTCTTATTATATCCACTTCTGCTGCCTGTTCAGACGTACTTCCCCCAAAAATTCTATGGCGCGGCCTCTCTTTTTCTGCTATACTTTTTTTAAAAACAGTCCGCCGTTTTTTGTACGGACAGATTCAGAAAACAAGGAGGATACAATATGTCATATGTTAAACAATCCAATGCCAACGCCGCCGCTTCCATACTGGCAAAGCTCCCAAAGAGGAACATGGAAGGCTGGTTCTGCGAAACCTGTGAAGAAGCCGTCAAAAAAGCGCTGGAATTGATGCCGGAAGGTTCTTCCGTCTCATGGGGCGGTTCCATGAGTATCAGCGAGTGCGGACTGATGGATGCCATCAATGCAGGCAGCTATACGCTCATTGACCGCGCCAGCGCCGCCACCTTGCAGGAGCAGCGCGAACTTTACGCGAAAACCGTCCTGGCCGATTATTATCTTATGAGCACCAACGCCATCACCATGGAAGGCGAACTGGTCAACATCGACGGATTCGGCAACCGCGTCGCCTGTCTCTGCTCCGGTCCTTCCAATGTTATAATCATCGCCGGAATGAACAAGGTCGTCCGGAATGTACAGGCCGGGATCGACCGTATCCGCACAAAAGCCGCGCCTCCCAATACCACGCGTCTGCACAAAGCAACCCCCTGCGCCAAAACCGGCGTATGCGGCGACTGCTTCAGCCCTGACTGTATCTGCAGCCAGACGGTCATAACCCGAAGAAGCGGCGTTCCCGGACGAATTAAAATCATCCTCGTCAACGAAGATCTGGGATTCTGACCTTCTTTTTATCCGCTGCGCAGGAGGGCGATACGAACGGAGAAGCGGTCCCGCTCATGCGTCCCTGTATCCGGTACGGACAGGGAGTGTTGCAAAACTGTTCCTGTCTCCGCGTTCTGTGTCCGATACATTCCGTACGGGCACAGACCCCGGAGGCAGAGACGCATTTTGCAGCACCCCCTTCTTTATGCATATGGGCCCCGCAGGAAGACCCGGCTTTCTATTCGTTGCGGATTGCCGCCAGAGGGCTTAATTTCATGGCCCGCAGCGCCGGGAAAAAGCCTGCCGCCATACCTACCAGCACCGCAAAAACCAGAGAAATCAGTATCAGCCACAACGGTATATAGGAAAGCTGCTCATAATAGCCTTCCGATGCTTTATGCACTACAGAATTAATAATCACCGATATGATACCACTTAGGATCAATCCGATCAGTCCTCCGAAAAATCCGATAAATCCGGCTTCCATCAGAAACATGGAACGGATATTCCGGAGATCACATCCGAGCACTTTGATAATGCCGATCTCTTTTGTTCTTTCATAGATGGACATCATCATGGTGTTGGCAATGCCAATGGCCGCCACAAACAGGGAAACCGCACCGATTCCGCCCAGGACCATCTGGATCATCCCCATCTGGCTCTGTGTCTGTTCCATCCACTCCGCATTGCTGTTTGCATTGTAACCCATATTCTGGATCTCCTGCTGAACCTCCTGCACATGCTCCATACTGTCCACGCGGACATAGACTTCTTCGTAATAGAGTTCTTTATAGGGTTTTCCGCTCTTCGTGGACGGCTGTCCCGGAATCACTTTATTTTTAAAGATCTTTTTCAGCTGCGTTTTCAAAGCGTCAATATCTGCAAATACGGAATTGCAGTTTTCACCGTAGTCTTCCAGACCCCCCGCCATAATACCGCAGGTGGGAATAATATACTTCTTTGGCGGTGCAACCGTTTGCTCTCCTTCTCCGGAACCTTTTGACTGATAATAGGCGTCCGTATCAAAAACAATAAAAATCGGATCATTCATCAGGTCAATATCCGGCACTTCCATCGTGTCCCAGTAATATTCATTTGTTTTGGCATTATAAAAATTGGTGATGACCTGATTCCCGTAAAACAGCTGCAGATTCCCGTCTGCAGGAGGAAGTTCTCCTTCCCCCACTTCAATATCCATCTTCTGCAGCGCCTCCTGATTCATGCCCTGGATATTCAGCCACCCCTCATAAGCGCCCTGTTTTGCCATCACGCCTACGCTCAGAATCGGAGAGGCAAGCTCCACATGGGGAATCGAAGCAATCGTCTCCACCACTTTATCATCAATCCGCTGGGCTTCCTCGTCACTGCCGGTACTTGCATAATAACCGTAATTATTTACATTGATGGTCGTCAGGCCGCCGTACTGCTCAATCTGCTCCAGGGAGCTTTTGCGAAGCCCCAGTCCCAGCGAAACCATGACAACGATCGATGCAGTTCCTATAATAACGCCCAGGACCGTCAGTACCGTTCTGAGTTTTCTGCGCAGCAGATTCGAAGCGCTCATGCCGAGCAAATCACGATATCTCATAAGCGGCTCCTTTTCCGTTCCCGTTCGTTTCATGGCCGGGAACCATTTTTCTATACATCCGTATCATCGTCATCCAGGTCCATAATATCGTCTTCCAGACTCATCTGTTCTTTTTTCTTTTTTCTTTTCATGAAAACAGTAACCGCTGCTGCAGCAGCCGCAAGCAGCACAATGATGACCACCGCAATATAATAGTTTCCTGTGTTGCCTTCCTCTTCCATCATTCCGTCATCCATCATCCCGTCATCCATCATCCCGTCGTCCATCATGGCTTCCGAAACGAACAGTGAGATCTCTTTCTCAATCGAAGTCGATTCACCGGCTTCATCCTCATAGGAAATCTGAAGTTTGATCACTCCGTCATCCATCGTCGCGGACTGCCCTGTCACATACATGTCCACCGCTCCTGTGGCCCCGGAATCCAGATTGCCCACAAATGCGTCTCCGCCGCTGACCGTATCGCCCTCCGTTTTCACCTGCACGTTATACAGCTTGGTCTTTCCCATGTTATAGATGTTAAACATGATGTTGGCTTCGCTTCCCACAGAGATACTCGAAGGCATAACTTCCGGCTGACTGATGTCCACGCGCGCTTCCTGCTTCACCGGTATGGACACGCTGCTGGTACTTGTGTATGCGTTCACATGCTCGTCCTCATAACTCATATTCACATCCAGCGCATACGGTTTCTGCGACAAGTCCGCCTTTGCTTCCAGTTCAATCTGAATATCCTTTGTTCCGTTCTTCTCCATCCGGTCCACGAAGATCGTGCTGGAACCTGCCGTCGGAAGGAACGCCGCATATGTAGTTTCCTCGTCTTTTCCCTCCACTGCAGCTTCGATCTCGAACATCATGTTATTTACACTGGTAGCGGTCGATGTATTTTTCAGATGCAGCGTCAGCATAAAGCTTTCGCCCGCATGCACCGTCTCCGGATTCGTCTCAAATCCGGTTACAATCACTCTCGGAACCGAGGATTTTCCATCTGCGCCGACTCCTGCCGTTCCTTTTAACTGAATATAGGTATCCAGCGTTGTCGTCTGACTCTCTCCGTCAGAATCCCGATAACGCACATCAAAGGAAAGCTTCTGATAACCGCTTCCCACATCGCTTCTCGTCTTCAGTTCCCAGGTCAGCTCCCGTCTCCTGTCCATGTCATTCATTCCGGTGTCTGTGCCCGGAAGATCGTCAATTCTCTGGGAATAATTAGAGTTGGTGATCTCAAACGGCCAGGCGGTCGTATCCGTACTCAATACCGGTGTTACAACCGCGTCTGTCACCATCGTCTTCCCCATGTTTACGACCGGAAGCACAATGCTGACCGTAGAACCCGCGTTCGCAACCGGCGTCACCCAGCTTCCGCCCACCATCAGGAAATGGTCGGGGTTGATGATGGGATCTTCGTTGTTATCGTCGTTTGAATCGTCGTCCTCTTCGTCATCATCGCCGCTGACAGTTGTACCCGTACTTCCTGTACCTGTTGATCCGGACATGATTTTATCCATCTCCTTTTTTTCTACCTCTACATAAGCATCCAACTCCTGTTTCGATGCAAACTTGCACTCCATCTCATTATACGCCTTATCACCTGATTCTGCATTATTATATCCTATCTGCTGATATGCTTCAGCCAGAATCTTATCTATCTTGACAGCCTGATCTGCATTTGGACGCAATGATATTTTGTACGCGTTTAAAACTGCCACTGCATATTTTTTATCTTCCACTTCGACTTTTGTTTCTTTCGAATTCTGTATATTGCTCTGTGTATTATTTTGAGACCCCGAAGGATTTGTAACTTCTCCATCAGGTGCCGCCAGCACCGTCATCCCGCTCCCCGGCGCCACTGCCGCAGCCGCCGACGCCAGCATCGCCATGCACAGCACGGACGCCATTCCTTTTACAAACCGTATCTTCATTCCTCTTCCTCCTTATATTCGCTGCGGTCTTCCACCTTCACGATCTTGCCGTCTATAATATGGAAGATCCGATCTGCAAATCCCGCCAGATGATTATCATGCGTTACCATAACCATGGTCTGATTCTGTTCCTGAACTACTTTGCGCATTAACTTCAGCACCTCTGCCGAAGTGTTGGAATCGAGATTTCCCGTGGGCTCGTCCGCGAAAATAATCTCCGGATCCAGCACCAGCGCTCTCGCCACGCCCACGCGCTGCTGCTGCCCGCCTGACATCTCGTTGGGACGGTGCTTCATATGTTTGGGAAGGCCTACCAGCTTCAGCATCTTCACTGCCTTGGCCTCCCTGGTCTTCTTGTCCATCCCCCGGAAGGTAAGCGGCAGAGCCACGTTCTCAATCGCATTCATTGTTCCCAGCAGGTTGAAAGACTGAAAAATAAACCCGACTTTTTCCCGCCGAAACTTCACCAGCTGATTCTCGTTCATCTTCTCCAGATGATGACCGGCAATGATTACTTCGCCTTTTGTGGGCTTTTCCAGCCCTGCCAGCATGTTCAGCATTGTCGATTTGCCGGAACCGGAAGTTCCGACAATCGCACAGAACTCCCCTTTATATATCGTCATATCCACGCCGTTCAGCGCGCGGACTTTCGTATTTCCCACCCGGAATATCTTATAGAGGTTTTTCACCTGTATCACAGGCTCCCGTGTCTCTCCCACTATTGTCCTCCCATATTCTTTCCCTGAATTTAAGCATACTATTCCCTGCACTCTTTCCAGTATAACATAAAATCCAGCACACAATTCTTAATAAATCTTAAAATTTGCTCACTCCTGAATCCGCAGATTCGGCCATGTCCATTCGATCAGCTCGTCCGGGTACTGATGATCGATGAATTCCTCCACCCGGTTTCCCGCCGTTATTCCCTCCGTCCGTTCCACATAACGAATCATTGCCGCCGCAGAGATCAGAATGTCGCACGCCATCAGGACCACGCAGATCCAGGTCAGAATCTTCCCGGTGACCGGCGGAATCTTCTCAATCCATCCGCTGATGGGCGGACAGCAGATTTTCACCCATACAAGCGCCAGGATTCCCCAGAAAACACAGAACAGAAGATTGGTCCTGCCCCCGATATTAAAGGGCATATCGCTGTAATCCCAGAATGTGGTTCCAAAAAACACCTCCGTGAAAACACTGCACAGATATTCATAAGTTCCCCCAAGAAAAAAACCACCCAGAAATATATAACGGTCTTCTTTCTCGGAAAAGCCATGAAGCAGCAGTGTCAGAAGCGCCGCTCCCACTCCCCATACAATACTGAACGTTCCGTAGAGAACGCTGGAACGGCTCATCCAGATATCCGCCGTCAGCTTCACATAAACTGTCTCGATCAGATCTCCCCCCAGTGCGCCGATAAAAAAGACCCAGATCAGCTTATCCAGACAAAGCCCTTCTGCAAAGACATAACCGCTGTTCCTCTCCTTTTGCGCCGGCTTCAGCTTCGGATAGGCTCTGGTCAGACGCCGCCAGATATGCGCCGCCAGCCAGCTTCCAAAATTCCGCTTCTGTTCCTGAAGTTCTTCCGTCAAGGTCTGTACGCCTTCCAGAAGCGGCCGCCTTTTTACCGTGTAAACAATTGCCGTAAAGTCCAGAATCAGAAGAGCCAGCAAAACCAGCGTCGCAATCCGCAGCGCCAGAGCCGGTATCATATGGCAGACCATATACAGCACCGGATGCACCAGCAGCAGAATCACCAGCGCGACTCCGCTCAGGAACAGGGTATAGACAACGCCCATCTTCTGCCCTGCATAAATAGAACGGCTTTCATTTTCCCACAGTTTTTTACCGGTCACACGTACCGATACTTCTTCCGCGAGCTGCGCGCAGGAAGAAACGATCACCATCAGCGCGACCATCTGAATCACATACCGTCCTTCCAGTGTCGGCATGATCAGAAGCAGAAGATCCATCACAAGGCCATAGGAAAGACACAGGGGCATATTGAAAAAACCGCGGTTGCAGAATCTGCCGGTACGCACCGCCATATAGACGGTCTCCATGCACCATCCAAAAAACGAATAGCAGAACAGAAAAAACAGCAGTTCCCAGAGACTGTACTCCATATTTCTCACACTCCTTTGATATATTCTCTGACCTCATCATCCGGGATCCGTGACTCCCTGATCTTCTGTATGGCCTTTTTTCTCGTAAAAGCATCCAGACGAAGTTCCCGAAGGCCTCTTACCGTACGCACCGGACAGGTGACAAACAGTTCCGCAAGCAGCCACGCCGCCGCCATCTGCGCATAATAACCTTCCGTAAATTCCCGGTCCAGCGTCTGAAAGATCCGTTCCAGATACGGCCCCGTCTCTTCTTCTCCCTGAAGGTCCGCCATACTGATCTTTTTTTTGCGGGAGACTTTCTTCCCGTCCGCACGCAGTTTCACAAAATGATCCAGAATCATGATCAGTCCCACCCGGACCGGATATTCCTCTCCCGAATTCAGATACGGTTCCAGAAACTTCCATGTCTTCTCCGGATACTTCTGTACCAGCTTCAGTCCGCTGCAGACGCTGTCGCAGACAGACCAGTTGTCTACCCGGGGGATGAAATCCGCAAGATAACGCAGCAGTTCCCCGATCTCACTGCAGGCACAGCCAAGAATCATTCCCCGCAGCATCGTTTCTTCAAAGTAAAGGTCCTCCTCATAAGACAGTTCTTCCCGCCAGTCGCCCCGGGACAGTTCCCTGGCGTAGGCCCGAAGCGCCGGAAGCCGCACGCCCAGCATGTTCTTTTTTCCGGAAGCAGGAATGAGCGATGCGGAAAACTTCTGATAGCCCGCATCGCTCATCTGATTCAATCTGTTTCTGATCTCTTCTCTCATCTGTATCCCTCATATATGTTCTTCGAAAAGCCGTACCTTTTCAGGTATTTATTCTGCAGATATCATATAACAGTATACAGACCGTATCTTCATTATTCAAGATTTAATTTTGTTGACAGGATCCGTTCCGTGATCACATGCATGACAATAATCTGCAGGATCTCCGCCAGAATCAGGTACAACAGGTACATAACGCTGAATGCATCATTACGGGAAGAGCCGACCCAATAGTAATAGGACCAGTTATCCGGAAGAATGATATTCATGACCGTACTGATAATGTTCCCGATGATTGACACGGCAACCGACATGGCAATATAGGCGACACATGATCCCACCACTTTATGAGTCTGGAACAGATGCCCTACGGCCATGGCCGCATATACATGATAGATACTTCCAACTGTTCCCAGAATCGTCAGCATGATAAACAGTATCAGATTGATCCAGAAAACCGGACCCACATCGATCATGGAGGACAGCACATATTTCCACGCCACAGCCAGAGAACGCACTACCTCTTCTGTGGAAAATACGGCGAGAATCATGCCGGAAAAGATTCCCATCAGAATGCTCATGCAGCTGATCAGCGTCGCCGTCAGCGCTTTGGATACAATCAGCTCCCATGTCTTCACCGGAAGCGTAAACATCAGATATCCTTCTTCCTTCAAAAGTCCGTTCCAGAATCGCTGTATTACAAACACCACCGTCATCACAAACAGACCGATAATTGCGGAGATGAACAGCAGAAGCATAACCACCATCAGGATCCCGTTTCCGGCCCCCATCATCCGCCCCATCATGGAACTGTTCGCCCAGGCAATCGTTCCGCGGATCGAAAAGCTCAAAAGCAGCGCGATCACCGGTGCCAGAATCCACATGGGAACAAACGCCTTGGACATGGATTTCAGGTCATATTTGATCAGTTTTCCCAGCATTACCATACACCTCCCTCAAACGGAACCGTCCGGAACACTTCCCGGAACAGTTCGTCCACTGATTTTCCTTCCCTTTCCCGAACGTCGTCTACCAGTTCCTGGCGAACCACCCGGCCGTCCCGAATGAACAGGATCTCGTCGAGCACCCGCTCCACATCCGCGATCAGGTGCGTGGAAATCAGCACAGTCCCCTCCGGATTATAATTGTTGACAATGGTTGTCAGGATGTACTCCCGGGCAGCTGGATCCACTCCTGCGATCGGTTCATCCAGCAGATACAGCTTCGCTCTGCGGCTCATAACCAGAATCAGCTGCACTTTTTCCTTCGTCCCTTTGGACAGTGTTTTCATCCGCAGCTTCTCGTCGATCTGCAGAGCTTTGCACATATGGCCCGCTTTTTCGCGGTCAAAATCCGCATAAAAATCTTCAAACAGGTCAAACAGATCACTCACCTTCATCCAACCGGCAAAATACGGTTTATCCGGAAGGTAACTGATAATCGATTTTGTGTAGGTCCCGGGCTCCTGCCCGTCAATCAGAACCATACCCTGATCCGGTGTCAAAAGTCCGTTCAGAATCTTGATCAGGGTCGTCTTACCGGAACCGTTCGGTCCCAGAAGCCCCACAATCCTCCCGCTCTCCAACTGCAGAGAAAGTCCCTGCAGCGCCCTTTGGCTGCCATAGCTTTTCCACACATCCTGGCATTGTATCAACATTCCACCCATCTATCCATCTCTCCTTTTCAATAACTCGAATGCCTGTTCTTTTGTATATCCGAGTTCTGCAGCAGACTCATAAAATCTTTGAATAATTCCTTCTGCAAGCGTCACTCTCATCCCCTCCAGCACCGCGCTTTCCTCAGTCACCGTCCGTCCCATAGTCCGGTTGGTCACAGTAAGCCCTTCCATATCCAGACCGGCCAGCGCCCGCTGCATGGTATTGGGATTCACTCCCGCTTCCGCTGCCAGTTTTCTCACACTGGGCAGCTTCTCCCCGGCATGATACCAGCCGGACAGAATCCTTCTTGTCAATTGCTCCTGCAACTGTATCCATATCGGACGGTTATCATCCAGTTTCCATTCCATCTGCCCACTCCTTTCCAGTTGTGTCGTTGTATTAATTATTTAATACAATAATAACCCCTTTTTTCTTCCCTGTCAACCCTTTTTTCAAAACATCAGGCAGGACGCCTTTGCACACAACAAAAGAGCAGGGAAAAGTATTCTTCCCTGCCCGTACGACTGCAAACCATATTTTATTCATTTACACTGTAATTCGGGGCTTCCTTTGTAATGTGTATATCGTGAGGATGGCTCTCTTTCAGAGAAGCCGCCGATATTTTCATAAATTCCGCCGTCGTCTTCAATGTCTCCACATCCGCCGCACCGCAGAGTCCCATACCGGAACGGAGTCCTCCCAAAAGCTGGAAGATCGTATCTTCCACATATCCTTTGTAGGCAACGCGGCCTTCCACGCCTTCCGGCACCAGCTTCTTCGCATCATTCTGGAAATAACGGTCTTTCGATCCGTTTTCCATGGCAGCAATCGAACCCATGCCCCGGTATACTTTGTATTTCCTTCCCTGATACAGTTCAAAGGAACCCGGACTCTCATCACAGCCTGCAAAGATGCTGCCCATCATACAGACATTGGCTCCTGCGGCGATTGCTTTCGTAATATCTCCGGAGTATTTGATTCCTCCGTCCGCGATTACCGGAACATCATATTCCTTCGCCACCTCATAACAGTTCATAATCGCACTGATCTGCGGAACGCCGACGCCGGATACCACACGCGTGGTACAGATGGAGCCGGGACCAATACCGACTTTCACCGCATCTGCCCCCGCCTCGATCAGCGCTCTGGCCGCCGCCCCGGTCGCCACGTTTCCGGCAATCACCGGAACATCAGGATACGCTTCCTTCAACATATGCAGGCAGCGAATGACATTGGCAGAATGTCCGTGAGAGGAATCCAGTACCAGAACATCCACATGCGCCTCGATCAGCGCTTTTGCACGCTCCAGTACGTTAGCCGTAATGCCGATGCCCGCTCCGCACAGAAGCCTTCCCTGTTCGTCCTTTGCCGCCAGCGGATATTTGATCTGCTTCTCAATATCCTTGATCGTAATCAGACCCTTCAGGTTAAAGTTTCCGTCAACAATCGGAAGCTTTTCTTTTCTTGCCCTGCCAAGTATAGTCTTCGCCTCATCCAGAGTAATTCCTTCCGGAGCGGTAACCAGGTTCTCCGAGGTCATGGACTCTTTGATCTTTTTCGCAAAATCCGTCTCAAACTTCAGATCCCGGTTGGTAATAATACCCACCAGTTTTTTCCCCTCCGTGATCGGCACGCCGGAGATCCTGTATTTTCCCATCAGAGCATCTGCATCCGCCAGCGTATGCTCCGGAGTCAAAGAAAACGGGTCTGTGATCACACCATTCTCGGAACGCTTTACTTTATCCACTTCTTCTGCCTGCTGTTCGATCGACATATTTTTATGAATGATACCGATGCCGCCCTGTCTCGCCATGGCAATGGCCATCCGATATTCCGTTACCGTATCCATGCCTGCACTCATCATTGGAATATTGAGTTTAATCGTCCTGGTCAGCCGGGTTTCCAGATTGACCTGATTAGGAATCACTTCTGAATAGGCAGGAACCAGAAGAACATCATCAAAGGTAATGCCTTCACCGATAATTTTACCCATCTCTTTTCCTCTCTTTCTT
>Ga0137306_102496_pt1 | contig 15303 bp, 19 predicted proteins | sample Inofroosms_March_FD_97187 | JGI IMG/M metagenome (GOLD analysis project Ga0137306, IMG submission 97187) | Mouse cecal microbial communities from Vienna, Austria - N-Acetylneuraminic and N-Acetylglucosamine D2O microcosms_March | ecosystem: Host-associated > Mammals > Digestive system > Large...
ATCTTTCATGGCAAGAAACTCTTCCCGCTCCCTGACCTTCCTTACTTTATTTCTTCTAGCCTGCCGTGCATTCTTTTCTATAATTTTATTTTCAAATTCATATTGTTTTTTCTCATAAACAGTTTTTACATAGTCTATCGCCAAACGATAGCCTGTCTCATCATTTACCAAAATTCCGTCTACAATAAATCCATTTTTCTCTATCTGTATCCCTTTTATAAGATAGATTCCCGATTTGCCAATCCGATATGTCCACCCGTTTTTTTCAGACCACACCGGAATGCCGAATCTCAAATCGTAATTGTCTGATATATGCTTGGCAAAATTCCGAAACAGAACAGAAACGCCATTGCTCCAGAAATCCTCCAGCTCTGTAATCTCTGGTATATGATTTTTTGGAAATTGTTCTTTAAAACGATTTATCGGCAATGTACTCATTGAAATCATCCACTCTCTTTATTTTCATGAAATCATTATAAATAATCCGTCAAAAAAATTCGACCAACCATAGAGTGACATTTGTTAATTTTTCGTCTATACTTTCTATGCAATATTTCCATTCTTTCTTGATTATCCTATGTTACTCTGACGTAACACAAGCTTTCTTTCCTAATGCATTATAGCAGTTACCTTCGTCTTTCCGCAACATTCAAATTTCTTGCCCCTTCTGTCTCTCCTATGATATAGATTTAGAGGGGCGATGATTCCGCCCCTCTTTCCATTTGTCAAATCTGTCCGCAATGTCCGCCGCAATGCTTGCAGTCTCCACCGCATTGAAGAGATATGCCATACTTGTTTGTGAAGAGTTCAGTTGCCTTGAATTTCACATGAACAGGGACATGACCAACTGGATTCTGATAAAAATTGAATACAGGAGGTCTGAAAATGGAACAATTACCAAAACGGATACACGAAAATGGCATTGATTATATCCTTGTCGGAGATTACTATATCCCTGACCTGAAACTGCCGGAGGAAAACCGCCCTATCGGGAAATACGGAAGCCTGCACAGGACTTATCTGAAAGAATGCCACTCTGCCCGGTACAGCAATCTTATCCTGACCGGGGAACTCTGGACGTATCTTGCTGACCTGAATGAACAGGCACAGGAAAGGCTTGACACTATCATGGAACAGATGAAAGCTGCCGAGGGTGTGACGGAAGAACTGAAAGCAGCAAATCAAATGGAGTGGGTGCAGCGTTGCAATAACATCCGCAACCGGGCAGAAGAAATTATTTATGCGGAACTGGTCTATGTATAAGGATGGCGGTTTTATTTGTAAAAAAACAGCTCTACAGCCGGAAAATTGAATGGGAAATATAATAATCTTACAAAAGAGCTACGAACCGCTTTGGCGGAAACAGTAGCTTTTTTGTGTCATTCTTTCGGTTTTTTCTTTCCGAACAGGGACAACAGCTTTGATTTCCCACGCTGGCTGGTGACTGCCGGAAGTACGGGGGATTTTTTGAATACACGTGCAAGGGCGATACGGTCATCTTCCGGGAGGTTCATATAATCAATTCCGAATACCCGACAGATAGTAAACGCCCGCTTTTCGTCGGCTGTTCCTTTGTGCATGAGGGCGTCCAGCAGTATTACGGGAATATTTCTGGCAAAATCCGCTGCGGGTGTTTCCGGTTCGGCAGTTGTCCTGTCGGATTCATGCCGGGTGCGGAGGTCTTTTACAATCCGGTCAAGGTCATCATGGATAACATGACTGAAAAACATCTCCTCGCTGACCTGCCCCAGCTCCAAAGTACGCATATAAAGGTCATTTTCTGGTGTCTGGTGCTGTTCCATGACGGACTGCCTTGCTTTTTCCAGAAGTAAATTCATGTCTTGGACACGCATATCGGCAATCCGGTCAATGCAGATTTCTATATCCGTCATCAGACGCAGAAATCCGGGGTGGCAGACAAGCTCACAAAGAAGCCGGTTGTTCATTGCACCGCTTTTTAATAAATCAACTGTGGAATCATCCAAATGCAGCTCATACAGGGAAGTGTTTGGATGATTTTTATTTTCAGTTAGCCCCATGAGGTAATCCATAGACAGACCATAATATTCTGCCAGTTTTGCCAGATTAAATGGACTTATATCGGTGCAGTTGTCGGATTCATATTTTCCCAGAGTGGCTTTTGCTATGCCGGTCGCTTTTTCAAGTTCCGCAAGTGTCATGTGGCGGCTGGTTCTTTCATCCTTTAATTTTTCCTGAAGCGTTAATTTAATATACATCACTTATCTCCTCCCAAAACAGCGTCAGATTCATTATAACACAGAGCATTTCCGAAAACGTGGAAATTTCCGTTTTTTTGGATTTTTTCTGACCTTTCGGACATACGGGGGAAGCCGGTTTATTTTGTTAAGATTTCAATATCACAGGGACATTGAAAACAGAATGACCGGCTGCAAGTGATACCGTTCCCGGGGAAGTAGTGCCATGACAGGAGCATACCAAAGGAACGAGAAACGCTGGGATAATTCCGGGCAGGAACGGATTGCAGGTAAAACGGCAGAAATAAAAAAACAATTTATGGAGGTAGGAACATGAAGTTAAACATGGAAGAAAAGAAAATCTTATACGCTTTCGGGTGCGGAAACCTTGAGAACACGATACACCGGTTGAAATGGATTACCGCCCTGACAGTGGACACAAAGGTAAAACGTCGGGTGCTGTGTCTGGCAAGAAAGCTGGACAGCAAAAGTGTTGGAGAATGGTATCCCTGCTTTTACCGTCATCTCCGCTTGGAAATGGAAAGATATTTTGAAGCAAAGAAGTATATCCGCATTGTGGAAAGAAGCACAGATTGGGAGGATTTATATGGGAAAGCTGTCTAAATACGAGAAAGAAACGATTGTGAATTTCAATGAGAAAGAAAGTGAAGCCACCATTTACACACATAATGCCGACCTAAAACGCAGGCTTGCGGAGTATAGCAGAAAATACCCTGCTCTGTGTCGGTTGAAGTGTCAGAATTTGGAGGGTGGTGTCACTTATGTCATGGACAAGTCAAGGCTGTCTATCCGCCTGATACCGCCTTACAGTGAGGAACGCCGGACAGCGGCAAGGGAATATGCGAAACAGCATGGTTTTCAGGCATTGCAGACAGGGGACAGAAAAACAGCATGATTTCGGGGCGGTTTACGGTTAAAACATCGGGTGCAGACTTGATGTTTTGACCGTTTCCTGTAAGCAGGGTACAAAGATAAGGGGTACAGTGAAATAGTACTTTTGAGCGTTGCAGGGAAGCAAAAAAATATATTGCAGAGTGCATGGCATTCTGGAAAGTGTCCTGTGTCGGAGTGCATGGGGCACTTTTGTTTTACAGAAAAAACGGGAGGATTGCATGGAAGATAAGAAATATCTCGGCTATATGCGTGTCAGCAGCCGGGAACAGAATGAGGACAGACAGCGGATTGCACTTCTTGAAATGGGTGTACCAAAGGAAAATATTTATATGGATAAGCTGTCGGGTAAAAATTTTGACAGACCACAATATAAGAAGTTGCTGCGGAAACTGAACGGAAATACGGTTCTGTTTGTAAAGTCCATTGACCGTTTAGGCAGGAATTACGCAGATTTGAATGAGCAGTGGCGTATTATCACAAAGGAAAAGGGAGCAGATATTGTTGTGATTGATATGCCGCTGCTTGATACCAGACGTGAGAAAAATCTGCTTGGAACGTTCATCAGTGATATTGTGCTGGCATTACTATCCTATGTGGCAGAGAATGAACGCCTTAACATCAGGCAAAGGCAGGCAGAGGGCATTGCGGCGGCAAAAGCAAGGGGTGTAAAATTCGGCAGACCGCCAAAACCATTGCCGGATAATTTCTATGAAGTTCATAAGGCATGGAAAAATAAGAAACTGACACAAAAAGAAGCCGCCAAAGCCTGTAACATGGCGGAAAGCACGTTTCATGACAAGGCTAAGAAATTCGGAAAAGATTAGGTTTTCGGGGAGATACGATAAATCGGAAAAGTGTACTTTTTCGATTTACTGCTCATTTAACCGATTGTATATAATTATACCAAAAATCTGCGAAAAAGCAAGAAATTTTGATGAAAAATCATTCTTCAAATTAGTTGCGAAAAAGTACACTTTATCTAAGGAGGAATTTCTAAAATGGCAAAGCAACCTAAATTAGTCACATGTAAACACTGTGGCGAGGAAATTGCGACAGGAGCAAAAGTATGTCCAAAATGTGGGGGCAAAAACAAAAAACCAATTTATAAGCGTCCTTGGTTTATTGTTCTTGTAGTTTTGATAGTTATTGGAGCGATAGGCAGTGCTGGGGGAAAAGATGAATCATCTAATACTGTAAGCAAGGAAAATAATACAACTACAAATGATACTGTTGCGGACAACAAAGATTCAAGCCAAAAGGAAGTAGAGGAAGAAATCAGTTATACCGCTTATAATGTTTCTGAGCTTATGGATGATTTAAACTCCAATGCTATGAAAGCAACTGATAAATATGAGAAACAATATGTAGAGTTGACTGGAAGATTAAACGTAATTGACAGCAGTGGAAAATATATTTCTATTACACCTGTCGATGATGAGTTTGCAATTATGGGTGTTCAATGCTATATAAAAAATGATGACCAAAAGACTGCGATTATGGATATGTCCATAGGAGATACAGTTATCGTCAAAGGAAAAATTACTGATGTCGGAGAGGTCATGGGATATTCTCTTGACATTGATGAAATTAGTAAATAAATTCATCCTTTAGCATATGACAGGATATGCTTTGTAAATGAATATTTGTAAACTTTTTAAACAGACCATTTTACTGGAAAGTAAAGCGGTCTGTTTTTTTCGGAAGTTTCCAGCGGAAGGTTCTGAAAAAATCGAAGAAGCGGAAAACGAGCGACCGGGAAAATTACGAGGTTCGGCTTCTTCGGGCGGGAGTACAGAGGGCGGCAAGCCCTTTGTGCAAGGGTACAGGGAGTGCAACATCCCTGTGCGGGTCAAGGGCGGCAGCCTTGCCCAGAGGAGTGTTGCCTGCGACACTCCATACTGGGTTATTACCTGACGCAAAAGCACAGCAAAATGCAGCTTCGCTGCCATTCCCCTTGTGGGGAAAATCTTGAAGAAACGGAGGGAAACAGTTTGAAATTGACAAAACACAACGGGCGTGCCGGGAAGCATGGCGTTTACAATCCGAAGCACAATGACCGCAGTTTTGATGTGAGCCACAGCGAACACATTGACGGGGAACGGGCGGAAAGAAATGTCTATTGGGACTGCTATAACGGGTACCGCCGGCTTGCAGAAAAGAACAGTGATGAAATCGAAATGGCTTCCACTTTTGAGGAAGTCGAACAGCTTTATTACCGCAACCGCTATACGGATTATACAATCGGGCAGAACGCCCGGAACGAAAAGAACCGACACACAGAACGGAACCGCACAACAGACGAAATCCTTAAAAATAAAAAGACCTGCCCAGAGGAAAGTTTACTGCAAATTGGGAAAATAGAGGAACACGCCCCAGCAGAAACGCTCTTTCTGATTGCAACGGAATTTTTTGCAGAATTTGAACAACGCTTCGGCTCCCATGTCCACATTCTGGACTGGGCGCTGCACATTGATGAAAGTACGCCCCATATCCATGAACGCCATGTTTTTGACTGTGAAAATCAGTATGGGGAGCTTTGCCCACAGCAGGAAAAGGCTCTGGAAGCCCTCGGCTTTGAACTGCCGGAGCCGGACAAAAAATCAAGCCGGTACAATAACAGGAAAATGACTTTTGACGCTGCCTGCCGGACTATGCTCTTTGATATTTGTAAAAAGCATGGGCTTCATCTGGAGGAAGAACCGGAATACGGCGGTCGCAAATATCTGGAAAAGCAGGACTTCATCTTAGCGAAACAAAAGGAAGAAATGGCGAAACAGTCCGGTCAGATTGAGTCCCAGAAAACGCTTATTCAAAGCCAGAAACAATCCATTCAATCACAGAGCGATATGATGTATCAGCAGCGAAAAGCGTTGCAGTTCCAGCAAAGCCGGATTGAAAAACAGGACGCAGCGATTCAGGAGAAAGAAGGAAAGCTGGAAGCATTGACCTTGAAGATTGATGATGTGGAATCCCTTATTGATGATGTTTCCGAAATTGCCTATGATAAGGCGGTGGAGGTTGTGAGTGATACTGTCCGGGTGGAAACGCACAGGCAGGACATTAAAATGGTGGAGCAGTCCAAAGCATGGGTACTCTCCCCGGAGCGTAAGGCTTCCCAAAAAGAAAGGGAATATGCTGCCGCCCGTCTGGACGGTGTGGTTACAAAAATCACAAAAGCCATGCAGACAGCAATGGCAGCGGTTAAGGCTACGCTGATGAAGCCGGAAGTCAGGAAAGCAAATACAGAGCAGATTAAGGAAAAAGCCAGAACGTCTATCCTTGATAAACTGCATAAAAATCAGGCTGATATTGCCCGGCTTGAAGCGGAAAGGAGAAATACGCTGCCACACAGAAAACAGGATATGGAACTTTAACAGGCACTTGCCATTTTCGATTGAGAATGATGAGTGCCTTTTTATTTTGGAGGTATTGATTTGAATGTGTTTGAAGCAGTAAAGCAGTCTGCCACGACAAGGCAGGCTGCGGAGCATTACGGAATAAAGGTCAGAAGAAATGGGATGGCGGTCTGTCCATTCCACAATGACAAAAATCCCAGCATGAAACTGGATAAGCGTTTTCACTGCTTTGGCTGCGGAGCAGACGGGGATGTGATTGATTTTACCGCCCGGCTGTTCGGACTTGGCTTGAAAGAAGCGGCTGAAAAACTGGCAGATGATTTTTTCATCACTTATGACAGCAGAGGCAGAGCGTCCCTGAAAGAATCTGTCCGGGCAAAGCTAAAACTGGCACAGAAAAAGCAGTCCAGACAGGAAGAGAGGGACTGTTGCCGGGTGTTGTGCGACTATCTCCATTCCCTGTATGAATGGAAAAAAAGATATGCTCCGAAGCCGGAAGATACCGAATGGAATCCGTTGTTTGTGGAAGCATTGCAGCGGACTTCTTATGTGGAGTATCTTCTGGATATATTTCTCTTTGGGGATACGGAAGAAAAAGAATGGATTGTACGGGAGCATGGAAAGGAGGTCAGAAAACTTGGAGAACGATTATCAGAAATCAACAGAAACCGGGGAAGAAACAATGTTACCGACATCAGGGAACACCGAACCGGCAGGGAGCGTGGCAGAAGTCCGGGATATGCTGGAGCTGAACGATAAAGGGAATGTGAAGAATACGATTGGGAACTGCCTGACGGTCTTTCAGTATGACCCGGTATTGTCCCATGCAGTCCGCTACAACCTGCTGACAGAGCGTGTGGACGTTGGAAAGCCACTGTGGTGGGTAAAGAACTCCCCTGCCCTTACGGACACTGATATATGTTATTTCATGTACTATCTGGAAAAGAATTACGGTCTTACCAGTGAGAAAAATATCCAGAAGGCAATCCGGCTGACCGCCGACCAGAACCGCTACCACCCGGTAAGGGATTACTTAAATTCCCTCTGCTGGGACGGGAAAGAACGTATCAGTCACGCCCTTTCCCATTTTCTTGGTGCGGAAGAAAGCGGTTACTGTCGGGAAGCCTTGCGGCTTTTCATGCTGGGTGCAATCCGCCGGGTATTTGAGCCGGGATGTAAATTTGAGGTCATGCTCTGTCTGGTGGGCGGTCAGGGTGCCGGAAAATCCACCTTTTTCCGTCTGCTTGCAGCCAAAGATGACTGGTTTACAGATGATTTGAAGAAGCTGGATGATGACAATGTTTACCGCAAATTGCAGGGGCACTGGATTATTGAAATGTCGGAAATGCTTGCTACCGCCAATGCAAAGAGCATAGAGGAAATCAAATCTTTTCTGAGCCGGTCAAAGGAAGTCTATAAAGTTCCCTATGATACGCACCCGGCTGACCGTATGCGTCAGTGCGTGTTTGGGGGAACATCCAACACCATAGACTTTCTCCCTCTTGACCGAACCGGGAATCGGCGTTTCCTGCCGGTCATGGTGGAGCCGGACAAGGCAGAGGTTCATATCCTTGCGGATGAAGCCGGTTCAAGGGAATATATTGGGCAGATGTGGGCGGAAGCAATGAATATTTACCGGAGAGGGGACTATTCCCTTTCTTTTTCCCCTGCCATGCAGGACTATCTGAAAGAATATCAGGCTGTTTTTATGCCAGAGGATACAAAGGCTGGCATGATACAGGAATTTCTGGATGATTTTAAGGGAAATATGGTCTGCTCCAAACAGCTTTACAAAGAAGCTCTGAACCATGCCTTTGAAGAACCGAAGCAATGGGAAATCCGGGAAATCAACGATATTATGAACCACTCTGTTTCCGGCTGGCAGGCATTTAAGAATCCCAGACGCTTTCCCGGATATGGCAGACAGAAAGGCTGGGAACGTGCAACCGGCACTGACAATCTGCTTGGGAATGGAACAGAGGGTTTTACGGAACTGACAGAGGAAGAAGCCCGTCAGATGGAGCTTGTCTTTGAAAAATAGGAACGGGTTGCAGGTCTGGTTCATGCTTCGTTGCAGGGCATGTTGTCGGGGAAATTTCCTTGATTTTGCAAGGTATTTGCTGTACCGGCAACCATAACAACCAAATAATAATAAAAAAAGAAAACAGGAACAGATACAACCATAACTGCCTGACAAAACAGGAATCTGCATTTTTTTACGTCCGTTGCCGGACTTCGTTGCAGCTTCTTCCTTGTCGGGCATATTTTTTCGGGAGGAAATGCCTATGGCAGAAAAAAAGAAGAAAGACAGTACAGGAAACAATAAGGTGCAGTTTATTGTGGTGCGTGAGTTTGCCGGAAAGCAGACCATGAAAGAAGCCTTTGAACATCTGATTGAAAAGCAGACATGTAGACAGTTTGAAGAATGGCTGGATAAAAAAGCGTCATAAAAAGGTTGAAATACGGGCAGGGGCATGGTATTATAATAGTGTCATGTCCCTGTTCATAGAAGGAGAACACTATGAACAGGAAATCAAAACCAAATCAGAAAATAACTGCCCTTTATTGCAGGCTGTCCCTTGAGGATGGCGGGAACACCGAGAGCATGAGTATCAGCAACCAGAAACTTATGCTTACTGAATATGCTGAAAAAAACGGGATGTTCCAGTATGAATATTACGTGGATGACGGTTATACGGGGAGGAACTTCAACCGCCCCTCTTTCCAGCGGATGATAACTGACATTGAAGCCGGGAAAATCGGCTGTGTCATTACCAAAGACCTTTCAAGGCTTGGCAGGAATTATATTGAAGCCGGCAGTTATATCGAAATCTTTTTCCCAAAACACAAAGTAAGGTATATCGCAATTACAGATGGCGTGGACAGCCTGACAAGGCAGGAAATGGACATCACTCCGTTTAAAAATATCCTGAATGACATGTACAGCCGGGACATTTCAAAGAAAGTGCTGGCGGGGCGTATGACACGCTCCAGACAGGGGAAATTTGGGGGAGGACAGCCGCCGCTTGGTCTGATGCGTGACCCGGAGGATAACGGTCATCTGATTATAGACCCGGAAACCGCCCCGGTTATCCGGCATATCTATGACCTTGCCCTTGACGGACTGGGGTGTATGCGGATTGCAAAACGGCTTATGGAAGAAAAAATCCCTATCACAAGAGTAAAAAGCGGTACGAACTGTGATGTGAATTACTATTCGTGGGGCAGTTCAAGAATTAACCATATCCTGCGGAACCCGTTCTACAAAGGCTCCCATTTAGTCTGCCGAACACACCAGAAAGGTATCCGTTCCAACACTTATGACATTATTGCCAGAGAGGATTGGGAAGTGATTGATAACTGCCATGAAGCAATCATCTCACCGCAGGAGTGGGAACGGGTACAGGAAATCATTGACCGCAGACCGCCGGTCATGCAGGGCAATAATTGTCCGTTTTACAATCTTTTTCATGGCATTGTCTACTGTGCCACCTGTGGGAAATCCATGCAGGTGCGTTATGAAAAAGTGGGAAGAACCGGAAAAAACCGGTTTACGGGGGAAGAACGGGAACCCATTGACAAAGCCTATTATATCTGCCAGACCTACAATCGGTTAGGGAAAAATGCCTGCACCAGCCACAAAATAGAAGCAAGGGATTTGTATAACCTTGTTTTGAATGATATTCAGGAGCTGTCCGCTATGGCACTGAAAGACGCTGATATGTTCTACCAGCGGTTGAGCAGACGCATGGAACACCGCTATCTTGCTGATATTTCAGAAATCAAAAAGGAACTGGCACAGATAGAGGCAAGAAATAAAGAGATTGATGATATGTTTTTCAGCCTTTATACCGACAAGTCAAAAGGCATATTGACGGAGCAGCGTTTTATGAAGCTGACAGCGGCTTTGGAAACAGAACAGGAACAGAATCAATGCCGGGGACAGGAACTTACGCTGATGATGCGGCAGTCTGACGGACAGGAAAACGATGTAAAATCTTTTATCAAGGAAATCCGGCAGTACGCCACAATCAAGGAGCTGGACGAAGCGGTGCTGAACCGTCTTGTTGACCGTATTCTGATAGGCGAAGTCAGAAAAGAGGGCAGGCAGAAGTATCAGGAAGTCAAAATCATCTATAACTTTGTTGGAGAAATTCAGGAATAATGGAATAAATGAGTTCATAACCTCTCACCTGATGGTGGGAGGTTATGCATTGTCAGAAACTATTTCATTAAAATAAAAAATACGGAAACAATGCGGGCACCGTTTCCGCTAAAAAACCATTGTTTTTTGTTCGTCAATGACTATTATACCACCATTCTGTCAAAAATCAATCTATTTTCGATATTTGTTGCAAAGGTAAGATATGGTTTTTGAAACAAAGCGGTAGCTTTCCATGATAGTATCGTTCTTTTCAAAATATATTTTATGTCTTGACATCCGATTTGTGAACAGTTCATTCAGTTCGCTGATGCCCTTTTGTTTCATACCTTTGCTTTTAATGAGCCGGACATACACATATACTAAACAGATAAAATCATGGATAACGGGATTGCTCATCCATTTTTCTTTTTGGTTTTGTGATATGGTTTTTATTTTAGCAAGCTCGGTCTGTATTTCTTTGGTTTTGTGGATTGTGATATGATAAGGCGCTTTCAGGCTGTTCAGCAGGCAGTTGTTATGTGCAGCCGCATTCCGCAAAAATTTGACAGACCAGAGGAAACTGCTGTAATCTTCTGGAGATTTGTAAATGGAATAATATAGCTGGTATAAATCAATAAATTTTCCAAAAGACAATACTTCGACAATTTCCCACATGGCATAGCTGTCATCCGCTTCCTTTCGTTTCCTGATAAGGTCGCTGGCGGCAGAATTGCCAATTTTATCATACAAATCTTTCCGTCTTGTATAATCTGTATCCAGATATTTCTGGACAATCGAATATCCGTCCTCATCAGCATTATTGCTTAAATCAAACAAAATCTTTGTTTTTAAAGCGTGTTCAATATCAAGTGCCATAGAAAGTATCAGTTTACGCAAATGCATATCCAGAGTAGACAGTTCCTGCAAATAAGAAAAGTCGAGGTTCACATATTGACCGGCTTTTGCAGGGATTCGATATTTCTCATAATTTTTCCCATATGACTTGAGTTTAAAATAATAATTATTGTGCCTTAAAAAATCAGCGGCTTCTTTTTCTGAAACATATTGGAAGGTTATGTTCTTACTTTTCATGTCCTCAATTTGTTCTTCTATCGTTAGCTTTGGCTTCTTCATAATATAAAATTCCCCAATGGTTATTGTTCTGTCTGAGATAGAGATTATCACAAAAGCCTTAATTCGACAATATTATTCGATAAAAATTCAATTCATCACTTGACAATGTGGCAAAGAGCTTATGAGCCAAGACGAGATTTCCGTCATGGACGGCGGCAAATGTATCTTGCAGGTAAGGGGCGCACGCCCTTTTTTCAGTGACAAATTCGACATTACGAAGCACCCAAGATATAAATTCCTCTCCGACTTTGACAAGAAAAACGAGTTTGACATTGAGAAGTACCTAAAACGCCGCCCGGCAGCAATCAAGCCGGAAGAACCCTTTGACCTCTATGAGATAGACGGGGACGATTTATAAGGGCGCAGGGAAAAGCCAAAGTGCGGCTTTCCCACGTCCTGCAAACAGTGTTACCCACAACGCAATATGCAAGCCAGTTATACACATTCCCACAACGCCGACTAAGACGGCGAAAAGCGCACCCCCTCTTTCTTTCATTCATAAGGGCATAAAACCTTAAAGGAGGTAATCATCATCAAGACCGTAAACACCGGGTACATGGTTCGTGCGCCCACAGGGGGACGCACCACCCCTTTACAACTGAATACCGCCACGCCGCAGCACCTACGCAGCGTGGGGACAGCCGCCAAGAAAAGGGCGGCTTTTTTGATACCAAAAAACCAACCAATACATTTTTTCAAGCCGCAGGAAGCGGCAGAAAGCGAGGGCTATATGGCATTTTTTAACAGCGCAGTAACCGTATTACAGACACTTGTTGTAGCATTGGGCGCAGGACTGGGCGTATGGGGCGTTATCAATCTCTTAGAGGGCTACGGAAACGACAACCCCGGCGCAAATGCTCATGTACGGTAAAGAAGCAAGCAACCGAAAACAAGAGATAGACCGCCAGCACCACACTATTCCGAACCAAAGAAACCAAAGAGCAAAAGACAAGCATTGTGGAAATGTGCATAACTGGCTATGGAATCATGGATAACTCTATTCACAGCACATGGAAAAGCTAAAGTGCAGCTTTCCCACGTCCTGCAAACAGAGTTACCCACAATTCCATAAAACAGCCAGTTATACACATTCCCACAATGCCGACTACTACGGAACTCCCCTCATTCTTTCTTTGATATTTCCCTATCAACAAATTTATAGAAAACCTGTTTTAGTCGTAATGTTCTTTGAAATATGCAAAACTCTATAAAAGTTATTTTTATCCTATTGACATGGCTGATATTTCTGGATATACTGTATATGTTCTTTAATATACAGTTGAAGAGAGGTGATTGCATGCATATTGTAATATCAAATAGTTCTGATTTGCCGATTTATGCGCAGATAAAGGAACAGGTAAAAGAACAAATCTTAACAGGGGAACTTGCAGAAAACGAAACGCTTCCTTCGCTTCGGCAACTGGCAAAAGATTTAAAAATAAGTGTGCTAACCACTACACGAGCCTACAACGAATTGGAACAGGAGGGTTTTATTACAAGCCGTCAAGGTAAAGGCTTCTTTGTGATGTCAAGCGGCTCAAACTTAATCAGAGAGCAGCTAATCAAAGAAGTAGAAAAAAACCTTAACAACGCAATACTGGCAGCCGGGCGCATCCCTATGTCTGATGATGAAATTGTCAGTTTGTTAAAACTTTTATTGGAGGTAGACCATGACTGAAAAATGTTTGGAATTAAAAGGTGTAAGCAAGAGCTTTCAAGGGTTTAGACTCAATCATATCAGTTTTACTTTGCCGCAAGGTTACATTATGGGACTGGTTGGTTCAAATGGCGCTGGAAAAACAACAACGATACGGCTTATTCTTAATATGCTTGAAAAGAATGAGGGAGAAATTCTGGTTTTTGGCAAAGATAATGTACTTCACGAAAAGGCGGTAAAACAGGAAATCGGTGTTGTATTTGACCATATGTTTTATGTTGACAGTTGGACAGTAAGGGATACAGAAAAGGCGATTTCTATTTTCTATGACGATTGGCAGCACAATACATTTGACGATATGATAAGACGTTTTTGTCTGCCGCAAAATAAAAAAGTTGGCGAGTTATCGCGTGGTATGCAAATGAAACTAATGCTTGCCTGTGCTTTTTCACATAATGCGAAGCTGCTTATATTGGACGAACCAACAAGCGGACTTGACCCCGTTACCCGTGACGAGTTTTTAGAAATTCTGCAAGACTATATAAAAGATGGGGAACGGAGCGTTTTATTCTCAACGCATATTACTTCTGATTTGGAGCAGGTTGCCGATTACATTACGTTTATCAATCAGGGCAATATGATTTTTACGGGCAGTATGGAGGATTTGATAAACAGTTATCGGCTTGTCAAAGGCAGACCGCAAGACCTCACGCCGGAGCTTGAAAAAAATATTGCCGGATTGCGTAAAACAAATATGGGATTTGAAGGGCTTATTGCCGCAAATGAAGCAGTTCAATACGGGCATTGTATTCTTGATACTGCCACGATTGATGATATTATAATTTGTATGAGCAAAGGAGGTATAAAGAAATGAGAGCTTCTATGAAAGTCGCAAAATTGGATTTTTTCACGATGAAATCACAGCTATTTTCATATTTGTCGTTGGCAGCAATCGTTTTGATGTTTGGATTTATGGGTTCCTCTGTTACTGTGTTATGTATTACGGGCGCATGGTTCGTAGCATTGCAGGCTTCCAGCATTTTTGCCATACAGGAAAAAAACAACCTTGACCACCTATATGGTTCTGTTTCCGTTGGGTTAAATGATATTGTTCTTGGACGATATATTTTTATGTATGTAAACTATCTTATCACTGTTTTGGCGGTTATTGCCCTATATTTTGGCTTTGCGTTTTATCGAAACGCAGCGATTAGTATACAAGATATCATGTTTGGATTCAGTTTATCTTTTTTGGCTTTTTCTGCAATAACGGGAATACAAATGCCCTTATATTTCAAAATGGGCTACACCAAAGCCAAAATGTGGTCTTTGATTCCTTTTGTAGCAGTAATGGCATTCGTGTTAATTCCTTCTTTTGTATCCGCATTGTCTGGAATTGTAAAAAGTTTGCTGTCGCACACAATCGTTTTAACGATTGGAGGTATAGCGGTAGGCAGTATGATTCAATTCATTTCGTATCGAATTGCTGTTGTTCTTTATCTTAAACGAAAATAAGAAACAATAATTCAATGTAAGGAGGCAAAATATGTTTTTCAGTAAGTGCAAAAAGTGTGGCGGCAAAAAAGTTTCCATCATCACTAATATTGACATTGAAATACACGGAACCATGCGGAAAGCAACAAATGTCCCGGCAAAACAATGTGAAAAATGCGGGGATATTGTTGTGAACGATATTATATTAGAACGCCTGAAAAAATATGCCCATGATTATCCATCAAGGAATCTTGATTATGCAAAATATGAAGAGGAAGAAAGCGCAGCGTCACAAATCCTTTTTTAGTTGAATGATAAATATGCAACCGTAAACCATGCACCGCCCTATGTGGGAGAAAGGGGGAATCATTTATGCCTTGCACAGAA
>Ga0137306_102498_pt1 | contig 15290 bp, 8 predicted proteins | sample Inofroosms_March_FD_97187 | JGI IMG/M metagenome (GOLD analysis project Ga0137306, IMG submission 97187) | Mouse cecal microbial communities from Vienna, Austria - N-Acetylneuraminic and N-Acetylglucosamine D2O microcosms_March | ecosystem: Host-associated > Mammals > Digestive system > Large...
CTTCAAGACCGGCGCGTTGAAATATCTTGTGTCTACGTTCGATGTTGATGACAGGATAATCCGAGACACTGAATTCGGTCGGGGAAGGAAAGTGGTGACATTCGCGAATGTGTTGAAACATAATGTCTTCCCTCTTGCCAAGATTGCAGGCTTCATGCTTGAGACCGGACAGTATGAGATGGGTCGCCCGGTAGAGATCGAATTTGCGGGCAATATCAATCCAGTTCCCGGCAGGGATGGAGAGAAGGGCACTGTATACTGGCTGCAGATCCGCCCGATCGTCGACACTAAAGAGATGCTTGACGACTCCATAATGGATATTGAGGATAAAGATTTGATCCTGAGGAGTGAGACGGCGTTAGGTCACGGCATCATGGATAATGTGAAATATATCGTGTATGTGAAGCCGGACAAATTCGATTCTTCACGCAACACGGATCTGGTGAGGGAAATAGAGGAAATAAACGCCCGTTTTGTAGAAAAAGGGGAGCCTTACATTCTTGTTGGTCCCGGACGATGGGGATCGTCGGATCCTGCACTCGGTATTCCGGTGAAATGGCCACAGATTGCCGGAGCGAGACTTATTGCCGAATCAGCGTTGCCCGGCTACAGGATAGAGCCATCTCAGGGTACACATTTTTTTCAAAACCTTACATCTTTCGGAGTCGGATATTTCACCATAGATCCCGATGGAGGGAATGGATTCATAGATATGGACTATCTTGATTCGCTTCCTGCCGAACAAGAGAGCGACAGCATCCGCATTGTGCGTTTTCCCGATTCACTGACCATTGCAATCAACGGCAGAAAGTCGAAAGGAATTGTCCGCAAGCCATAAATCGCTTTATAAACAGATTGTAAGAATGCAAAAAATATATTCGATTGCAGTTTGGACAGCAGTCTCTGTCCTGGTGTCGACATTCGCATCGTGCACGCCCAAAGAGGTGCGTGATAAACTTGTCGAAGCAGAATCGGTCATGGAGGAAATTCCGGATTCAGCCTTGCATATAATCGCATCTGTCGACACCACCGATCTGAGAAATCGTAAAGACTGGGCAAAATATGCCTTACTTAATGTCCAGGCTCGCACAAAGAATAATGAGATTATCACGTCAGATTCACTGATCAGCCGTGCTGTTACCTATTATCAGGAGAAAGGGGATTCACCGGATCTGATGAAATCTCTATTCTATAATGCCGATATATTATGTAATCAAAAGAAGTTTGACAGGGCATCGTATATCGCTACCAATTCATATGATCTGGCTTTAGAATTTAAAGATAGCTATTGGATTGCCAAAACTGCAGAGCAGCTGTCAGATATTTATGTAGCTTGTTATAATGAAACCGAGGCTAAAAAGTATAATAGAGATGCAATTGTTTATTATGAAAAAGCGAATAGAAGATTGAATCATTTATATTCATGGTGTGATCGTGCGCTTCTTGAGGGAAACAGTCTCAATTACAACAGAGCAATAGAAATAGCGGATAGTATAGCTGAAATAGCAAGTGTTGAATTGAACGACAGTTCTTTACTGGCATGTTGTATTGATGTAAAGTTCCCGATCTGTTTTAATGCTGGAAAATATGAAGAAGCAAAAGAATGTTTTAATAAATTAGAACAGCTAAAGTCATTTTCAGATATCCCAATTCATTTTTTTGCACATATAGCATTGATCTATTTGCACGAAGGGAAAATAAACAAAGCCAAGCTGCTTGTTGACAGTATTGACATAAATCAATGTGGTCAAAGAGAGCGTGCAGCTTTTTATAACATGTACAGACAATTCTATTTAAAATTAGGTGATTATAAGAATGCATATGATTATCTTGACAGTATAATTCATATTCAGAATAAGATAACATGGGATATAATGGATAATAATATAGCATTGGCTCAAAAGGGTTATTATGATAATAAATCGGTTGAATCTTTAAAAAAAGAGTCTAAATCAAAAAAGCAAGTGGTAATAATAGTAATAATTGCTTTGACAATTATTATTATAGGATTTATGATATATCGAATTTCAATAAAAATAAAGAATAATAAAATTGAAAAAAGTATTAATGAAATAATTATCCTTACAGAACAAATAAAAAACAAGTCTATAGAAAATAAAGAACTGTCTAATTCTATTCATGGTAGGGAAGAACAGATTTCTAATATGGATATAGAGATAGAAAATCTTTTTAGAAATCAATGGAATACTTTGAACAGGTTATGTAATGAGTTTTTTGAAAAAGAATCACAAAGTTCGAAATTGTCTTCAGTAGCTTCAATAGAAAAAGAAATTAATAAAATTGTAAATCGAAAGAATATCGGGAGTATAGAAGAGTCAGTAAATAGATATATGAATAATATAGCCGTAGTTTTGCGGGAACAATGTTCATTTCTAAAAGAGGAAGATTTCATATTTATAATTTTGGTGTATGCGGGGTTTGCCCCACGCACGATATGTATGTTTACCAACATAAAATTTAAACATTTTTACAATAAAAGGTCAAGACTGATTGAACGCATAAAGAAATCAGACGTAAAGGATAAAGAATGGTTTGTTTCAAGATTTCCAAAATAATTATACATCTGATTGTTTTTTTATATTGCTAATCTATTGAAATATAGAGATATAACAAGTGAGGAATTTTAAAAAATTCCTCACTTTGTATTTTGTTGGTTTATAGATTGTTATGAGCGTGAGTGAGGAAATTATATTTGTTAAATTTTTGTAATTCCCCAATAGAATAATGTATATTTGCACAAATAAAATCAGCAATATGAATAGAAAAATTGTACTTGTCTTAATTGCAATCATGCTTTTGCATTTGCCATTATTGTCTCAATCATCAAATGGTAATAGTAAAAATGCAGTCGCAATTTTATTAAAGGATCCTACGAGGAATAATAATCGTCCCAAGGCGCCGTCTAAGCAGTTTATAGAATGCTGGTATGGGGATGGTGAGTTAAGTTTTGACTTTACCATTCCAGAGGGAATGTGTAATCTGAACGTGACTGATGGAAAATCGGGTTTTGTATATAATTATGTATTCGATTCTTCTGAACATGCCGAGGTGTATGTTGGCAATCTTGAACATGCAGATATTACCATTACCACAGCGTTGGGTCATACGTATATAGGAGAAATCTTAGTAGATTAATATTCTGCCGATAAGGTAGAGTTGTTTATATAAACTTAAAAATACGATTTATGAAAGAATTATCGAAACAAAAGGTTATTCCAACCGCCGACTTGTTATCGGAGATGGAATCGGTAGAAATTGTCGGAGGCTTGCTGGACGGAGGAATATCGGGAAATATATGAACGTATTGTTGAAATATCGGAATGGGCTATTGACTTGTGCGACAAATTGAAAAAGAAGTTTTATGCAAACATCACAACCAATGGCACCCTTCTTACAAAAGAGAGAATTGAAAAGTTACGTCAGCTGGGGGTAGTGCAGGATATTTTTGATACAGAGGCAAAGGCAACCAAATGTCTGGAGTGTAGGTATCCAAAGAGTAAAATATTTATTTGTTGTGTTGGAAATATATAAAAAGACAGTATATTTGCATAGTATTATTAAAATATTATCAAGCAAGTGTTAGTATTTAAACGAAAGTAAGTGCAGGATTGTCTTTTATACTATATTCGGACACTTGCTTATAAAAAATGTAAGATATGATTAGTAAAACACACGTAAATCAATATCATCAGATTTTCTCAGTAGTTTTATTTTTGTCTATTATGCCGATTGTCTGCATGGCTAAGCAGGCGTCACCATTGAGTGTAAATTCAATGGAGTCAAATGTATTGTCGGCAGATTCAGTAGCTTCCGATTCAATATCTAAAACAAGGGATCTTAAAGAGCTTGTTGTGGAGGCAAGCAATGTCACAAGGCGCGGAAATGCAGAGTCATATGTCATTACGAAAGATATGCGAAGAGGTTCGCGTACTGCCGGTGAATTGCTACGTAAAATCAATGGTATGCATTATCTTCCTTTTACGGAGGCTCTTACATATTTAGGCTCAAGTAATGTGGTGCTTCTTGTTGACAGTCTACAGAAAGATGCATCTTATATTAAGAGACAATCGCCCGACAGGTTTGACCGTATTGATGTGGTTCCTCAACCGGGAGGTAAGTATACCGGTTTTGATGTGCTGATCAATTTTCATTCAAAACCTAATTATACCGGTTTCGAGACGAATGTGCGGGAGAGTATTGACATAATGCCTGACGGAAACAATGGTAAAGGTAATGATTTTGCAAAGAACTTTACGTATCTTGACGGAACTTATATGTTCAATAAATTGACAGTGACGGCATTGGCGAATTGGCAATGGTCGAAGAGTGGCTCTAATGAATATAGGAGTACAGACTATCCGATGAGTGATTACTCGGAGATTCAATTGGAGAGGGATAGGAAAGATCCTCAGAATCTCAATAGGTTGAACAATATGAAAGTGAATTTAGCAGCAGATTATAAGTTCAATCCCAATCATAAACTTTCCTTTCAATGGCAGATAAATCCTTGGACGCGAAAAAATACTTACGATTACCTGATGAGAGTGCTCGACCACGGCAACGAGGAGCACGTGGGATTACATGCTCAATCCGAAAGCAGGAATAATCTGTCGAACACGTTCGGTCTTAATTATCTGGGAAGATTCGGACAATGGAATCTTGACTTGTCGGCGAATTATGCATTCAACGGATGGAGGTCTTATTATGACCTGGATCGTACGGACGATTATCATTTGCTTTATGACAGAAAAGATAAAACCGGCTATTTCTGGGGAGGCGTAGATGTTAACAGATGGTTTGGTGAATATAAATGGTATTTGGGATTCTCCAATTATGTTTATGTTACGGATTTTAATGAGAAGGATTATTACACCGGCGATCCGGTATCCGAGAATACTATTGTCAATGATAATCTGTATGCGAGTGTCCAGTATGTGCCATCACGCCAATTGTTTTTTACATTTAACGGAGGTATTTCGGCATATTCCAATAAGACCGGAGATATTCATGTAACCAAGGTGATGCCCCGTTTACAGGGTATAATCAATTGGGTTCCCACTCAAAAATTTGCTCTCCGCGCGTCATATCTTATGCAGACAGGCACACCGTCGCTCTCCCAGCTGATGGATTATGGTCAGTTCGTTAACATGTATAAATATCAGGAGGGTAATCCGGATCTAAAGCCCATCACCACGCAATGGGCATCTTTGAGGCTTACATTCTGGCGGAAACTGATGTTGTATGCCGATTATCAGTTTACGAATACGGGTGTATTCAATATTTATTCGGCTGCCTCCATGACGACAGAGGATTCCGGCAAGATGTTTTATTATGCAGCAGGAAAATACCAGAACGGGAAATCGAATGCTCTTTCAATCGGCTTAAATTTCCAGCAAGATTTGTCGAGATATTTCTCATTATATCTTGACGGAAAGATTACGCACAATTATGCCTCTTATGAAAATTACAGCAATAAGGTCTGGACACCTTCCGCTTCATTATTTTTATCATATAATCTGGAGAAACAGGATGTGAATGTTGCATTATCATATAGTGTGGATGGAAGCGGTTACGTCACTCCGCAGACTTATCAACGGGTAGTTACCGATGACATCATGCTTGGCGTGCAGAAAAATTTACTTAATAAAAAACTGACACTTGCTTTGAGCTATTTCCTGCCTGTGCATATAACCAAAGGAGACTGGAAGTATCGTATGCATTCTCCCAACATGATCCAGACAGGCTGGGGCAACGAGCAATTCCGCAAGAACAATATGCTGGAATTTACAGCTGTATTCCGCTTCAGCACCGGCAAGCAGGTGCGTAAGGTAACGTTGCAGACCGAGAATGCCAATGTCGGTTCGCAATTTTAGACAGCTTATTAATGGGCAAGACATTTCCCATATATATTCAGAGCGACGCGATGCAGTGTGGCGCGACGTGCCTGCGCATGATATGCAGTTATTACGGCATTGATTATTCGCTTGCGTTCATTTCTGAATTTTGCCAGGCGTCAAATGCCGGCGTATCGCTGAAAGTCAATCTCCCGACTGGAGATTGACTTTCAGCGTATTGTCTCTTTATAGAATTTTCAGATGAGTTCGGCGAGGAGGGTCGCGGAGGTGGCGTCGTTGACGCGGACACGGACGAAATCGCCGGGACGTACTCCCGATGCGGGGAATACCGCCACTTTGTTCTGGGAAGTGCGTCCGAACAGTTCATCGGCGTTGCGTTTGGATGTTCCTTCAACCAGCACCTCAAATTCTTTGCCGATGTCGCGGCGGTTGCTTTCAAGGGAAAGCTCGTTTTGCAGGGCGATCATGCGGTTGAGGCGTTCGATTTTTACGTCTTCGGGGATGTTGTCGGGCATTTCGCGGCTGGCAAGCGTGCCGGGACGTTCGGAATATTTGAACATGAACGCAGAATCGAAACCGGCTTCGCGCATCAAAGACAGCGTCTGTTGGAAGTCTTCCTCGCTTTCATTGTGGAAACCGGTGAACATGTCGGTGGAGAGTCCGGCATCAGGTATGATGCGCCTGATTGCCGCCACACGGTCAAGGTACCATTCGCGTGTGTATTTGCGGTTCATCGCCTTCAGTACGGAATTGCTTCCGCTTTGCACTGGGAGGTGGATATGGCGTGCGATGTTGGGGTATTTCGCCACCACTTCAAGCGTGCGGTCGCTCATGTCCTTGGGGTGTGAGGTGGTGAAGCGTATTCGCATGTCAGGCGCGGCTTTTGCCACCATCTCGAGCAGGGCGGGGAAGTCTACGGCATCAGCGTCTTCCGGGGTGAAATCATAGCTGTTCACATTCTGTCCGAGAAGAGTCACTTCCTTGAAATTGCGGTCACGCAGGTCCGCGAGTTCGCGGAGAATGCTTTGCGGTTCGCGTGAGCGTTCGCGTCCGCGGGTATATGGCACGATGCAATAAGAGCAGAAATTGTTGCATCCCCGCATTATCGAGATGAATCCCGAGACACCGTTTGAGCCGATACGTCTGGGAACGATGTCGCGGTATGTCTCGGTAGTAGAGAGGTCGATGTTGATTGCCGGCGCGCCGGTTTCCGCCGCCGCCACAAGGTTCGGGAGGTCAAGATATGCATCAGGACCGGCGACGATATCCACACCGTGCCTGTCTATCAGCTCCTGTTTGAGACGCTCCGCCATGCATCCGATCACACCTATTATGATGTTGCGTCCCAGTTTGCGCCGCATCGAGTTCCAGTAAGCTATGCGAGAATAAATTTTCTGTTCCGCGTTGTCACGTATGGAACATGTGTTTAGGAGGACAGCGGCGGCTTCCGTGTCGTTTTCGGTTGTTTCATACCCCGCCATTTCCATCATTGCCGCCACAACCTCAGAATCAGCCACATTCATCTGGCATCCGTAGGTCTCGATGCGCACTTTTTTGGAAACCGTGCAATTTTTATCGTTGTTTGGAATAAAAAATCTATTCTTTATAGTATTTTCTTGCATAAATTTATTACTTTTGTGCAAAATTACATAAATGCTTTAATCTAAGCAACACAAAAAACGATAAAGAACCATAAATCTAATAACGTTACATCATGAGTATCCCATTTATCACGGCAGAAGAGGCCGCCAGTTATATCAAGAACGGTGATAATGTAGCCTTTTCAGGTTTCACCGCTTCCGGTACTCCAAAAGTAGTGACGGTTGCATTGGCAGAACGCGCCAAGAAACTTCATGAGGAGGGAAAACCCTTCAAGATCAATGTGTTTACGGGCGCATCGACCAATGATCATGTCGATGGTGAGCTTGCACGCGCCAATGCAGTGGCAATACGCACACCGTATCAGAGCCACAGCGACATGCGTAAGTCGCTCAATTCCGCCGAGATGAATTATTTCGATCTTCATCTGAGTCACCTGTCGCAGGATTTGCGTTATGGTTTTTATGGAGACATAGATGTCGCCATTATCGAGGCTACAGAGATGAGCCCCAACGGAGAGGTTATCTTGGGTGCCGGACTCGGCATGACTCCGACTATAGCGCAGCTTGCCAAGAAAGTGATAATCGAATATTCCTCATATTACAGAAATTCTTTCAGAGGATTTCATGACAATTATGTGCCGCAGGATCCTCCTCATCGCAGAGAGATTCCGATCTACAAGCCGTCAGACCGTATCGGCAGCACCGTGCTTAAGATAGATCCGAAAAAGATTATCGGCGTGGTTCCCTCCAACGCATCGGAGAGCATCAAGCCGTTCACCGCGCCTGATGAGGTCAGCCAGCGCATCAGCGAGAATATCTGTCACTTCCTTGCGTCGCAGCTTCGCGAGGGACGCATACCCAAGGAGTTCCTTCCGATCCAGAGCGGAGTGGGCAATGTCGCCAACGCAGTTCTTTACGGACTGGGAGAGAATCCGGAGATTCCCCAGTTCGAGATGTATACAGAGGTGATACAGGATGCTGTGATGCATCTGATGGAGCAGGGACGTTGCAAATTCGCGTCTACATGCGCGCTGACGTTCTCAGACGATGCGATGCTTCACTTCATGGACAATATCGATTTCTTCCGCGACAAGGTTCTGATGCGTCCCGGCGAGATTTCCAATAGTCCGGAGATTGTTCGCCGACTTGGTCTTATCGCAATGAATACGGCACTTGAGGCTGACATTTTCGGAAATGTGAATTCCACCCATGTGCTCGGTACGAAGATGATGAACGGTATCGGCGGTTCCCCCGACTTTTTCCCACGCAAACCCTTCTTTTTTCTCTTTTTCTTCCTTTCAGAAAAGGGTGGCAAGATTTCGACAATCGTTCCTATGGTTTCGCATCTTGACCACAGCGAGCATTCGGTAAAGATCCTCGCTACCGAGCAGGGCGTCGCCGACCTCAGAGGCAAGGATCCGCGTCAGCGTGCCGAGACCATCATCGAGAACTGTGTTCATCCGATGTATAAGGAACTGATGTGGGATTACCTTAAGCTTTCAAAGGGAGGTCACACACCCCACACTCTCAAGGCTGCTTTCGCATTGCATCATGCATTCAGCGAGAAAGGCGACATGCTTGAAGCAGATTTCGCGAAATTTGTTTAAACAGTTTCTTAATGCGGAAAGTCGTATATTTACGACCTGTTTGACAGCAATAGTTTAGGCATTAATAAAACAATCGCTCATAAAACCTTTAAACGCCCGGCGGAGTTTCCGTCGGGCGTTTTCAGTAGATGCCGGGTATGTCGCTCGCTTTTGTCAGTTGTGAATCTTTGCGGTTATTGATCTGTTATCGGTTGTGATTACACGCACTATGTATATTCCTTTGCTGAGGTTTGAGATATCAAGCATGGTAGCTTCGTTGTGATAGTCTACCATAGTTCCGTCTGGGGTATAAATGTAGACCATTGCTGTGGAATCGGGAAGTGTGATGATTCCATTGTTTACAACTATTCTGTTATATGATGAAGTGATATCGTTTATGCCAACGGCCACGCCATCTTTAAACGTTATGGAATGTATGGTAAGTCCTTTGTTGTTGACAGATGCACATTTTAATGCCAATCGATACTTTCCTGTTGCGGGAAGTGTGAAATCCACCTTTTCTTTTGCGGGAGAGTCGGACAAGGCGTGAACGGGAATAACTTTTAATGAGGATCTTTCATTTTCGCCGGGTATGGGTACCGCTTCAGGATCTGAGTGTTTTTCACCTTTGGAATCGGGAGTGTCTCTTTCGATCACGCAGAGGTATATTTCGAGAAGCTCCTCATAATTAATGTCGGTCCGTGAAATTTCAAGATCGAGGGAATAGTTAAGGTTGGAAGAAGCAGAATGGAATGGAGGCAGATAAGCGATATATTCCATAGCTCCTTGTTCGCCCCTATTCTTGAATGCCAGTCCGTTATCTTGAGTGAAAGACCGACCTTGGAGAGATTCAATGAATTTGTCGTCTGTGAGGTCGGGAGAGAATGGCCATTCGGTGACCTTCCCTCCGGCAACCTTGTTATTTGTAGCGATGTCTCCTTCCATTATCCCGTTCAGGACAGACACACCGTAGGAATAATTATCCCAAGGCGCATTTATCAGCTCATTGTCGGTAAATGAAAGTTCTTCGGATTCTCCCACGCACAGTTTTTCTCCTATATTGATGTTTGGAGTGCGATAAATCCGATACCTCAGGTTTTTGGCATCAACATATCCGTTGTGTTTCCCAAGTTGTGCCCCCGAGAGTGCCGGCCATGTCACCACGGCAGCACCCTTCTCATTGATTTCAGCACGTATGGCAAAACTTGACAATGTTTTGGGGATGTCGTATCCCACCCATGCTTCCGGTGTTGTGGCGGTTTCGGAATCTGTGCCATAGAGTGTACATGTTGCTGAATAGGCGTACATGCCTGCTTCCGGCACATCGTCTTCAAATGACACTGATTTTCCAGGAATGGCGTCATCTCCGGTGAGTGTCTTTACGGTGACTGACGTGTTCTCTGTACCTGCAGAGTGTCGGATGACCGAGACTTTAGTTATTTCCGGAAGGCTTATTCCTGCATTTGTCTTGTCGGGTATCGTAAAGGATATCATAGCCTTGTTGGCACCCTTGTCATTTGGAGTGAATGAGAGGTCGGAGATTGTTGCCGGCGTAGATACGGACTCTTCAATAAGTATATTGTCAAGATAAATCTTATTCCGGTTGGTGGTATTGCAGCGGAAACCAAAATAATACGAACCGTTGGCAGAGGGTGAAAAGAATGCGTCTGCGGATATTTTATCAGCTTCGCCCTTGTTTATGTTCGCGGTTGAAATTGTTTCCATATTTGTCAATGAGGGTTCTGTTCCTACAATAAAGCCAAGGTCTTTAGGATCCGGTTCGATTATGCTGCCTCCCCATCCGTATCCATCGTCTTCCTCAACCTCATCCACCCAAGAAAGGCAAGAAATCTTGTAGGTTTTTCCAGATTCGAGTTTCAGAGGGGGAGTGATAAGGGCGACATCGGCACTTCCGGAATATGGTCCCGTCAATTCTGCATATCCCGAATAGTTCCTGTTCCACTTTATGCTTGTGCTTGATGTGGCAATCGTAAAATTGCTGAATGTTGACAAATCGGAAAAATCTTCAGAAAATGGCACTGAAAACGCGCCGCCCGCAAAGATTCCGGGAGAATTCTGTGAAGAACTTTCTGTGTCTTTATAAACAGAATAGACTGAATATACGTATGATCCTGGTCCTTCAAGTTCAGTATCGGTATATGGAGAATCTCCTTTATAGTTCTCTACTACAGTGACATGTTGACCTCCGTTTTTAGATCGGGTTATTCTGTGGGAGAAGAGTTCCGGATTGATCCATCCTCCATTGTATCCCAGCATGCGCGCCTGCCAAGAAATCTCGACTCCGTCTCCAACAGCTCTTGCAACTACATTAAGAGGCGGTAGCGTTTTTTCATCTTCTCCCACCCATTTGCAGGTTATGACAGAAGAAGATGTGCATTCCGAATTTTCACCATAGTCATTGAAGGGTGCAATGTAGTAATAGTACTTTCCCGGTGTGGATATTGAAGATTTGCTATTTGTTTCATTATCTATGAATGAGGCTTTCTCTCCGGGAGTGCCGTCCCTTATTGTTGCGATTATGTTTTCTGCCTTGTATATATCAGACTTGTTGTCGGAAATGTGGCGATATATATTTGCACCTATTGTGCCTGAAATCTCAGAATTGTCTTTATTTTTTGAAGGCCATGTCCACGTTAGGGTTGTTTCCAGTTTACCCGAATTATCTGCGGTTGCGGTTGCAGACGTCACTTTCTGTGGATAATTCACGTCTTTTTCGATCTTAAAACCTGCACATTGTAATTTTTTGTCTGCAAAAGATCCGTTACCGTACCAGCTGCGTATTCCAAACCAATAAACACCGTCTTCAGAAACTGTGATTTTGCAATAATCCTTGTTGCCGTCTGTGGGACGATATTGGAAATTTGGAGAAGTCAAGTCGCGATTGCGATATGTAAAGAATACAGATGTGCTCTCGGAAATTGGAGACAAATTGTTTTTGTCTGATCCAAACACGATATAGAATCTTTCTTCATCGTTATAGTCGGCAGAGCACACATTCGCATAGATATAATATATTTCACCACACTTTAATTCCAAAGGTGTTCCATATACTAAAGTAGCCCCGCTCTCGCCCTTGTTTACTGGCTGTGTTTCCGCGTAGGGAGTTGAATCGTCGACCCATGTCCATTTGCCGTCGGTTGTGCCGGACAATATTTCCCATTGAGCTTCAAATTCAGACAGAGTTGCAGGTATTCTGTATTCCGTAATGGAAGCCGCTGCCGACAATGGTATGACTGACAATAGTGTCAGCAGGGCATATTTTTTTAGTTGTCTTGGGTTCATAACAGTAATTTTTTTAAGTAAGTAGGTATTGAAAATTAGTTTATAATAAGTAAATGCTGTGCTTATTTAAATTTTGAATCTTTTGGATGCTTTCATGATTTCTCATCAGTCGCATAGCCCGCTATGCTCCTTCTTCGGAATCATGAAATCATCTCAAAATCTCCTAAAATTTAATATAAGCTAATTTCCAACACTTACTTAATAAAATTGAAGCATGTATAAAATGCCGTTATTTTTGAGCTGTTTTTGCCGCATAATGAAGGAGCATATGGTGATATGCGACTGAATTACAAGATGGAACAGCTCAAAATAACAAGTTTTAGAGTGTAAGATTTCATTACGTATTTAGTAGAAACGAAGGCTGCTTCATTGTTTCAAAGTAAATTTAAGAGTCCTGGAAGAGTGGCTTCCGGTAACCTTCAGAACATAGACTCCGGTTGCGAGCGAAGATGCATCTATTGTCATAGAATCTGAGCGGGATGTCAGGCTTTTCACTTCCGTTCCCTGAATTGAATATATTGTTGCCGAGACACAATCCTGCCCCGGTGCATATATGCGATACACGGAATTTCCTTGCGGCTCAATTATTATGCCCTCTGTGGCGGTGTCAATAATGTCGAATACTGAAGATGAGCCTAATATCTCTTTTATTCCAGCCAAGGCATCAACCTTTCCATAGCCCCATCCGGTGGAATTGAAAGTCGGTGCGGAGGCGGTTTCACGCGCGATCTGCTGGATCTCACTGAAAGTGAGGTTGGGATTTGCCTGGCGCCATAATGCCGCGATTCCCGCCATGTGTGGGGATGCCTGGGATGTTCCGGCACAAGAGGTCCAATAATAGGTCTTTTTGTGTTCGAAATCCTGATAGGAATATTCCAGGGGATAATAGATGGCAGCCGATCCTGTCGTTGACAGGTATGTGTTGCGGGAGCTTACAACTACCTGCCCGGGAGCACAGATATCAGGCATTATCCTGCCATCGGGCGTCTCTCCATAAGATGAGAAATAGCTTATGTCTCCGATTGTTCCTTCCTGATATCCCGAACCGGTAATATTTGCTGACACGTAGCTTCCTACTGCGAGGGTGTTCCGTCCAGAAGCCATATTGCTATTGCTTCCTGCGCCATCCGGTATGTCCAGCCCCGGTATATTCCGGTTTCCAAAACTCATATAAGATCCGTCGCAATACATGAAAACTTTCTTGCCCGGTTTTCCCTTTATCGTGATACGGGTAAAATATCTGTTTGCATTTGCAGCTGATCTTGCTGTAAGATACATGTTCAGTTGGGCTGTGTAACGGTGGTTGTATGTGTCGACACCGGCGATGCCTCCCATGAAGCTGTTAGAATATATGTTTTGAAACTCAGTGCCTTCTGTTATCAGGTCCATACGCCGGGTGTCAAGATACTCGTTGATCATGTCGCCCTGCGAAGCATATGATGACCTTTTTTCAGGTATTTGTAATGAATAGAGTATATCATCCGGTTTCGATCTGGATATGATATCAAGTGAGACTTCAAAAGGAGTGTTGTCTTCCCCCCATATCTCTATTGAGCCAAAAGTCTGGAAATATCCCTCAACTTCTGTATATCCTTTCAGTGCAAGGGTTTTTATGTAAGGATCTTCATCCGAAAGTAGCTTTATTATAGAACAAGGAGTGTCGCGTTCATTCCCCGCGGAGAGACATATTACGGCATCATATTTTTCCGCGATATCGTTGATTGCCTCCGTAAATTCATCGGTGCCGTCATGAGGCCCGAGATTATCACCGAAAGATAAATTCATGACACAAGGCTTACCTTGTTCGCTGGCGTATTTGCCTATGCGTTCGAGCGCATCAAGTATCTGCACGTTGTATCCCTCTCCGCATCCCACGATCAGTTCTGCACCAGGGGCTACTCCCCTTAGGTCCGGAGCATTTGTGTCAGAGGCGTCGTAAAAACTACCGCCCATTATTCCGAGCACATGTGTGCCATGGCTTTCGGAGCGGGTGTCGCTGGTGAATGTGGAAATCTGTGCCGGTGTCTTATATATTTCCGGGTTGGCTGTCGGTTCGGCATATTCAAGCACCATTTTTACGCGATTTTCACCATTCTCATCTCGGAAGTTGATATGGTTGGGGTCAATTCCCGTGTCGAATATTCCAAGCACTATCCCTTTACCGTCATAAGGCTTGTCAATATCTTTGCCTATCCTTATGTCAGGGATGTTGGAAAATGTCATGGCATTGTTGTTTGTACGCTTTATCAGGGAGGAGAGCTTGGCTCCGCTGACACCGTTTGATGCGGCTATATCTATGGCTTTGTCCGGACTTGTGCTTATTATTGCCGTTCGCGTCCCCACAAGGCTTACGATTTCCCCGCCTTTTGACTTTATTTCATCAAGTGCGGTTTCCGAGTCATATCTTATGATTATTTCCACCCTTTCATGTTTTATGGAGGGCATTGTCTTTGAGAACATTTGTCCGTTTTTTACGGAGGTGCACGAGGACACTATCTCGCGTAATCTGATCAAGTCGGCGTCGCTAAAATTCACCTGGGAAGTTGCTGCCAGAGATGCGATGCATAACGGAATGGAGAGAACTAAACTTCTTTTCATACGCTTGGAGGTTTATATTGCTATTCATTGCCTGTGCCTGTGTTGGAGCGAAACTGGAACGGAAAAAATCAAGCAGATGGCAGATTGTATAAATATTGAGCCGTTGATGCATGCTGATGCATGCTGTTATGGTTGCAAAGGTATAATTTATTATTTAAAATTAACAATAAATGAAATTAAATTTTTAAAAATAATTAAAATTTGTTGCTTATTTTACAAATTTAACTTAAATTTGACGCGATTAACAAGCGGAATAAAATATTGGAGCGAATATTTTGCAAATAAATTTAGTATTAATAATATTCTGCATCGGATGGCAGAGGCTG
>Ga0137306_102500_pt1 | contig 15281 bp, 6 predicted proteins | sample Inofroosms_March_FD_97187 | JGI IMG/M metagenome (GOLD analysis project Ga0137306, IMG submission 97187) | Mouse cecal microbial communities from Vienna, Austria - N-Acetylneuraminic and N-Acetylglucosamine D2O microcosms_March | ecosystem: Host-associated > Mammals > Digestive system > Large...
CAAAGCAATGAAGCAATTCCAGGGTATCTGTAAAAAATAAAGACAACATTAGATGGGGGCTGAATGGTGAAGGGTTATGAAAAGAAAATAGCAGCAGGGCTGCAGGGAATATTTCTGCTGATGGTACTTGCGGTACTGCTGTTTTTTATTTTAGGAGAATGGTTACTTCCAAGTGAAGGGGTCAGGGTAGAGAGCTGGTGTCAAGCGCTTGAATCTGAGTGGACGCGTTCTCTGCCGGACGGCAGCAGCGTATCTGTGGAAGTTCCAGGAACTTGTAAGGCTGACAGGCTTGAGAGTGTCAGTATTGAGACAAGGCTGCCAGAGGAGCTTGAGGAAGATACCTGGTTGTGTATACAGAGTGTCTGGCAGGATCTGGAGATATTTGTAGATCAGGTGTTAAGGCAGAGGTATTCTGCGGGACAATCCAAGATATTTGGCAGAAACAGTGCTAGTGCTTATCTGTTTCAAAAGCTGACGAAAGAGGATGCGGGAAAGATTTTAAGAATTACATCCATGACCGATTCACCTTATTCTGGCAAGTTGAGTACTGTATATATAGGGGATCGGATCGGGATTTTGAATTACCTGATCGCTCAGCATGGAATCAACCTTGCCTTGGAAGCGTTTTTGATTGTTTTAAGCATCCTTTGTATTTTCGGCAGTTGGGTGCTGCGTCGATTTTATCATAAAGAGATTTTACTGAGATATTTGGCATGGGGGAGTTTGTGGATTTCGATAAGTCTGGCTGCCGGCTGTGAAATGCGTCAGTTTTTATTTCCCAATATTTCAGTGGCTTCCAACCTCATGTATTTTTCCTTGCTGTTGATACCATTTCCATTTTTGGTTTACATGGATGGGATTCAGAGACAACGCTATCAGAGCGGATATGTGCTGTTAGAGCTGTTGGCTGTGATTAACTTTTTGGGATGTACCTCTATGCAGGTATTGCAGCAAATGGATTTTATGGATCTTGCAGCTTTTATGTATGGGATGCTCATGATTTCTTGTTTGTATGTTGCATTTACAATGGGGCTTGATTTTAAACGCAAAAATATTCGCGGTTATCGTCTTACTGCAGTGGGAATGTTGTGCATGGTTTTGATGGCTGCAGGAGAATTGTGGCTGACATGGCGAAGTCTTGAGAGCTGCGATGGTATTTTGATTTGCATTGGCATGATCGCTTTATTAGCCTTATCTGTCATTGAGAATGTACGTAAGTTATTCTCTCTGGAGCGTGAAAAACAACGGGCTGTACTTGCCAACGAATCTAAGGGTAAATTTCTTGCCAATATGTCCCATGAAATTCGTACGCCAATCAATACGGTAATTGGTATGAATGAGATGATTCTTCGCGAGAATCAAGATGATACGATTCAAAGTTATGCTGAAAATATCAATCATGCCAGTAAGATGCTGCTCAGTCTAGTCAATGACGTGCTGGATTTTTCCAAGATGGAATCGGGAAGCCTAGAATTATCCTGCAGCCCTTATTATTTGTCCTCTCTGTTAAATGATACGTTTCATGTGTTGAAGGCAAGGGCAGAGCAGAAAAATCTTATTGTTAAATTAAATGTAGATGAAGATCTTCCCTCGGTCTTGGTGGGAGATGAAGTGCGGATCCGCAAAATACTTCAGCACTTATTTTCTAACAGTATTAAATTTACTGAGAAGGGAAGCATTACTTTCAGTACCCAAGGGGAATGGAATGATGACGGAATATTTTGTCTCAGTTTTTCTGTTGCAGATACTGGGATTGGAATCCAAAAAGAAGATCTGGGAAGATTGTATGACAGTTTTACTAAGTTAGAAGAAGACCGGAATTGTACGATTCAAGGTTCTGGTTTGGGATTAAATATAACAAAGCGTTTTGTAGAACAGATGCAGGGGGATATCAGGGTACATAGTGTTTATGGTACAGGGACTTTGTTTACAGTAAGAATACCGCAGGTCATTGTAGATCCAGAACCGATCGGGGATTTGCAGCGCGCTTATGAACGCGAACTTCAAGAGTTTGAAAAACCACATGCAATCCTTCAAGCGCCGGAAGCTTGTATATTATCAGTGGATGATAATGAAATGAATCTTGCCGTGGTGCGGGGGCTTTTAAAGCGCACAGGGATTCAACTTGATACCGTAACTGGCGGAAAAGAATGTTTGCTCTATACCAGGCGCAAAAAATATGACCTTATTTTTATGGACCATATGATGCCAGAGCCTGACGGGATCGAGACATTTCATATGCTGCGGGCAGAGGCAGATAATCCAAATGTGAATACTAAGGTAGTGGCATTGACGGCAAACGCTGTTGCTGGCAGCCGTCAGGAATATCTAAAAGAGGGCTTTGATGATTATCTCAGCAAGCCGATTGTGGTAGAGAAGTTAGAACAAATGCTGTTGAAATATCTTCCAGAAGAACTTGTTTTTTTCAAAGAAGAGGAAACAGTGAAAGAATTAGAACAAACAGGGGTAGATCAAAATCTGGAGGAGACATCAAAGAGACAGGCATTTATTGACCAGGCTGCCGGACTGCCTTACTGCGGCAATGACAAAGAGATGTATCAAGAAATTCTTTTGGCATATTATGAGCAGGGGCAGCAGTATTTAAGGGAGCTTAAGCAACTTTATCAACAGCAACAATGGGAAAATTATGCGATTATTGCTCATGCCATCAAGAGTACTTCTCTTACAATTGGAGCTGCCGGCGTCTCAAGCCAGGCAAAGCAGCAAGAGCTTGCAGCCAAGGAAAATCGACTGCAAGACCTCAAAGAACAATGGGAAAAATTTTATCAGGATTATACAGGGGCTTTGGAGGAAGCAGCACAGATACTGGGAATAGAAGCAGAGCCACAGGAATTTGAAACTCACATTCTAAGTGACGCAGCAGACTTAGTGACACAGGAAGAGTTGACAAAAAGAGAACAATATTTGCCAGAGGATATAGAAATTGTGGATAGGTTGCAAACAGGTAATGCTGACAACAGCAAGGCTCCATTTGACCAGGAAGAATATTTTGAAGAATGTCAGATTTTATTGGAACACATTCGTGGCTATGAGATGAGTGAAGCCTTAGTGTTGATTGATAAACTTCTGTCAATGAAACATGAGCAAATACTGGAACAGGTACGCAGTGCAGTACATGATTTTGATTATGATAATGCAGAGAGCTGCCTTCAAACATGGATGGAAAAACAGGAGGTAGAGCAGTGAAAAAGGTAATACTGGTGGTGGATGATGACAGATTAAATCTAATGGTAGCTCAGAAGTTACTGTCAGAGGAGTATCGTGTTGCCGCGGTAAATTCAGGGGAACTTGCCCTTCATTATCTGGAACGGAATATACCCGATTTGGTTTTGTTGGACATACAAATGCCCAAAATGGACGGATTGGAAGTTATGCGCAGATTACAAGAGGATAAACAATGGCGTAAAATTTCAGTAATTTTTCTGACAGCAGACCGTACAGAGAAGACAGAGGAGACTTGTTTTAAAATGGGCGCTGTCGATTATATTGGAAAACCTTTTGTACCTGCAATTATGCTGCAGCGCATCCGCCGTACCTTAGAATTGGAAGATTATAAGAAGAATTTGGAGCAAATGGTAGAACAGCAGCTTCAAAGAATTACTCAGCTGCAGCAGGATATTATTTTTTCAATGGCTAATCTGATTGAGAGTCGGGACGGTACGACAGGCGAGCATGTGAAGCGAACCAGCGCTTATGTAAATCTGCTGGTCAAAAAAATGCAGGAGAAGGGGCTCTATGCCAATCAGCTCACCCCTTCTTATATTGATTATCTTAAGAAAGCGTCACCGCTGCATGATATTGGGAAAATTGCTGTTTCTGATACGATTTTACAGAAACCAGGAGCCTTGACTAAGGTAGAATATCAATTGATCCAGCTTCATGCGGAGGAGGGAGGCCGGCTGATTCGAGAAAATATGAGTACCATTGCAGAGCAGGAATTTGTAGAGATTGCCTGTGATATGGCCTCTTTCCATCATGAGAAATGGGCAGGCGGCGGCTACCCGAAGGGGCTTAAGGGAGAAGCGATTCCGTTAGCGGCAAGAATATTGGCCATTGCAGATGTGTTTGACGCCCTGGTATCTGAGCGACAATATAAAAAGGGAATGAGCCTGGAAAAAGCATTTTCGATCTTAAAAGAAGAACGCGGCGTCAGTTTTCAGCCAGAGCTATTGGATGCTTTTTTAGAGATGGAGGAGGAGCTGCGGGAATTGATGCAAGAATTTTCCTTGTAAACAGATCACTGCGGGTTGTTCCTATGAATTTCAGCAGTTTCTTAAACAGGAAATCCAAAAGCGGACGCCCTTTCGAACCATAGTGGTAAATAAGGCATCCGCAACGATTTCCTGTAATTGTGGTGCAGAAGCGTTTGGCGTACTGTTTTTAAGGAAATAAGAAAAATTTCATCAAATAGGTTCCCCACGAATATGCAGATTATTCTAAATATATCAGAGAGTAAGAAGCAGATTCGCAGAAATCATAATTGTCTGTTATTTTAAGATTTTGCGGAAATTTTTCTTTCCCTTTTTCAGCACCATTCCTTCTGAAAAGTCATCGGTTTGATAGGCGGTTTTCGTATCACTTACTTTCTCTCCATCTACAGAAACACCGCCTTGCTCTACCGCACGGCGAGCTTCGGAACGAGAGGGGGTAAGTCCTGATTTTACCAAAAGCGCCAGTATATCAATAGAGCCGTCTGTAAAATCTTCTTCTGTCAAAGTGACAGAGGGCATATCAGCGGCATTTCCGCTTGAGAACAGAGCTTTTGCAGATGCCTGTGCTTTCTGTGCTTCTTCTTCGCCATGTACCAGCTTAGTCAATTCAAATGCTAGAATTTCTTTGGCTGTATTGAGCTGCGCACCCTCCCAGGAATCCATCTTGTCGATTTCTTCCAGCGGAAGGAACGTGAGCATACGAATACATTTTAATACGTCTGCATCTGCCACATTCCGCCAATATTGATAGAAATCAAAGGGAGAGGTCTTGTTGGGATCAAGCCATACTGCGCCAGATTGGGTCTTGCCCATTTTCTTACCCTCAGAGTTTAAAAGCAGAGTAATCGTCATGGCATAGGCATCCTTGCCCAGTTTGCGTCGAATTAATTCTGTACCGCCCAACATATTGCTCCACTGGTCATCCCCGCCAAACTGCATATTACAGCCATAGTTCTGAAACAGGGCATAGAAATCATAACTCTGCATAATCATATAGTTAAATTCCAGGAAACTTAAGCCTTTCTCCATGCGCTGTTTGTAGCATTCAGCGGTGAGCATACGGTTGACCGAGAAATGTGCGCCAACCTCGCGCAGAAGTTCAATGTAATTCAGATCCATCAACCAGTCCGCATTGTTGACCATCAATGCTTTTCCATCTGAAAAATCAATAAATTTGCTCATTTGTGCTTTAAAACAATCACAGTTGTGCTGGATGGTTTCTGGTGTCATCATCTGGCGCATATCTGTTCTGCCGGAAGGATCTCCAATCATTCCAGTACCGCCGCCAATTAGGGCAATGGGCTTGTTGCCTGCCATCTGCAGCCGCTTCATTAAGCATAATGCCATAAAATGTCCTACATGAAGGCTGTCCGCTGTGGGGTCAAAACCAATATAGAAAGTAGCCTTGCCATTGTTAATTAGTTCCTTAATCTCTTCTTCGTCTGTTACCTGAGCGATCAGTCCGCGGGCAACCAATTCATTATATACTGTCATCATTCATTCCTCCTAAAATCGAGCAGGGAAGAAAGACCCTGAGATAATTGTTTTTTATCTTATTTGGAAATCCGAAGGAATTTCGTATAAGATAAAAAAGCTCTCGCCCCTGAAAGGACGAGAGCTAAAGCTTCGTGTTACCACCTTTATTCACAGACTGCTCACACAGCCTGTCTTATTAAGTGCCATCCAGCACTTTGGCAGAGTAACGACTGCCATTCCGTCACAGCCTACTGTCCAGAGATCATTCCTATCAGGCAAGAGCAATCTTTGTGTTCGGTGTGCAGCTTAGGGATGTATTCATTGAAAGTTCCTCCTGCGCCTCTCATCTGTCCGGCAGCTCTCTGTAGGATTTCCTGACAATTACTTGTTCCCGTCATAGCTTTTCAAATTTCTTATTTGGTTAATGTCAATTATAAGAAGGAAAAAAGAATTTGTCAAGAAGAGATAATTTTAAGTTTCCCCATTTTTTATAACAGCCGATCTTATAGTGCCAAAAGGTCTTGCTGCCTTTGGCAGCATAGACATCTTGCACAAAAAGCGTCTGAAAAGCTAGCTTTTCATAGCGCTTTTATGTGCAAAGTGTTTCCATCACTTTGTGCTGGAAACCTTTTGGCACTTTAAATTGCAAAATGGGGAAACTCAAAGAGATAATATTTTTTATAAAAATAATAAAAAATCACTTGACAAAGAAAAAAATATAGATATAGGAAGGAAAAACTTGTATCTGGGAAAGGAAAGTGATATAGTTTTTTTCGACAAACAAAAATATCCCATAACGGGAAAACAAGTAAAGGAGTAGCGCATGAGGAAAACGAAAAAGATGCTGGCTCTGGCGCTTGCCTCTGCATTGATGGTTACATCTGTCCAAGTCAATTGGGATGTGACAGCCTATGCAGCAGTGCAGGAGGGAGCCGAGACAAATGGCAGCAGGCAGGCTATATCAAATGCCATTGCCTGGAACATGGATTATTTAAGCAATGAGGGCAGTTGTGAGATATCAGATCAGAATGTTCCAACAACTAAAATGGAATATACAAGTGGAACATATTATGTGAGTTCTCTTAATTTTCCAAATCTTAGTGAGGATATGGTACAGTTTGACGCAGGTAAATTAAGTCAGGTCTTGGAGGTAAATGCCGATCAATTGCAGAGTCTTACTGTGAATGATCTTACGTTCCGTTACCGATGGAGTAAAGCGGGAGATGATGGGAGCTATGTAAGCATTGAGGAAACCACAGACACCTATGATGCAGACGAGGATATAACAAATGAGAATCATACAACTACATATCGTTGTACAGCTATTGTCACAGCAGTGGATGGCCATCAGGTTCCAGAGGGCACTGATATACCATTAACATGGGATTTTGTATACCAGTATACAGGCGTTACCAAGGATCAGATTGATTCTGGCGATGCGTCGATCACAGATTATTTTGAGTTTGAGGATTTTACCAGCGAAGCAGAAACCATCCAATTTGCCAGCAAGAGTGAGGAAAAGAGTCCCAGTTATTTTTATATTGAGAGTCAAGATAGTAGTGATAATATAGATTATAAATTATCTTGTGTTTATAAAGATGGCACAGAGGAAGAGATAAAAGCCTCGTCTGTCAGTTATCTGTCTAATTCCACAGTAGGCTCCTTGACATACAGCAGAAATGGAAAAGACGTCGATCACTACAATCTCCATATAGATTTGAAGTATGGGAAACAGGTGCTTCAGTCTATGGATAAGGTCTACAATCTGGAATACACAGGCATAACCAAGGAGGATGTGGAGCAAAATCCTGAGATTCTCAATACCTATTTTGAAGGACTTAAAGACTTAACAGATCAGGACTTAAATTTTACTAATGTAAATTCTAGTCAGAGTGCTGGATGTGAGATTGACAGTCAGTTTTATGGGAATGCGACTATCAATTATGAATGGATTGCACATGCTGTTGACGGAACAACGGACAGTGTAATAAGTAGGACGTCTCAGAATAGCTGTGCTTCCAGGAGGCTTAGTTATTACTATGATTTTAGTGTCAAAGATCAACAGGGCAATATAACTGACACAGAGAGAAAACCAGTAGATTATTATGAATTGTCGGTGGTTCTTTGTTATGATGGGGAAGAATTGGCAACGCGCACAGCAAAATATAATGTTGTGTTTAGCCCAATTAAGATTGTAGATCAATCATCCTCTCCGTTTATGGCGCGCAATGGCGAGACGAAACGTCTGTATGTAGAGGCTGAGCAGGCAGACGACACAGAAGATATCGGAACCATTACTTATCAGTGGTATAAGGTTAAAAATGGGACTGCCACACCACTAGAGGGAGAAAATCTTTCTGAGACTTATGTCAAGGTAGAGGATTATGACACTTCCTATAAATGTGTGATTTCAGCTACAGAATTAAAAGATGCATATCCAGATATAGAACTGAAAGAACTCAGCGCTGCTTTTGTGCCAAGAGAAGCCACAGGCTACCGTGTAAAAGCGATTGAGGAATATCCGTCAGGCTATCTGGGAAAAGAAGCAGTTTTGTCAATCAAGGCAGCAGTGGATCCAGGATATACTTTAAATTATAAATGGGAAAAAGCATCTTATGAAAATCAGAATTCTGATACCATTATCTATACCACAAAAGCGGACGGGGCATCTGCAGAATATAAGATTGCCCAGACCACAGAAGATGATTTTGTATCTGTGTATGATGATACCTTAGAGAGAAGCTATACACACAGACTGACAGTCACGGTCAAGAAGGGCACAGAGATTGTTGATACCAGTTATTATTATTTTAGGCTGCGGAAAATAATAGAGGACCTTTATACCGTAGATACTAATCTGGGTGACTGGTCTGGCTATAAAATGGCTGTAGAAAAAGGAGAAGACACAGAACTTTACTTTAGGACAGAAGTTCAGGATTCAAGTTTGACAATTGAAAAGACATGGTTTAAGAAACTGATGGATGTTGATTATGTGGCAGAGACAGATACAAATGGCAACTATGTCTATGATACAGACGGCAATCTGAAATATAAGACGGCAGATGCAGGCGTTACGGTTCCGGCAGCGCCTGGAAAGACCACAGAACAAGTGGATTATGATTCTGAGATATATGACAACAATGCCGGACAATACATTTATACCAAAAAAACAGTAACTTATTATGAAAAATTGACAGCCGCAGAAAATAATTCTGTCTATAAAGTTCTTGGTAAGGATGGAACAGGAAAAGCTATGGATAACCGCGGTACCTATCATGTTGATGTTAAGGTGACAAAGAATAATGGCAGCGATACAGAAACATTGTCAGAAGATACTTATTTTGTCACTTTAATTTATAATTCTGGTTTGAAAGCATATGCAAAGACATCTAATATTTCTGGAGCCGTGGGTAAATCTGCCGCACTTGAAGTAGTGGCTTCTAATAAAGACCAAGCGCTCTATCCAATTGCCTATCAGTGGCAAAAATGGGATGTGAGTAAGAATGCTTATCAGGATATACAAGGCGTGACAGGAAATGTCAATCAAATCAACAGTCTTACAGCAAACGATTTTGGCAGGTATAGAGTAATGGTCTCTGATTCCTCAGATGTAGAGCCACAGGAAGTGATTTTTTCTGTGTATGAGGAACAGACAGAGCCGCATTTTTATACTCCTCAAAGCTCCTATTACCGCAAATCTATCGGAGATGCTGTGGCACTGGAAGTAAAAGCAGATATTCCAGCTTCGGTGAAAGTCGATTACACTTGGTATTGCTCAGAAAAATATTTGCAGTACGATCCTTGGGAGGAAGAGTGGAATGAGTATACAGATGCAGATTGGCAGATTCTCAATACAGAAACTGCAGCCTATATATTTACAGTTTCTTCTGAAGAGGATTTCAGAACGTATCGCTGCATGGCCAGATATAAATTAGCTGGCAGTTATGTGGAAAAGAATTTCTATTATCATGTGGAGGATGCATCTGCGGACATTAGTCTGGAGAGAACTACACCTCAAATTCAGTATAAGCAGGTTGGAGACAGCGCCGCTTATGGCGTACGCTATAAGTCGGCAAGTTCTGAAATCAAGGATGCAGACGTCAAGTATCAATGGGGATATTATGATGATAATTATGATTGGCAGGCAATTGAAGGCGCCACAGGGCAGAACTATACAGTAAAAAGCCTGGAAGCGAAAAATTTCGGGACCATTTACTGCCGTGTGACTTTTTCAGAGCGTAATCTCTACAAAAGTATCTCCTTTGAGACGAGATTGTACACCGATATCACAATTGCAGAGGGTGGTACAGTTTATGCACAGGCTGGTTCTGATGTAGTGTTAGAGCCTGTAATTGGCAATCCGTCCAACCGAGCGCTTACCTATCAGTGGTATTCTGAGGACTATGGCATTATCTATGGGGCAACAGGAAAAAATTATACCATTTCCAAAATTGGCGAGAATGAATTTGGAACATATTATTGTAAGATCTATGACGGAAATTATCTGGTTGGCACCTATCAGGCTGCCATTGAAAATACATTGTCAAAAGAGAAGAAAGTATTGATTGATAAATATGAATCAAATATAAAAGTTACGCCTGGAAAGAGTGCTGAGTTCAAAATAACAGCAAAATCTGACAGCAATCTGAAGCTGTCCTATCAGTGGTACCGCAATGAAGAGGTATATGATGAGGACGAGGATGAGTATTACAATAGAGGAAAAGCGATCGGCGGCGCTGTGGAAGCATCCTATACCATCAACTCTGTATTGCCAAATATGGAAGGGAATTATTATTGTATAGTCACAGATTCTGAGGGCAACCGTGCTAGGGCAGATTTTTATCTCACCGTCAGCACAAATCTTCAGGTAGATTCTGGCTATGTAAATAGTGACGATCTGATTGGTTATCAGACCACCATCGGTGCAGATGTCACCTTAAAAGCAAAAGCCTCTATTGACAAGGATTATCAGGTTTTCTATCAGTGGTATAGAGGGACCTCTGCAAGTGATAACAATGTGATCTATGGCGCTACAGCTGCCGAATATAAGTTGAATAAGGTGTCAATGAATGATATTGGCTATTATATCTGTAAGGTCTCAGATGCGATTGGGACAGTAAAATATTTATATTATCAGGTATACATCAATACAGGATTAATGGTAGAACCCAGTATGTCAGATCCGTTTGAAGCAGCGGATGGCTCTGTTAAAATGTATGTACAAGCCACCGCAAATCAAGGGCAAAAAATTACCTATCAGTGGTCTAAGTATGATGCTAATGTGGATAAGTGGACAAAATTAAGCAACGGCACTTCTGCATCCTACAAGATTGCAAAAGTTACAAAAAATACGTTAGGTGAATACATGTGTACCGTTTCTACCTCAGGTGAGAGCTATTCTTATCTTTATTCTGTGCATACGGTATATCAGCAGTCTCAAAGCAGAAATTATGCAGAACAGAATGATGCTTTTAAACTTTCTGCCAGTATGAAAAATTCAGCAAAAGATGCCAAATATACCTATATATGGTATGCAGAGGATCCAGTTACAAAATCACAGAAAAAGATAAGCTGCACCACGGCAAGCTATAGTGGAAAAGCGCCAGTGATTAAGATGAATGGTTCTATTTCAGGATTTGTGAGTGTTGGGTATACATGCGAGGTTTACAGAGATGGAATTTTGGTCTCTGAGAACGAGTATACATTGGGGGTTCTTCCTAAAATCACATACTCTACCACCACTTTGCCGCAGACATCACATCCATTTGACAAGCGTGTAGACATTAAGGCATACAAAGTAAATAAAGCCAAGAAGATTAAAATTACCTTGGATATAAAATCCGAGGAGGTTATGGTGATTGATGCTTCTGGATTCGAGCATTGGATGAGTGGAGCTAAGGATAATACCATGAATCTTGCTGGAGATAAAGCCATTTTTATTGCTCGTAACGGAGATGGTATTGGATATGGATATAAAGTATCTAGTATTGTCGATCCTAATCCTGCTACTCCTACTCCTCCGAAACCTCAAAAACCGAAAGTACCAGCCAAAGGAAAGAAATACACAGTTGGAAAACTGAAATATAAGGTTACAAAATCCAGTGCAAAATCTGGAACTGTATCAGTGACAGGTGCCAAGAGTAAATCAGCTACATCTGTCTCCATTCCTAAGACGGTTAAGATTAGTGGATATACCTTTAAGGTGACAGGCATTGACGCAAAAGCATTCAGCGGTTATAAGAAATTGACAAAAGCTGTGATTGGCGAGAATGTTAAGTCTATTGGCAAATCAGCTTTTCGGGGATGTGCGAAATTAAAGACGGTTACTTTAGGAAAGAATGTGGCTGCGATCAGCGAGGCAGCATTCAGCGGATGCAAGAGCTTGACAAGTATCACCATTGGAGCCAAAGTAAGTTCCATTGGCAAAGATGCATTTAAGAGCTGCTCGAAACTGAAATCAATAACGATTAAGACTACAAAACTGACGACAAAAAAAGTTGGCAAAGATGCATTTAAGGGCATCAATGCAAAAGCAACCATTAAAGTGCCAAGTAAGAAGCTTGCTGCTTATAAGAAACTGTTGAAAGCAAAAGGTGTTGGCAAAAAGGTGAAATTTAAAAAAGTGAAATAATACAAGGCGGCTGGCGCTTCACGAGATTACAATCGTGGGGCGCCAGTTTTTGTGAGATACTTTCTGTGAATTGTATTGCAATGAGGAGGACAATCCCATATAGTATAAAATAATATTAAAAACATTAAAAAGTATTAACATTTTATATAAAATATGATATGATAATTATATAAGGTGGCGATACAATGAAAGCGAATGAAGTTTTGAAACTTTTAAGAATAACCCGTCCTACATTGACTAAGTATGTGAAACAGGGTTTGGTTAAAGTTGAAAAATTACCAAATGGCAGATACGAATATGACTCTGAAAGCGTATATTCTTTTTTAAATAAGGATATGAAACGTAAAACATATATTTATGCAAGAGTGTCTACATTAAAACAAAAACCCGACCTCGATAATCAAATAGAACTTTTGAAACAATTTTGCTTTTCTAACGGATATACTATTTCAGGAATTTATTCGGATATTGCAAGTGGGATAAGTTTTGAAAAGCGTAACGACTTTTTCAAAATGCTTGACGATATTATTGATAATAAAGTGGAACGTGTTGTTATTACTTATAAAGACAGACTTTCAAGAATAGGTTTTGACTTGTTCTATCATCTATTTCAAAAATACAACTGCGAAATTGTGATAATGAGTGAAGTAGGTTCAGAAAAACTTGATCGTCAAGAAATTTTTGAAGAAATAGTAAGTCTGTTACATTGTTATTCCATGAAATTTTACAGCAAAAGAAAAATTCAAAAGGTAAAAGAGGTGTTGACAAATGAAAATAATGATTAAAAATCAACGTGTTGAAAAGCACATAGTGAAATCATCAAATCAGTATTTCCCTATGCTTATGAATTTTTGTAATCTTTCAAAAAATGTATATAACCATGCGAATTATATTGTCAGACAAAAATTTATTGATAATGGAAATTGGATAAGATATGCCGAACTCAACAAAATATTGAAAAATGATAAAGATTATCCTGATTATTCTTTCATGCCGACTGCTCAAACAGCACAACAAACGCTCCGGTTACTTGATAAGAACTGGAAGTCATTTTTTAAGAGTATGAAAGATTGGTCTAAAAATAAAAGCAAGTATTTAGGCAAACCTAAAATGCCTAAATACTTAAAAAAAGACGGCTTTTATCAACTAATTCTGACAAATCAAAATTGCAAATTAAAAAATGATGTTATTGTGTTTCCGAAAGTGTTTCAAGGATTTACCATAAAACCTAATTTTATAAACCGAAAAGATTTTGTATCTTTTCAGCAGGTAAGAATTATTCCACATAAAAACAAACTTGTCATAGAAATAGTTTATAATATTTGCATTGCGAATCAAAAAGAAAACAATGGACGTTATATAGGCATTGATATTGGAGTAGCTAATCTTGCGACTGTTTGTAATAACATGAAAGAATCTGCGATAATTATTAACGGAAAGCCTCTGAAATCTATCAATCAGTATTATAATAAAAAGATTAGTCATTATCGTGAGATTTGCAAGCGTTTAAATGGTAAAGACTATTCACGAAAAATGGATCGTCTTACAGAAAAACGCAATCAGAAGATAGATGATTATATGCATAAGGCAAGCAGGACCATAATTGATTATTGCGAAAAGCTTGACATAAATACGATTGTTATAGGTAAAAACAGCGAATGGAAACAAAACTCTAAATTATCAAAAAGAGTAAATCAGCATTTTATTCAAATTCCTTTTGCAAGGTTTATTCAAATGATACAGTACAAAGCAATAGAAAAAGGTATAGCAGTGATCCTGACCGAAGAAAGCTATACGAGCGGTACAAGTTTCATAGACAATGAAGAACCTGTAAAATCAAATTATAATAAAGCAAGACGAGTGCATAGAGGCTTATTTGTTGCTGAAAATAAAGTAGAAATAAATGCGGACTTAAACGGCGCTTATCAGATAATAAAGAAGGTATTCCCAATAAAATGGGATAGAGGGTGTGCGTTACACCCATTTGTAGTAAACATAGCCTAATCTGTGTTGAACAATAAAGGAAAACATTATTTAATAAAATTTATATTATATTTTATTATCTTTATTATTTTTTATAACGTACTAAGGACAGAATGGTTGTAAATTCCGTAAAAAACAAAAAAGTCAGGTTCATAAACGAAAGCAGAGAGTATAATAGGCTGACTAATCAATTCGATATCGTAATTTCTTAGAGAAAGGAAGAAAAGGATGGATCTAAATAAAAATAATCTAAAAAAGATACTGGGTATCATAACTTTTACGCTGTTGTTGTCGGCATTGCTGATTCATGTGGAAGCAGTTAAATCTTATCTGGCATTTCTTTGGGGGATTGCCTATCCTTTTGTGATAGGAGGTGTGATTGCCTTTATTTTGAATATTCCCATGACGTTGATAGAGAAAAAAGTATTTCATGTTGATTTGACAGCGGAGCATGTTTCTCAACCGCAGTCAGCAGAGGAGCCAGGGAGTGAGGCTGAGGTGTCCAGACCGCGCAAGGATAAGATTCGGCATAAGCTGGCTCGGCCAGTTAGTTTGCTGTTGTCTATTTTGTTTGTATTTGCGATTCTCACCGTGGTGCTGGTGGTGGTAATTCCACAGCTTGGAAAAACTATTGACAGTATTGGGGAGGGGATGACAGCATTTTTGCCAAAAGCGCAGGCCTGGCTGGAGGAGATCTTTGGCGACAGCAAAGAGATCATGAATTACATTGAGTCATTCGAGTTTGACTGGAAGAGCTGGCTGGAACAATTTAAGGATTTTGCCCTGAGCGGCGCTGGTAATGTGCTTTCTTATACGATGTCGGCAACTATGATGGTGATCAATGGTGTCACCACATTTGTGATTGCTTTTATCTTTTCTCTCTATATATTAAGTCAGAAGGAAAATCTGGCAAGGCAGTGTATAAAAGTGATCAACGCTTTTTTGTCTGACAAGGCAGT
>Ga0137306_102503_pt1 | contig 15245 bp, 14 predicted proteins | sample Inofroosms_March_FD_97187 | JGI IMG/M metagenome (GOLD analysis project Ga0137306, IMG submission 97187) | Mouse cecal microbial communities from Vienna, Austria - N-Acetylneuraminic and N-Acetylglucosamine D2O microcosms_March | ecosystem: Host-associated > Mammals > Digestive system > Large...
CATTAGCTTGATGTGCGCTCGGCTCCCCGACGCCAATGATTGCGCCGCCTTGATAGATAAACTGTTTTATGGCTGTGACGATGGCTTCCTCACACCACCATTGCCCGCCGGAATGTGCGGTGTCCGCCCCGCCTACATTGATCAGAACATCAATATCTTTTAAAATTTCTGGCCGTTCCTTGATATCAGCAAAACTAATAAAAGATACCTCAAAGGGCGCCCCTGCTAATGCTTCGATCACTCCAGCATAAGAATAATTTTGCTTTTGATACAGTGCATGATGCACCATATGACAGCCCCAGGCGCGCATTTTCCCCCAACAATTGAGAACAGCAACTTTTTTCACACAGTAAGGAACACAACTCTTCACATTGTCATATAACTCGCGGAACTCTTCACAGACACTCTGTACATACTCCACAAACTCAGGAAAATCTAAGGCTAACTTTAAGTAACCACCATATCCAATCCGATCAATTGGCTTCCTTAAAATGGCCCGCCGCGCTGTCACCCAATTCACCTTGGCTTCTTTTACTGGATCACCGCCCTCACAGAATGTATCTGGGAAGAAATAGGGAAGCAGACGTCCTTCCGTATACTGCACGCCTTCAATGTCACTAATCAGGCGCAAGGTAGCGCCATTTCCCACACTTCCTACCACAGCATCTAAGCCTATAGAAGCAAATTCTTCTAAAAATGGCTCCGTTCCAATCCAATGATCCCCCAAAAACATCATGGCTTCTTTGCCGTATTCATGCGTAATATCAACCATTTCTTTGGCGATTTTTGCCACCTCCCGCCGCTGAAACGCCTGGAAATCCTGATATTCCTTAGACGGAATGCGATACTGTCCATTGTAATAGCCCTGGTCAATGATATATTCTGGCCGGAATGGATAGCCCACTTCCCGCTCAAACTGCTCTAAAATATAAGGGCTGACCGATGCAGAATACCCATACCAGTCTACATATTTTTCCCGTGCCTGCTCGTCAAAGATCAAGGTAAATTGATGAAAGAATGTGGTAAACCGAAGCACATTGACATAAGGATGATCTTCGATAAATTTACGCAGCCGTTTCATCGTATATTCATGTGTCTTAGGCTGACGGACGTCAAACGTGATCTGATGCTCCACATCCTGCCAATCGTTGGTGACAGCATTATACATATGCACTGGATCCCAGATAATATAGGCCAGAAAACTTACTGTATAATCATGAAACGGCACTGCCTCAACTGATACCTCTCCCGTCTTATCATCATAATTCCAAGAGCTTATGGGAACCACTTCTCCAACTGTGCGGTCTATCACCTCCCACCAACGGGTAATGTCATCCCGGCAATTGGGCTTTAACATATCAGGATATAGCCCCTTCATCAGAGGAATCTTAAGGTTGTCCCCCTCTGCCGTATAAAAAGGCGTCATCACATACATCTGCTGAATTTCTTCTGGATTGGCGTTCGCCCAATCATTGTCCTTTCTGGTGGTATAATAAGTAGAATAAATCTTGGCATCCACCGCTTGCAATTCCTGTGGAAAATCTGTGCCGTCACAATCTCTGACAGCGTCTGCACCCCACTTTTTCATCAATTCTAAAGTCTGTGGAATCACGTCCAAATCTGTAGGGATAGTTACTCTTCCTGTTTTTTCACTCATAAAAAAACCCTCCTTTTTCTTTCTGCTTTTAGCATACGAAAAAAGAAGAGTTTTTACAAGATAAACTATATGATTTTAAAGGAATTTTTCTCCACAACCATAATGTTCTACCACATAATCGATATCCTTGTCGCCTCTACCGCTCAAATTGACCAAAATGGAACCTTGTCCCATCTCTTTTGCCCTTCTCATGGCATATGCCACAGCATGAGAACTCTCAATCGCTGGAATAATGCCCTCATAGCGGGACAGTTTAAAGAATGCCTCCATCGCTTCCTCATCCGAAACAGTTTCATACTGTATTCTGTCAAGATCGTGCAAATAGGCATGTTCTGGTCCCACTGACGGATAATCCAAACCACTGGCAATGGAATAGACCGGTGCAGGTTCGCCTTTTTCATCTTTGAGCATAATACTCTCGAAGCCATGCATCACACCAGGCTCTCCATATTTCATGGAAGCCGCATGATCACCCAGCTTTTCCCCTCTGCCCAAAGGTTCTACCCCGACAATTTCCACTGGATCATTCAAAAATGGAATAAACATGCCGATGGAATTACTTCCGCCGCCCACACAGGCGCACACTACATCTGGCTCAATTCCTGTCATCTCCTGAAATTGGTCTCTTGCCTCATAACCGATTACAGTCTGGAAATCACGAACCATCAGCGGAAATGGATGAGGCCCCAACGCGGATCCAATGCAGTAAATGGAATCTTTGTAATTTTTGGCATAGGATTCAAATGCAGAATCCACTGCTTCCTTTAAGGTCTTTAAGCCTTTGCTGACCGGCACCACTTTAGCGCCAAGGATTTTCATCCTGGTAACATTGGGTCCCTGTTTTGCAATATCAACCTCTCCCATATGGATTTCGCATTCCATACCAAAGTAAGCGGCTGCTGTGGCCAAGGCCACGCCATGCTGTCCGGCGCCAGTCTCTGCAATCAGACGCTTCTTGCCCATAAATTTTGCCAGCAACCCCTCACCCATACAGTGATTGAGTTTATGCGCTCCTGTATGATTCAAATCCTCGCGTTTTAAATAGATCTGACAATTGCCAATCTGCCTTGACAGCCGTTCACAGTGATATACTGGCGTTGGCCTGCCCTGGAACTCCTTGCGAATCCGGCGCAGCTCACTGATAAACTGAGAAGAATGGCAAATGGTCTGATATGCCTCTGTGATCTCCTCAAATGCCGGTTTCAATTCATCTGGCAGATAAGCTCCGCCGTATTTTCCAAAATATCCTTCCTGATTGGGATGATTCTTTAAATATGTCCTGTAATCCATTGTTTCACTCCTTTAACTTTCAATATTCGTCTCTATTGTACTCGTTATTCAATGGATTGGCAATCCTAATAACAAATTCTCAACCCTTTTGGATAATGATTTTTTACAATACCATTTATTGCTTTGCCCCAGCCCAGGGAAAGTCCATCCACGCAAACCAATACCCAGCCCTTTCGTCCACTGTCACATTCCATAGTTTCTCCATGCAGATATTTTAATGCTCTGCTATATGTTTCCCCCTGTGCCGCTCCTGCTTGTCCTTGATGTAATTCTTCAATTTGTTTTACCTGTTCTGGATGCAAATACAAGGCCAGCGCATGGGAAGGCTCAAAACGGTTTTTCTTACAGGCGCCAAGATGCAGTCCAGCACGCAATACCTTAAACCCCTCAAGCCGAGACATCCCCTCAGGAAGCAGATAAAGTTGATCGGAAAATAATATATATTTCCCTGGCAGTTCTGCCTGCAGATCAATCTTTAGCACACTGTTTTGGAATTCCCCAAACAACCGCAGCGCCTCTTTTATCTTACGATCTTCCCTTTCATTCCCCCGCTCTTTTGGCCTGGCCTTTTTTGATAAGACTGTAGCAGGCGCCCCATCTTTCTTAGCCTTTATAAGCCGTGCTGCAAAATGACCTTCTCCACGAATCTTATGGGGCCATAGACGATAGGTTCTAGCAATCTCACTGTTTAAGGCATACTCTGGCTTCTCTTCTGGGGAAGAAACCCATTCTGGTCTTCCTTTACCAAAATATTGATCTGCAGTCCTCACTTGTTCTAGTGAAAATTCAGGATGTTCTTTTAAAAACCAGGCAATACACTTTTCATTCTCCAGAGGCGCAAAAGTACAAGTAGCATAGACCATCACTCCCCCTGGCCGCAGCATTTTTGCGGCATGCTCCAAAATCTGGCGCTGGCGTTTCGCGCAAAGCGCCACATTTTCCAGACTCCATTCTTGCGCTGCCTGTGGATCTTTTCGAAACATCCCTTCACCAGAACAGGGCGCATCCACTAAAATACGATCAAAAAAATCTACAAATCCTTTCGCCAAGCTTTCTGTAGATTCATTCAATACCACAGTATTGGCAATCCCCATCCGCTCTACATTCTGAGATAAGATTTTTGCTCTGGCACTATAAAACTCATTGGCAACTAACAGGCCTTTTCCTTGCATCTTCCCGGCAATCTGCGTGGTCTTACCACCTGGAGCAGCACACAAATCACAAATTTTCTCCCCTGGCTTGGCTCCCAAAAGCTCCACCGCAGACATGGCGCTTGGCTCTTGAATATAATATGCCCCCGCCTCATGCCAGGGATGTTTTCCCGGCTGATTCTTAGGTTGATAATAATATCCTTCCTCACACCAGGGAATGGGCGAAAGCTCCCAATTCTCAATGTTAGAGGCATTTGTCTGAAAATCCTCTCTGGATTGAAATTTCAGAAGATTGCAGCGCAGCCCATAGGCGCGCTCCTCCTTAAAAGATTCAAAAAATTCTCTAGCTTCTTCTTCTAAAAGCTCCTGCATTCGCTGGCAAAATTCCTCTGGCAATATTGTTGTCTTACTGTATGTCTCCCGTCCCACACTGTTTTACCTCCGCTCTTTTAATTTCTGATTGATACGCTCAGCTTCTCGGCTTTCCAACCAATATAAGATTATCATTACTGCGGCATACACAAAGGAGATCGCCGCCAGCATCCCCAAAAGCTGCCGCCAATTGCGAAATGAAAACCATTCTACAAAAACTCCAAAACAGAGTACTACCACATTGATATAAATAAAGTATAGAATATTGCGAAACAGTAAGGAATTGCGGGACACCTCTTTTTCTCCCTCCAGAGGCAGCAGTACACTTCCCAACATACAGATTATGGACAGAAACAGAATATGCCACAAAATTTCAGGATAAAGCACCGTATTCCAGCCATAAAATACTGGTATGTATATGGCTGTCACAAATAAAATCCCTACCACAATTTTGTCAAAAAGTGAAAACATAAATTTAAGCCGTTTTAACATCCCTGCATCCTCTTTCCTCATATGCCCAATTTTTCCTTTAAAGTTCCTATATACTGCCTGGAAATGATTACTTTCTCGTGATTTTCCAACAATGCCTCATAACGTCCGCCAAATGCCGGCGCCAGACTAACAATTTTATTTAAGTTGAGAATTGTCGATTTGGACGCTCGAATAAAATCCCGCCCTGGCAGCTCCTCCATCAACTCATAAAGTTTATTTTTGACCTGATAAACCTCCAGTCTGCAATAGGCAAATACCTTCTGCTCCACAGACTCAAAATAAAACACTTCCCTAGGCTCCAGAAAAAACATTTTGCCATCCCTAGAGGCGGGAAGCTTTCTGCTGCCCTGTTTAAAATAATTAATCAATTTTAACATATCATCATCCAAAAAACTGCATTTGATGATAATTTCCTCTTCTTCGTTTGGTCGTGTATCAAGTATTGTAACTTTCATCCAACAATTCCCATCCTCTAGTATAATCTTAGCGGTCGCAGATATCCTTTCGTCTCTGCACAAAAACAATCATGATAAATGCTATTATACCACACCCCACAAGAAATAGTACCTGAAATGCAGTGGAGGCTGTATTTTCTCCCATACTGACCTGAATGCCCATATATTCCCGATATTCGGTAAGCACTTGTGCCGGAAGACCCTCAAATGTCTGTTTTAGCGCCGCTTCACAACAGACAGCACGCATCAAAGAAGCACCATGAAGAATTGGTATATATTTGAGCACAGTTGCCACTCCCTCTGGGAGAAACCCCATCGGCAGGTAAATGGCACCCAAAAATCCCACCAAGGTGCCAATTACTGTGCCAAACCCTGACCAGGCACTGCTGCTTTTGACAAACAGTGAAAAGAGATACATAATCACTGCAAACACACAGACATTCAGCAAAATCAATATTAATATCTGTACCAACGCTCCAATGTCTAACAGTTCTCCCCCTGTTGCTTTGATATAACCGAGGGCTGCCGCAAGGGTGAGTATGCACATGAAGATGCCAATCAACACTGCAGAAGCGACGTAGGATAATGCAATTGTGCTCCGGCTCACTGGGGTGGTATATAAACTTGCCAATTTTCCTTGTGAGGCGTCTGTTACCCTGTTTCCAGTTACAGTCAAAGTGACTGTAACCGCATTGACAATCAGAATACCTGCCAAAGTCCAATACTGCACCAATTCCTTGGCATGTACCGAATCAGCCTTTGCATTACGTGCCCCGCCATACTCTTTTAGCAGCTCTATTACTTCCTCCTGATTCATATTTCCAAGAAATACACCCATCAGCATGAGAACAATCAGCATCGCCAAAAGAGAGAAAAAAACTGTTCCTCGATCTCTAAGAAAGATCAGAGAGTTACGTTTGGTGAGATTGATAAACTTTTTCATTTCTTATTCCCCTTTTCTGTGATATTTAAAAATACATCATCCATCGTTCCTTGAATCACTTCAAATCCTTGTATCAACGGTCGGAGCTCCTTGAGCAAAGGCAAAGCCTCCAAAGTACTGCCCAATTTCACACGAATCACTTCATCACTGACTGTATATTCCTTATTCTGTACGACAAGATAATGTAAAATCTCTTGTTTCTTTCCAGTATCTGGTATTAGGTACAATTTATCTTTGGCATAAGCTTCCTTTAGGGAAAACGGCGTCCCATATTCCACAAAATGCCCTTGCGCCATGATACCGATATGATCTGCCTTGGCCGCCTCTTCCATATAATGGGTAGTTAAAAATACCGTCATGTTCATTTCTCTTTGCAGTGTATAAACGGTCTTCCACATACTTTTCCTGGTTGCCGGATCTAATCCAGTAGTCGGTTCATCTAAAAATAAAATTTGAGGTGTATGCATCAAGGCCCTGGCGATTTCACATCTGCGTTTCTGTCCACCTGAAAGTTTGCCGAATGGACGCATTAACAGATCTGAAAGTCCCAAAATTTCTGTGACATGAGCAAGATTCTTTCTAAGTTGGCTGCTGTCTGTCTCATAAAGACTGCCATGCAGCAGAAGATTTTCTCGCACAGTCAGCAATTGATCGAGACAATTGTTTTGATACACCACGCCAATCTGTTTTTTAATCGCTTCATTTTCCCTGCCAAGTTCCAAACCATTGATCCATGCTCTGCCCCCTGTAGGTTCCTGCAAAGTACAGAGCATGTTAATCGTCGTAGATTTTCCCGCGCCATTGACCCCAAGGAATCCGAACAATTCCCCCTTAGCCACCTCAAAACTGATATCATCCACTGCTTTTGTCTCATGGTAATATTTCTTTAGCTGTTCCACTTTCACTGCAGCTTCCATGCAAATTTCCTCCTTCTGTCATTTGGTCCTCCACAGAATGGCTCCATTTATAGTACTCCATGATCGCCATTTGCTGAGTTTATAAGGCATACTTTAACAGACAAAAGAAATAATACAAGAACGATACTTGCGAACTGCTAATTTGAGATGGTAAAATGCAAAAATCATAATATGAGTTTAGCTATTTGGCGTTTATTTATCATGAGAATGCCAAAAGCAAAGCTATCGCACGAACAGAAATAATAATGTGATAGTCCCAATAATTTTTTGAGTTTCCTCATTTTGTAATTCATAGTACCAAAAGGTTTCCAGCACAAAGTGATGGAAACACTTTGCACATAAAAGCGCTATGGAAAGCTAGCTTTCCAGACGCTTTTTGTGCAAGATGTCTATGCTGCCAAAGGCAGCAAGACCTTTTGGCACTATAAAATCGGTTGTTATAAAAAATGCGGAAACTCAAACAATAATTTGTTTTGCATTTTCCCACAAGCTATACTATACTATATTAGAACACAAATAAATAAAATAAACATTCTAGGAATAATATGGGAAAAATATTTTGCTTAATGGGAAAAAGTGCCTGTGGAAAAGATACGCTATACAAACGAATTATCACAGATAAAAGCCTTTCTATACAAACACTGATCCCCTACACAACACGCCCTCCCCGCTCTGGCGAGAGAAACGGTGTGGAATACTTTTTTTTATCAGAACAAGAACAACTTCAACTAGAACAACAGGGAAAAATCATTGAGCTGCGTGCCTATCAAACGGTGCAGGGAGTCTGGAAATACTTTACTGTCAATGATCATCAGATTAACCTGGCTCAAAACGATTATCTGATTATCGGCACGTTAGAATCCTACTTGAAATTACAGAACTATTTCGGTGCGGATTCCCTGGTTCCTTTATATATTGAACTAGATAATGAAGAGCGGATGCGCAGAGCGATCACCAGAGAGCAGATGCAGAAAAATCCTGACTATGAGGAATTATGCCGCAGATTCCTGGCAGATCTGGAAGATTTCTCACCACAGCATTTAGAGGACGCTGGAATTAAGAGATCATTCATCAATGATGATATTGTACACTGTACACTGGAATTGACCGCCTATATCAAACAGAACATCATTGCTGGCTCTGTAAATGATGCATAATCCTACTTCATTAGTGATAAAAGGCAGTGAGCCAATATTCATCAGGGCATGACTGCCTGTTGATTGCCAGTGGGAATAAAATGGTAGTGTAAAAACCCAATTTTTGCTTTACAACCACCGAAAAACAACCGATAATGATTAATAACAGAAAGGCAGGTGATTTTATGGCGCTAAAAGTAAATGAACTAATTCCCACACAACCCGCAGAGGCTCCGCAACCGGTAGAAAAGACGGACGGCAGCTTTAAATTTGCACTGGCAAGCCATATTGAGGAAGCGCAGCTGCAAGAAAAACTAAATGGCCTGATGAGCGACATCACCACGCAGGGAGAAAAGCTTGCAGAGCACATGGATATTCGGGATATGAAGAAATATCGGGAACTAGTAAAAGATTTTTTAAATGAAGTTGTCAACCGCTCACATAAATTTTCCAGAGAAAATTTTCTCGATCGCAGAGGTCGTCACCGTGTCTATGGGATTGTAAAATTGGTAGATAAAAATTTAGATGACCTTGCAAGTGAACTGGTAAAAGATGAAAAAGATCATCTCTCTATTTTAAGTAAAGTAGGCGAAATCCGAGGACTTCTTTTGGATATCTCCACTTAAACACAACAACATTGTACAAGATAACCTTAGGCACCACATCCGCTTTGCCTTTCAGCATTCGGATAAGCATCAGAAATGAGGAATTTTTATGGCTGGCTTTTCAAATATTATAGGACACAAACAGATAAAAGAACATTTACAGAACGCGATTTCCATGAACAAGGTATCTCATGCCTACATATTCAATGGAGCAGATCAATCTGGAAAAATGGCATTGGCCAAAAGTTTTGCTTTGGCATTGCAGTGTGAACAACACGGCACAGAAGGATGTATGGAATGTCATTCCTGCAAACAGACGCTTTCCGGCAATCAGCCCGATATTATCTATTTGCAGCATGAAAAGCCAAATACCATCTCTGTAGATGATATCCGAAAGCAAATTAACAACGATATCGGCATAAAACCCTATGCTTCCCCTTACAAAATCTATATCATTGACGAAGCGGAAAAGATGAGCCCGCAAGCGCAGAATGCACTTCTAAAAACCATAGAAGAACCGCCAGCCTATGCGATAATCATGCTTTTGACTACCAATGCGGATGCATTTCTGCCAACCATCCTTTCCCGGTGCATTACTCTAAATTTAAAGGCTGTTTCCAATGATGAGATCCGCAGTTTTTTGATGGAGCGTTATCAGCTTCCAGATTACAAGGCGGCAGTCTGTACTGCATTTGCTCAGGGAAATGTAGGGAAAGCCATTCAGCTTGCCAGCTCTGAGAATTTTAATGAAATTAAAAACGCAGCGCTGCAGCTTTTAAAACGAATCAAAGAGATTGAATTATATGAATTGATCGAATCCATCAAACAAATTCGTGAATATAAATTGGAAATCAATGACTATTTGGATATTATGCTGATCTGGTATCGAGACGTCTTATTATACAAAGCGACTTCTGATGTAAACAGCCTGATCTTTAAGGATGAGGTTTATGACATAAAAAAGCAGGCCAGCAAAAGCTCCTATGAAGGGCTTGAAACCATGATCAAAGCTTTAGACAAGGCAAAACGCCGTCTCAATGCCAATGTAAATTTTGATCTGGTCATGGAATTGCTGCTGCTGACCATAAAGGAGAACTAAATTATGATAAAAGTAGTTGGAGTCAGATTCCGCAAAGCAGGAAAAATCTATTACTTTGACCCCATGCAATTTGAAATCACTCTCGGCAGCCATGTCATTGTAGAAACTGCCAGAGGTATTGAATTTGGCACAGTGATGATCGCCTCCAGAGAACTGCCAGAGGATAAAGTGATACAGCCCTTAAAACCTGTGATTCGCATTGCCACGCCTGAGGATGAGAAAACAGAAGCCAAAAACCGTCAGAAAGAACAAGAAGCTTTCCAGATTTGCTTAGAAAAAATTCAAAAACATCATATGGAAATGAAACTGGTCGATGCAGAATTTACATTTGACAATAACAAGCTGCTGTTTTACTTTACGGCTGACGGCCGCATTGATTTCAGAGAACTTGTCAAGGATCTGGCTTCTGTATTTCGTACTCGTATTGAATTGCGTCAAATTGGCGTCCGAGACGAGACGAAAATATTGGGTGGAATAGGGATCTGCGGCAGACCTCTATGTTGCCATACCTTTTTATCTGAATTTGCTCCTGTATCTATTAAAATGGCAAAAGAACAAAATCTTTCTTTAAATCCTTCCAAGATTTCTGGTGTCTGCGGCAGGCTGATGTGCTGTCTGAAGAATGAAGAAGAAACTTATGAATACTTAAACAGCCATCTGCCCAGTGTGGGAGATTATGTAACTACAAGTGATAAATTAAAAGGTGAGGTTCACAGTGTCAGTGTCCTGCGCCAAACGGTGAAAGTGATTGTAGAAATCGATGATGAAAAGGAAATCCGAGAATATAAGGTCGGTCAGCTACGCTTTAGATCAAAGCGTAGAAAAGAACATATGAAACTCTCCCCAGAGGAAATGAAAGAATTATCTGCTTTGGAGGATAAAGGGAAATCAAAAATCGATGATACCCATTAAATTTGGAGATATGATATGTCTGTAGAATTATTAGAAAATGAACGGTTGGACGAGCTGCACCGCAATGGATATTATATCATCCAGAATCCAAAGAAGTTTTGTTTTGGCATGGATGCCGTTCTGCTTTCTGGTTTTGCTAGGGTAAAGAAGCAGGAGACCGCTCTCGATCTGGGCACTGGAACAGGTATAATTCCCATTTTGCTTGAAGCCAAGACTCAAGGACTGCACTTTACAGGACTGGAAATCCAGCCTGAAAGTGCAGATATGGCAAGGCGCAGTGTTGCATACAACCATCTTGAAGATAAAATTAACATTGAAATCGGTGATATCAAGGATGCTTCCAGAATATTTGGAGCATCTTCTTTTCATGTTGTCACCACCAATCCCCCCTATATGACAGGACAACATGGACTGACCAACCCGAATGAAGCCAAAGCCATTGCCCGCCACGAGATCCTCTGCTGCCTGGAAGATGTGATTCGGGAGAGTGCACGGATTTTAAAACCACAGGGACGGTTTTATATGGTACACCGTCCGTTCCGCCTTACAGAAATTATGGTTCTAATGCATCAGTATGGTCTGGAACCAAAACGAATGCAGCTTGTATATCCCTTTAAAGATAAAGAACCTAACATGGTATTGCTGGAAGGGCTGCGCGGGGGAAATCCTCGAATTACAATAGAAAAGCCTTTGATTGTCTACCGCAAACCTGGAGTTTATACAGATGAAATCTATGATATTTATGGATATTAACGAAGCAATGAAAATCTTACCAACGTTACTACACTGATATATCAATGTAATTTCTATTGTAATATCAGGTTAATCTCTCTTAAATCTACGCCGGATATTCATCCATCAGACATCATACTTGTCAGAAAGGAACTCTTATGCAAGGAAAATTATATCTATGCGCTACGCCGATCGGAAATCTGGAAGACATCACGCTGCGGGTATTGCGCACGCTGAGAGAAGTAGATCTGATCGCAGCAGAGGACACACGTAATTCCATCAAATTATTAAATTATTTTAAAATTAAGACCCCAATGACCAGCTATCATGAATATAATAAGATTGAAAAGGCCTATCAACTTATTGAAAAAATGAGATCTGGAGAGAATATTGCCCTAATTACCGATGCCGGAACCCCTGGTATTTCAGATCCTGGAGAAGATCTGGTTCGCATCTGTTATCAATCCGGCATTGAAGTGACCTCCCTCCCTGGAGCTTGCGCCTGTATTACCGCTTTGACGCTGTCTGGACTTGCCAGCAGGCGTTTTGCATTTGAAGCCTTTCTTCCCAGAGACAAAAAAGAACGGTCAGCTATCCTTGACTCTCTAAAATCAGAAACCCGAACCATTATTCTCTATGAAGCGCCGCATCATCTGCTAAAAACCTTGCAGGAATTATATAACATTTTAGGCGATCGCCCGATTACACTCTGTCGGGAACTGACTAAGAAATATGAAACTACTTTTACAGCTTCTTTATCCGAGGCTCTGAATCTTTATCAGGAACAGACTCCGAAAGGAGAGTTTGTTCTGGTGATACAGGGCAAAAGTATGCAAGAATTAAAACAAGAACAACACAAAAACTGGGAGAACATTTCACTAAAAGAACATATGGCACAATATGAGACTCAGGGCATGTCGCGAAAAGAAGCCATGAAGCAAGTTGCAAAAGACCGCGGAATCAGTAAACGAGAGGTATATGCAAAACTACTGCAAGACTAAACTATATTTTATGTCAGTGCGACAGCCCAATCTTGGTACTGAAATATAGGTTCTTATACAAAATGACGAAACTCAAATAAATACCATCTTGACAATTGCGACATGATCTGCCATAATACAACAAGAGTTTATAAAATATTTATAATCTTTAAATTATTTTCATAAAGTTAGGAGAGTGGTGAGATGGAAAATAATAACGATAACGGCGGATTTTTATGGGGATTGTTAGGATGCTGTATTCCAGTTGTTGGATTGATCCTATTCCTGGTATGGAAAGATCAGAAACCTAGAACAGCAAAAGCAGCAGGAATTGGTGCACTAATAAGTGTAATTCTTTCAGTCATAGTCTATGTAATCTATTTTGTAATCCTTGGGGCAGCAGGACTGGCACTTGGAGCATTCTAAGTTGGGAAAATTCTTAAGGATTTTTTTTGGTTGCCATGCCAGACCGGATCGCTCTTTTTATTTTCGTGGAAAGCAGTTTCCGATCTGTGCAAGGTGTACCGGAGAACTGGTGGGCATGATTGCAGGTATTCCGATTGCAATATTTTGGGGCTGTCCCCAATTTTGGATTATCCTGCTAATGATGTTCCCACTGGTTTTTGATGGTTTTCTACAGAGATTAACCCCCTATGAGAGCGGCAATATACGCAGACTTCTCACAGGAATCTCGTTTGGAACCGCATTTATCTTTGCATTTATCTATTTCCGCAGATTTTGTATCTGGACTGCCGGTTTTATTTTGAAGCTGCTCGGCGCAGATTCTGGGGCTGTAAATCAAATGATACAAACCTTGGGCGGATAGCAAAGATTCTGTAAATATCCAACTATACCCGTAAGCCAAATGATTTGCCGATAAAATCCCTCATTTTGAAGATAAACAGCAAATCATTTGGCAAAATAGAAGAGTTGTTGTAAGAATTGTTTCAGGTATGATATTTTGTACTAATAAATTTACGATATATTATACTTGGATCTTATGTTACAGCAACTCTTTTTTCAGCGCACAAAATACAGCCAAATTCTTGTTATTTTGTATGAGGTATATTTTTTGACATAGAAAGTATATTTTTTAATATTTTATTTTTTTCGCTGATAATAAAATAAGATTGTAAAAGTAAAGTATCTTATGACAATTTAAGCGGAGACATGTATGAGATTATTAAAATTAGTTATTGTAGACGATGAACCTATATTATTAGAAGGACTTCTCAAAACTTATGACTGGAATGCAATGGGGTTTGAGGTAGTGGGAAGCGCCAGAACGGGAGAACAAGCGATCCATGTAATAAAAGAAAAACAGCCTCATGTGGTACTGACAGATATAAGAATGAAGCAAATATCTGGTCTCATGGTCATGGAAGAAATTGAGAAAGAAGGTATAGACTGTCTGTTTATTGTACTCAGTGCTTACCGAGATTTTGAATATGCACAACAGGCATGTGATCTTGGAGCCTTTGCCTATCTGCTAAAGCCCATTGAAGACGAGAAACTTCTCGAGACTATGCAAGGCGCCTGGTCCGCCTGTATGGAGCAGATTAAAAATGAAGAAAAATATGATAGCTGGGAAAAACTTCTTGTCAAAGATGCTGACAGCTTCCTGCAGGTAATTGTACAAAAATATGTGCAAAATCATATTCCTGCTGAGAAAGCAAAAGAAGTCTTTACCACACTCAATGACGTACTGGAAAATGATGATAAATTTATTACGGTATATGTAGATATTGATCTAACATATAAAATTACCAACTCGCTTGATTATGAGGCAGCGCGTTTTGCAATGATACAATTGTTGACCGAGAAAATCCAAGAACAGTTTTTTTATTGGAAATTTGAAAATGAAGATGGCAACTATATTTTTATTGTCAAGACAAAGGAAAATATATCGGTCAGAGCATTAAAACAAATCCTGGAGATGGTAAAGAAAAAAGAAAAATACCCTGTCATTGCAGCGATTTCTAAACCCTACAAGGGACTTGTAGGAATCAAGCGCAGCTATGAGGATGCCAAAAATCTTTTTGCCCTCGCCAGTATATCTGGCGCTAGTGCATTTACTATATCAGAAGATATCCCCTCTGGGTATTCTGGCACATCACACAATCTTTTACAAGGAAACTCTTCTTTAACCTCTGTCCATATGGCTTCTTCATCGGGGATAGAAGAAAAACCTTGTTCCGCAGATACCGAGATTCTGATTGTAAATGCTGTCAGGCGAAATAATGCCAGAGATCTCAAGGACGCCTTCATTCAATTTATCTATAGTCTTCCGCCGCAGGAAGAACAGCAATGCCAATATATGCACAAGATGATGTTAAAAGCAGAGTTTATGATTAAGGATTCCTATGGACTGACAGAAGATATGAAAGAACAATTCCAAAATTATTACTCTAACCTCCAGAATCTTAATGCAACAAGAGCGATGGATGTCTGCTATAAAATTTTATGCCGAGCCATTGAGCAGAGAAAACAGAGTGCAGATCAGG
>Ga0137306_102504_pt1 | contig 15245 bp, 10 predicted proteins | sample Inofroosms_March_FD_97187 | JGI IMG/M metagenome (GOLD analysis project Ga0137306, IMG submission 97187) | Mouse cecal microbial communities from Vienna, Austria - N-Acetylneuraminic and N-Acetylglucosamine D2O microcosms_March | ecosystem: Host-associated > Mammals > Digestive system > Large...
GCTGATCCAGGCCTTTGCCCATCAGATCGCCGTCATGTATCTGGGCACGATCGTGGAGGTGATTCCCGGGGAGGACGTGGACAAGGCGCGGCATCCTTATACCCAGGCACTTTTGGGGGCTGTCTTTGACACGAAAATGGATTTTACAAAGAAAATCGAAAGCATTGACAGCGAGATTCCCAGCCCCCTGGACGTGCCGCCGGGATGCCCGTTTCAGACCCGGTGCGACCGATGTATGGAGATCTGCCGCAGAGAGCGGCCAAAGCGGAAGTTGATTGGCGAGGGGCATGAGGTGGCCTGTCACTTATTTTGAGAGGAAGAAAAATTGGAACTGAAGCAGCTGCAATTTTTTGTTGTGAGCGCTGATATGGGAAGCTTTAAGAGAGCGGCGGAAGTGCTGTATACGACCCAGCCCCATGTCAGCAAAATAATAAAGACGCTGGAGACAGAGCTTAAGGTCGAGCTGTTTAACCGGAACGCCGTGGGTGTGGAGCTGACGGAGGATGGGAAAAAGGTGTATGCCCAGGCCAGCGCTATTATGCAGAAAATGGATTTGATCCGGCAGGTGGGAGGGGATAGGCCAAGACAGAAGCTGTATATTTCCTCTGTCCCCAACAGCAAACTGGTGGAAATTTTTTCATTGTTCTGTCAGAAGGAAAAGGATGGGGATTTCCAATATCAGTTTCTGGAGGCGACGGTGGAGGAGATTATGGGACATATGCACCACCATACGTCGGAGATTGGTTTCGTCTTTATTTCCCAGAGGCAGCAGGCGGGCTTTACCCATCAGCTGGAACACAAAAAACTGGATTTTATCCCGATGAAAAAAACAAAGCCCTGTCTGCTGGTGGGAAAAAACAGTCCTCTTTATGGCCTTAGCAGCATAGACCCTTCTGTTTTGCAGACGGTAAGGCTGGTACAGACCAGGGAGGATTTTTATTCGATCAGCGTCCATCCGGGTCATCTGAAGGAGGACATTTCCGTGGGGCACAACAGCCGGGCCGTTGTGCGCGCCAACAGCGACAGCGTGGTGATGAGTCTTCTGGAGCATACGGATATGGGCACGGTCAGCTGTGATCTGCTGGCCGGCAAATTTGAACGGTATAAACTGCGGGCGATTTCACTGACCGGTCTGAAGGACAGCATTCATTTCGGGTATATTAAGAGGAAAAGAGATGAATTAAGTCCCGCGGCGGAGCGGTTTGTCGCTTATTTGGGAAAGGTATTGAAATAGGGTGCGCCTTTGAAATCTTCTAATTGTCAATTCCGGTAAATGATGCTATACTCCTATATGGAAATCAAAACTGGCATAAAGTAAAAAAGTGTACTTTGTATAAAATGATTCATCTGCCAAAAGGTCTTATTTCTTTTGGCATTTTAATCATAAAATAAAATTCAGGAGAATGAGAAGTAATGGGAAATAAAGTGAGAACAAGATTTGCCCCCAGCCCCACGGGACGCATGCATGTGGGGAATCTGCGGACGGCGCTGTATGCTTATCTGATTGCGAAGCATGAGGGAGGAGATTTTCTTCTGAGAATAGAGGACACCGACCAGGAACGGTTTGTGGAAGGGGCACTGGATATTATTTACCGGACTCTGGAAAAAGCCGGCCTGTCCCACGACGAGGGGCCGGATAAGGAGGGGGACTGTGGTCCCTATGTGCAGAGCGAACGGCAGGCCCAGGGAATTTATTTGGAATATGCGAAGAAGCTGATTGATAAAGGCGAGGCTTATTACTGCTTCTGTGACAAGGAGCGTCTGGAAAGCCTGAAAACCCAGGTGGCGGGAAAAGAGGTTATGGTTTACGACAAGCACTGTCTGGGGCTGTCAAAAGAAGAAGTGGAGGAAAAATTGGCGGCGGGCGTTCCCTACGTGATTCGTCAGAACAATCCCCAGACCGGTACTACTACCTTTCATGACGAGATTTATGGGAATATCTCTGTGGACAATGCAGAGCTGGACGATATGGTGCTGATCAAATCCGACGGCTACCCCACCTATAATTTTGCAAATGTGGTGGACGACCATCTGATGGGCATCACCCATGTGGTAAGAGGAAATGAATATCTGTCCTCCTCACCGAAATACAATCGTCTTTATGAAGCCTTCGGTTGGGAAGTGCCGGTTTATGTCCATTGTCCGCTGATTACCGACGAGGAGCACCATAAGCTGAGCAAGCGCTGCGGCCATTCTTCCTTTGAGGATCTGTTGGAGCAGGGATTTTTGCCTGAGTGCATCGTCAATTTTGTGGCCCTTCTCGGGTGGAGCCCGGAGGATAACCGGGAGATTTTCAGTCTTAAGGAGCTGGTGGAGGCTTTTGATTATCGGCATATGGCCAAGTCCCCTTCTGTGTTTGACTTTACTAAGCTGAAGTGGATGAACGGGGAATATATTAAGGCGATGGATGATGAAGCGTTCTATGAGATGGCTGAGCCGTATCTGAAGCAGGGGCTGACAAGACCCCTTGACCTGCATAAAATCGCCGGGATGGTAAAGACCAGAATCGAGACATTCCCGGATATCCTGCCGCTGGTGGATTTTTTTGAGGAGATGCCAGAGTATGACAGCCAGATGTATGTGCATAAAAAGATGAAGACGACAAAGGAAAGCTCCCTGGAAACGTTGAAGGAGCTGCTGCCTCTACTGGAAGCCCAGGAGGACTACAGTAATGACGGGCTGTATAGCCTGCTGACGGCTTATGTGGCCGAGAAAGGCTGTAAAAATGGCTATGTGATGTGGCCGGTCCGTACCGCCGTGTCAGGAAAGCAGATGACGCCTGGGGGGGCGACGGAGATTATGGAGGCGCTGGGCAAGGAGGAATCTCTGCGCAGGATCAGGATCGGAATCGAGAAACTCTCATAAAATACGGTCATAAAAGCAGACTAGTGAAGTGACACAGTTGCAGATTGTTTATGCCAGAAGATATTTGCAGGTGCTTCGGGCAGAAAATTATAAAGAATATAGAGTCAAAATGTTAGAAACTCAGTGTAAAGTGTTTTCAGAAGTTACCGCAGGGCAGAGGCAGGATTCGCTGACCGATGCCCAGCGGATTGCCGTTTCCCACGGGGACGGGCCGATGATGGTGTTAGCCGGCCCGGGAAGCGGAAAGACGATGGTGATTACCCAGCGGGTCCGGGAGCTGATCGAAGGACGGGGAATCAGCCCTTCTCATATATTGGTGGTGACCTTTACCCGGGCTGCCGCCAGACAGATGGAGGAGCGGTTTGTCCGGATGATGGGCGGACAAAAAGGCAGGGTGACTTTTTCTACCTTCCACAGCATTTTCTTTAAAATCATTCAGTATGCCTACGGCTATCAGGCGTCTAATATTATCCGGGAAGAACAGAAAACCGCATATATGAGAGAGCTGGTCCGCCACTGTGACTTAGAGCTGCAGGATGAGCGGGAGTTTGTGGCGGGTATTATCGCAGAGATCAGTATGGTCAAGGGAGAGCGGATTGATCTGTCTCATTATTATTCCGCGAATTGCCCTGAAGAGGTTTTTCAGAAGCTTTATCAGGGTTATCAGCAGATGATGGCGGAGAACCGGCTGATCGATTTTGACGATATGCAGGTATACTGCTATGAGCTGTTTCAGGCCAGAAAGGATATTTTGGAGGCTTGGCGCAGCAAGTATCCTTATATTTTGGTGGATGAGTTCCAGGATATCTGTAAGATTCAGTACGATATTCTGAAAATGCTGGCCGGTCCCAATGGAAATCTGTTTATCGTCGGGGACGACGATCAGTCCATCTACCGGTTCCGGGGGTCAAAGCCGGAAATCATGCTGGGCTTTGAGAAGGATTTTCCGACGGCAAAACGAATTCTGCTGGATCAGAATTTTCGCTGTGACGCCAATATTGTCTCGGCATCATTGCGGCTGATCGGCTGTAATCAGGTGCGGTTTCCAAAAAAGATTCGTCCGGCCCGTCCGGCGGGCTTTCAGGTGCTGACCCGGTCCTTTCCCACGGCCAGGGAGCAGTATCGTGGTATCGCCGTATTTTTGAAGGAGTGTCAGAACCGGGGGCGGGATCTCAGTGATACTGCCGTATTATTCCGTACAAACCGCAATGCCGGCGGTTTGGTCCGCCAGCTGATGGCCTATAACATTCCTTTTCAGATGCGTGATGTGACGGCGAATCTGTATGATCATTGGATCGCCCAGGATTTGATCACCTATATTCGTATCGCTCAGGGTGACTTAAGCCGCGGGAATTTTCTGCGGATTTCCAATCGGCCTAACCGCTATATTACCAGAAGCGTTTTCACTGAGACGCAAGTGACCTTTGAGCAGCTTTATCGGTTTTATGAGGGAAAGGACTGGATGGAGGAGCGGATCGAGCGGATGGAGTATGATTTTCGAATGCTGGCCAAAATGGCCCCCTATGCGGCTATCAATTATATCCGGAAGGCTGTGGGCTATGAGGGCTATCTGGAAGAGTATGCGAAGTACCGCCGGATGAAGCCGGGCGAGCTTATGGATGTTTTGGAGGAAATTCATGAGAACGCAAAGGATTTTAAAAGCAGTGAAGAATGGTTCCGGTACATAGAGCAGTATGGGGAGGAATTGAAACAGCAGCGACAGAAGCAGCAGGAGATTAAGGAGGGGGTGGTGCTCTCCACGATCCATGCGTCAAAAGGGCTGGAATATGACACCGTCTATATCGCCGATGTCAACGAGGAGATTATTCCCCATAAAAAAGCGGCGCAGCCCGCGGAAATTGAGGAGGAACGCCGTCTCTTTTATGTGGCCATGACCCGGGCCAAAAATCATCTCTATATCTGTTGTCCGGGAGAGCGCTACGGACACAGGCAGGAGCCGTCACGGTTTATAAAGGAATACCTGCCGCCGGAAGCTTCCGTAAATAAGACTTCCACCGTATCATCCCGCAAAACTCGTTTTTGAACTGCCCTGTAATGCTACTCTTCCTCGGATACCAGCTCGTCAAATTCCTGATCATCCAGCCAGGAATCGAAAGCTTCTGCCGCGATATCATACTCCTCGTCGGACTCAATATTGTCCAGCACGGGGAGCCCGTCCGCAGACTGGGTATACCGGTACAGAAAAACCTCTCCTTCCTCATCATCTCCTTCTCCACGCATCGGAAGCAGAGCCATATATTGATTTCCGCCGGCGTCCAGCGTTGTCAAAACCACGCATTCCAGTTCGCTGTCATCTTCCAGGGTCAGCGTTACGGTGATCTCGTCATTTTTCTGATTGGGTTTCGAAGCCATCTTCAATCCTCACTTTTTCTAAAAATATTCGTATTGGGGTATGATATTTTCAATACACCAGGGTTCTTTTCCTTATTCTAGCAGAGAAAGCTCCGTTTGGCAAGGAGTATAGGCGTATTTCGCGTCCCAAAAACAATAGTTGGCATCGCTGTGATTTTGTGGTAAAATATGAACACTTAGAGATGTCCTACGGGCATGTTTGATAGAATGCGATCTGCCGGAAAGAAAGGCTTTGAAAAAACAGCAAAGGAAAAAACGATGAGTGAAACGATTTCCATTATTGTCCCAAGCTATAATGAGGAAAAAAGCATTCCTTTTTTTTATGAGGCAATCTGTGAGGAACGGGAAAAATTTAAAAAGATAGATGTGGAGCTGGAAATGATTTTTGTGGACGACGGCTCAAAGGATCGAACCCTTGAGGTGGTGAAGGAGCTCAGGGGCCGGGACGAGCAGGTGCACTATATCTCGTTTTCCAGGAATTTTGGGAAAGAAGCGGGTATTTATGCTGGGTTGGAGCATGCGACGGGGGATTATCTGGTGCTGATGGATGCGGATTTGCAGGACCCTCCCTCTTATTTGATGGAGATGTATCAGGCTATCAAGGAGGAGGGCTATGATTCCGTGGCCACCAGACGGGTGGACCGAAAGGGGGAGCCGGTAATCCGTTCTTTTTTTGCCCGACAGTTTTATAAGCTGATGAATAAGATTTCCAATACGGAGATCGTGGATGGTGCCAGAGACTATCGGCTGATGACGCGGCAGATGGCCGATGCTATCTTAAGCATGAAGGAATATAACCGCTTTACAAAAGGCATCTACGGCTGGGTCGGTTTTCGCACCAAATGGCTGGAATACCAGAATGTGGAGCGGGTGGCGGGAGAGACCAAATGGTCCTTCTGGAAACTGTTTAAATATTCGCTGGAAGGGATTATGGCCTTTTCCACGGCGCCGCTGGCTCTTGCCTCATGGGCGGGTGTGCTGATGTGCGTAATCGCGGCCATCGCCATTGTCTTTATTGTGGTGCGGGCGCTGATGTTCGGGGACCCCACCAGCGGCTGGCCTTCTCTGGCCTGCATCATTATCTTTATCGGTGGTCTGCAGCTGTTCTGCATCGGCGTACTGGGACAGTATCTGGCGAAAACTTATTTGGAGACGAAGGAACGCCCGATTTATATCTGCAAAGAGAAAGCGTGAGTGAGAACGGATGAGAGTATGGGAGAAGGATCAGTTCCGGGATCTGCCATGGAAAAAAATCTGGCCGGCTGTCCTATATGGGCTTTTGGGATTAGCCATATGCGCATTGATTTGGTTTCAGCGAGATCTGGACTGTTTTAAAGAACTGACGGCAGAATGTGTGGAGCTGGATGGGGTGACGGAGATTTCCCCAGGCTTTTTGCTGCCGAAGGGCGATTGTCTGATCGACGTGCATGTGATCGATTCCGGGAATGTGCCAGATGCCACCATTGAATTTTATAGTCCGGAGCATGGCCTGATCGATAAACGGAGTATTACGAACGGGATTCGGGTCAATACCTATGAGGTTTTGTTTAAACAGCGGGAAAATAATATTCATGTCCGCATTGTATACCCGGAAGGGACAGAAGAACGGATTCAGGTGACTGGTTTTACGCTCTGGCCGGGAAAGCCGCTGTATAACGACGCATATTTTTCGCTGGCGTTGTTTATCATGCTATATCTGTTATTTGGATTGTACTATTTCAGCGGTAGAAAGCCCGGGAAAGACTGGGTTTATACGGCTGCGATCATTTTGGCGGTGCTGTTTTCAAGCTATCCGCTATTTTCTGATTATCTGACAGAATGCCATGATTTGAATTTTCAGCTGTACCGGATTGAGGGGATCAAGGATGCGCTGCTGTGCGGCCAGTTTCCGGTTCGCGTCCATCCCACCCACCTGGATGGGTACGGCTATGCCACGGCGGCCCTCTATCCGGAGCTGTTTTTGTATTTTCCGGCGATTTTGCGTATCATGGGGATGTCTGTGGTATTATCCTTCAAAGTATTCCTGTTTTTGATTAATGCTGCCACGGCGCTGGTGATGTATTACGCGGCGAAATCTATCACGAAATCATCTTATTATTCCACCCTTGCCTCGGTGGTTTATACAGCGGCCTCTTACCGAGTGATTTGCGTCCATGAAAGGGCGGCCGTGGGGGAGCTGCTTGCCATGTGCTTTATGCCTCTGGTGGTCAGCGGTATCTACCATGTATTTATCGGCGATAAAAAGAAATGGCCTCATCTGGTGATCGGCGCCACCTGCGTGTTCCAGTCTCATCTGATCGGAACGCTGCTGACCGCGTTTCTGGCTGTGTTTTTAGGACTTGTCTATATCAGACGGCTGTTTTCTGAGAGGAGATGGCAATACCTTCTGCTCAGCATCGGGCTGATTCTGCTCTTAAATCTGTGGTTCCTCGTGCCATTCTTTGATTTTTATTCTCTGGATCTGGTGCAGAACCATTTGAGCGACGGCGGAAATATCTTCCATGATCATGTGATCATTCCGGCGCAGCTTTTGAATTTGTTTGGGGATAATTATGGCTTATCTTATGAATTGTCCCACGGGATTCTCGGGGAGATGTCCCAGACGCCGGGACTTTGTGTAAGCGCCTGTTTATTTGGCGGGATTGTATTATTTCTGGCAAAAAAGAGAGGGAAGAACAGTTTTGGGCTGCCATTGTTTTTGTTTGGCTTATTGATGCTTCTTTGTTCCACCAGTCTTGTTCCATGGAGGAAGCTGGAAGGGATCGGTCTGGTTAATATGCTCACCACGACTTTGCAGTTTCCTTGGAGGTTTCTGGGACCTGTCACGCTGGCAGTGGTGATGGCGCTGGCCGTCGTCGGGGCTGAGGAATACCCGGTGCTTTCTGAGAAAACCAAAAGGCTCTGTCTGGGGCTGCTGCTTGGCTTAGGCCTCCATGGCTGTGTGGCCTTTGGCGCTTCCGCCACGCAAAATATGCCGGTATATCTGGAGAAGGCGGAGTCGATCAATTTAAACAGTACGATTGGCATGAATCATGAGTATCTGCTTTATGGTACGGATACGGAGAAGCTGACCTCCTGCCTTTATACCATATCTCAGGATGGCGTCCGGATACTGGACAGGGAAAAAAGGGGAACGACCATCACAATGGATTATGACAACGGGCTGGAATATGGCTGGGTTGAAGTGCCCCTTTTGTGGTATCCGGGATATAAGGCCATCGACCTGGACACAGGGAAGGAGCTGCCGGTAACAATTGGAGAGAATAATGTGGTCAGGGTAACGGTTCCTGGCCTGAGCGAGGGTGTTTTCCGTCTATATTATGCAGGCCGGGCGAGATACCGGGCGGCGGAGATTGTCAGCATCCTGACGCTTATATGCTGGGGCGGCATCTTTTTGTGGCGGCGGAAGAAGGAAAAAGTTGCGGAACTATAATATAGAAAAAAGAGGAGAACATGAGACGGATTAAGGACTGGATCAGGGAACATTATTTTCTTCTGATCATTGGGATACTGACGGTGCTGTATATGGCCTCGCCTCTTGGAAATACGCGTCTGCACAGTGGACATGATTTTTCCTACCATTTGCTGCGCATCGAAAATATCAAGGACGGACTGTTAAACGGGCAGCTGCCGGTGCGCATCGGACCATTGTTTTTAAATCACAGAGGGTATGCGTCTTCGCTGTTTTATCCGGAGCTGTTTTTGTATATTCCGGCGCTGTTTCGGCTGGCCGGTCTGACCATCGAGACCAGCTATAAGCTGTTTGCGCTGCTTACAATTATTGGATGCTTTGTGACCACCTATCTGTGTGCAAAGGGAATCTCGAAGGACAAATATATGGCGCTGATTACGGCGGTGATTTTTTCTGCCTGTCAGTATCACATTGCCAATCTGTATGTGCGGGGGGCCGTTGGGGAGGCCCAGGCCTTCGTGTTTTTCCCGCTGGTGGTCTATGGAATTTATGATCTGATTTATCAGGACTTTCGAAAAGCCTGGGTGATGGGCCTAGGGTTCTGGGGACTGATGTTCAGCCATTCGATCTCTCTGGTCATCGCCCTGTGCACCACGGCGGCGATCTGTCTGTTTCACTGGAAAACCGTAGTACTTGATTGGAGGAAGCTTAGGAGGCTTATGCTTACGGCTGCAGCGACCCTGCTTTTAAGCATTGGCTTTTGGCTGCCCATGATCGAACAGCTTTTGTCCAATAGCTTCTGGTTCAGCCAGCCCTGGACCACGGTCACTGACAATGCGGTGGGGCTGGTACAGCTGCTTGGAACCGGCTATTATGACTACACCTACAGCTTTGACACGGGTATTCTTCTGATGTGTCTGATGGTTCTGCTCCTTCCGAAAGAGGAAAAAAGGAGCGGGGGGCGTAAGAAGCTCTACTGGTTTCTCGGAATCGGCCTGGCTCTTTTGTATGTGGCCTCCCGGTATTTTCCCTGGCCCATCCTGCAGCCGGTGTTAAATAATATTCAGTTTCCCTGGCGTTTTTATGCGATTGCCACCCTGTTTTTGGCGTTGGCTGTCGGTCTGATCATCAGGGAAAAATGGCAGGGCAGATTTCGGAAGGAAGCGGTGATTGCCGTATTCTGCGTGATGGTGCTGTTTGGCAACCGGTATTTTGAAAATGCGAATATTGATTATGTAAAGATCGAGGAGACTGCTTTCACGGAGAAGGATTGCTGGTACAGCTTTCAGATTGTGCAGAAGGAATGGCTGCCGAAAAAAACAGACCTTTCTCTCTTTGAGACAGATCCCAATCGTCCGGTGCTTACGGACCAGGAGATCAGCCTGCCCTACACGGAAGAAAAAAAGATGGGTATTGTCTTTGATTACGGCTATGGAAAAGGCTGGTGTGATGTGCCGCTTCTGTGGTATAAGGGCTATACCGCCCATTATATGGACAGCAGTCGCGTGGTTCCTCTGGACCTATCGGATGAGGGGTACAACGGATATATTCGGGTGTATTTCGACGAGTCCATGACCGGCGGAACGGTGCTGGTGGAATATTCCGGCACGAAAATCCAGAAGGCTTCTCTGGCGGTGAATGTACTGGCGGCTGCGGCTGTGATGGGTGTGTGGCTGTTTGAGAAAAGACGGTCGAAGAAGGAAAAAGGCAAAAAGCCACCTGTAACGGCATCAACAGAATGACTATGGCAGCAGGCCAGCCAATGTGTTTTTGGAAAGTGACAAAGTCAGAAAGATAATGGCTGTGTCTGTGGTGAATAATGGCGGAAGAAAGGAAAATAGCATGGCGGAGAAAAAGAAGGAGAATCGAAGGCTTGGCATAGCCCTGGCAGCGATTGGCATAGTATTTGTGCTTACCAGGCTGTTTTTGCTGACCTCGGTGCCCCGGGGGCTGCATGTGGACGAGGCCGGCATGGCTTATGACGCCTTCTGCCTGGCGAATTACGGGACAGACCGCTATATGACCTGGCACCCGGTTTATCTGACGAATTATGGCTCGGGGCAGAGTGCACTGTATGCTTATCTGGCCTCAATTTTTATCCGGGTGATCGGCTTTCGTCCGGCTGCATTTCGCCTGCCAGCGGTTTGTCTGGGTGCGGTGACAGTGATCTTCGGCTATCTGATCGGCAGGGAGACGATGAAAAAGCGCTCCGCTGTGATACTGGCGGGTCTGATTACCCTCTGCCCTTACTATATTATGTCCTCCCGGTGGGGGTTAGACTGTAATCTGCTGCTGGGCTTTTTCACCATGTCCCTATACTGGTTGATTCTGGCTGTCAAACGGCAGAAAACGGGCTGGTTTGCGCTGGCAGGGGCAAGCTTTGGCGTGACTCTTTATACGTATGCGGTTTCCTATGTGCTGCTGCCTCTGTTTTTGCTCTTTTCTTTTTTCTATCTGTTGTGGAACAGAAAGATAAAGGTAAAGCATGGGGCAGCCTTTGTGGTGTCGCTGGCGGTTCTGGCCCTTCCGCTTTTATTATTTATTGCGGTGAATATGGGATATCTGGAACCGATTTTCACGCCGCTGTTTACGATACACAGGCTGGAATACTATCGGGGCGGCGAGTTTTCCCTGGCAAATATTCCTGCGAACAGGGGCCTTTTGAAAATGCTTCTGACGACAGATCTGGTGCAGTATAATGGATTTCCCCAGTTTGGCACGCTGTATTATATCTCTGTTCCTTTTTTGCTGATGGGGATCGTGCTTTCTCTGGTGCGGATGGTAAAGAGCGTGATCAACAGGTCCTATGATGCCCAGACCTTTGTGGCGATCATGTTTTGGATTATTATGGCTGTGGATCTGGTTATGATGCTGCCAAATATTAATAAATCCAATGCCGTTTATTTTCCCTTTATTTATTTTGTGGCGCTGGCTTTCGATTTTCTTATGGAAAAGCTGCCCTTTCAGAGATGGGTGACTGTGGGGATTGTGGCGGCGTATGGGGTCTGCTTTCTCTGCTTTGGCAACTATTATTATTTCCACTATCCGGAGGAAATTTATCCCCAGCAGTATTTTAACGACAGTCTGATTCAGATGCTGGACCGGATAGAGGGGGAGTATCCCGGCGGCATGGAGCGGAATATTTACGTGGATGTGAGCGACGACAATGTCTCCCAGCCTTACATTTATACGCTGATCCGCAAGCCCCTTTCTCCGGAGGAGTGGAATGCCCAGCGTGGGGAACATAACAGCTATGGTCATTACAGGTTTTTTATTCCGGAGGAAACGGATGAGAGTGGAATCTATATTATGTATTCCAACCAGGAGGCCATGGAGCGGCTTTCGCGGGCAGGCTTCATATATGAGGAATATAACGGCTTGTGGAGGATTTACAGAAAAGAAGGTCAGGACAGCTAGTGTACTGTCTGGCTTATATTCAGGCAAACCTCCTTGTCTATTTTCCTGATAGCACTGCTCCACAAGCCTCAGCGTAGCCACCGCTACGCCTACGTTTGTGAAACAGCACTCTCAGAAAAATATCCTACGGAGTTTTACCAGATATGAACCAGACAGTACACTAGTCCACACACTGACAGAGGAAAATCAAAATGAAGGAAGAATTGAAAAGAACTTCCCAATCTACAGGGACGACGCAGTAATACCCGCAAGAAAAAGGCTGTGTCAGGAAAGAGGAAAAAATGAAGGTTGTAATACTGGCAGGGGGTCTGGGGACCAGAATCAGTGAGGAAAGCCATTTAAAGCCAAAGCCGATGATTGAGATCGGTGAAAAGCCGATTTTGTGGCATATTATGAAAATCTATTCCCATTTTGGATTTAATGAGTTTATCATTTGTCTGGGGTATAAACAGCATGTGGTAAAGGAATTTTTTGCGGATTATTTTCTCCATATGTCTGATGTGACATTTGATCTGGAAAAAAATGATATGATTGTCCACAACAATACGTCAGAGCGGTGGAAGGTGACGCTGGTGGACACCGGTTACAGTACCATGACCGGAGGACGGGTAAGAAGGGTGCGCAATTATATCGGCGATGAGCCCTTTATGCTGACCTACGGTGACGGGGTTTCCACGGTGGATATTCCGGCGCTGTTAAAATTTCATGAGAAGCACGGCAAGATCGCCACAATCACCACGGTGAATGTGGAGCAGCGGTTCGGCGTCATAGATATCGAGAGTGACGGGACCATCTCCTCCTTCCGGGAGAAGGCGAAGGAGGACGGCACGGTGATCAACGGCGGTTTTATGGTGATGAATCCAGGGATATTTGACTATCTGGACGGAGACAATACGGTGCTGGAAAAGGAGCCGTTGGAGCGGCTGGCCCAGGATGGGCAGCTGATGGCATATCATCACCATGGCTTTTGGAAATGCATGGATACCCAGCGCGACAAGAAATTTTTGGAGGAGCTGTTGGAGGCCGGTAAGGCGCCTTGGAAGACCTGGGACGATTGATGTATAGGAAACGTCAAATACTTTTGTTGTCTACTATAGAATGGGAATGAGGAGACAGGATTTGAAAAAGATTATTGTGATTGGCGCAGGCCCCGCAGGGCTGACTGCCGCCTATGAGCTGTTGAAAAAATCCGAAGAGTTTGAGGTGACGATTCTGGAGGAAACGGGCGAGATCGGCGGAATATCCAGGACGGTCCGCTATCATGGCAACCGTATGGACATTGGCGGCCACCGCTTTTTTTCAAAGGACGACCGGATTATGGACTGGTGGCAGCAGATTATGCCGCTGCAGGGCGCGCCCTCCTATGATGATAAAAAGCTGGGCAGGGAAAGGGCGTTGTCTGCGGACGGACCGGACCCGGAGAAAGAGGATCGGGTGATGCTTTTGCGAAGCCGGGTTTCCAGAATCTATTATCGGAAAAAGTTTTTTGATTATCCGATCAGCTTTAAGCCCCGGACCTTTATCAATATGGGATTTGTTCAGACGGTAAAAGCCGGATGCAGCTACCTGACATCCTGTCTGGTGAAAAAGAAAGAGGACTGTCTGGAAAATTTTTATATTAACAGGTTCGGCCGGGTGCTGTATTCCATGTTTTTTGAAAGCTATACGGAAAAGCTGTGGGGGAGACATCCCTCCAAAATTTCCGCTGACTGGGGTGCGCAGAGAGTAAAAGGGCTTTCCGTAACGGCAGTGCTGAAGGATATGGTGCGTAAGCTGCTGCCCGATGGGAAGAAGGATTTAAGCAAGGTGGAAACCTCTCTGATCGAGGAATTTTATTATCCGAAGCTTGGTCCGGGACAGCTGTGGGAGACGGCAGCCGGACAGATCGAAACGATGGGCGGCGCTATTTTAAAAAACAGAAGGGTAACGCGGATTTATACGGAGGAAGGCCGAATCACGGGCGTGGGCTGTACGGGTGACAGCGGGGAAGAACGGTTTGACTGCGATATCCTGATTTCATCGATGCCGCTGAAAGACCTGGTGGCCGGAATGGAAGCGGGACAAACCGTGGTACCGGCCGATATTCGAAGAATCGGCGGTGGTCTTCCGTACAGAGATTTTGTCACGGTGGGTGTGCTGGTTAAAAAACTGAACCTGAAAAATAAAACCAAAATAAAAACGATTAACGATCAGATTCCCGACTGTTGGATTTATGTGCAGGACGCCGGTGTGAAAATGGGACGGATTCAGGTCTTTAACAACTGGTCGCCATATCTGGTAAAGGATGTGGAGAACAGCGTCTGGATCGGGCTGGAATATTTCTGTAATGAGGGCGATGCCTTCTGGAATATGTCCACGAAAGACTGTGTAAAATTTGCGGTGAGAGAGCTTTTGAAGATGGGCGTGATCTCCGGCGTGAAGGATGTGCTGGATGTGCATCGGGAACGGGTGAAGAAAGCATATCCGGCCTATTTTGATACTTACGAGGAGATCGGGAGGCTTGTGGCCTGGTTAGATGGCTTTGAGAATCTGTTCTGCGTGGGCCGAAACGGGCAGCATCGGTATAACAATATGGATCACTCCATGGCTACGGCGATGGAAGCGGTGGACAATATTTTAAAGGGGATTGTCTCCAAGGAAAATATATGGAAGGTAAATACGGAAAAAGAGTATCATGAAGAAAAGTAGAGAGCGTTATGAGGAATGGCTTGCAAATCCCTGTTTTGATCAGTCCATGAAGGAAGAATTGCTTGCCATACGGGGGGATGAAGCGCAGATACGGGACCGGTTTTATAAGGATCTGGAGTTTGGTACGGGAGGCTTAAGAGGCGTTATGGGCGCCGGCACAAACCGGATGAATTTTTATACGGTGCGCAAGGCCACCCAGGGCCTGGCCAATTATATTTTATCCCGGAAGGAAGAGGAGAAGGGCGTGGCGATTGCCTTTGACTCCCGCCGTATGTCCCCGGAATTTGCCACCGAGGCGGCTTTGTGTCTGGCGGCCAACGGGATCAAAGCCTACATTTTTGAATCCTTAAGGCCTACGCCGGAGCTGTCTTATGCGGTTCGCAGGCTGGGCTGTATTGCCGGTATCAATATCACGGCCAGCCATAATCCGCCGGAATATAATGGCTATAAGGTATACTGGGAGGACGGCGGACAGATTACGCCGCCGAAG
>Ga0137306_102505_pt1 | contig 15236 bp, 9 predicted proteins | sample Inofroosms_March_FD_97187 | JGI IMG/M metagenome (GOLD analysis project Ga0137306, IMG submission 97187) | Mouse cecal microbial communities from Vienna, Austria - N-Acetylneuraminic and N-Acetylglucosamine D2O microcosms_March | ecosystem: Host-associated > Mammals > Digestive system > Large...
ACGCATCTTTTTTTCCTCCTTTCCAGGCCCCTGACATGGCCAGACCGAAATCTGCATCCGAATCATCCGGCTTTAAGATACAGGCCAGTTTTCCGTCTGAGATGATTCCGATCCTGTCAGAAACGGAGCGGAGCTCCATCAGCTCCGAGGACACGATGACAACCGTCATGCCCTGTTCCCTGTTTAATTTTGTCAGATACTCCAGCACCAGCTTCTTGGCGCCGATATCGATGCCTCTCGTAGGTTCGGATACAAACAGGATATCCGGTTCCAGGGACAGCGCCCTGGCAAGACACACCTTCTGCTGGTTGCCTCCGGACAGAGAGCCTGCGGGCTGTCTGATGCCGGTACAGCGGATATCCAGAGTCTTTACCATCTCTTCCGCGTGGCTTTTGGCCGCAGCACTGTCATACAGGCTCATCCAGCCTATCTTTTTCAGGAATTTTCTGTTGGTCTGCATGGCGGAAAAGATAATGTTCTGTTCGATGCTCTCGTCCAGAAGGAGTCCCACGCCCCGGCGGTCCTCAGATACAAAGGCAACCTTGTGGTTCAGAGCGTCGCCCAGCTTGTCCAGATCCAGAACCTGGCCCTGGATCTTCACCTGGCCTTCTGTTTTATAGAGACCCATGATCCCGTTGGGGATCCCCAGCTTTCCCTGACCGGCCAGACCGCCGATGCCGAAGATCTCTCCTCTTCGAATATCCAGGTCAATGCCTTTTATCTGCTCACCCGGCATATCCACTCTGTAGTCTCTCAGGCTGACTGCAATGTCATCCTCCCGGATGGTGCGGCCGTCGGGGATGCTGTCATCTACCAGCTTCTCCATCTTCCGTCCGATCATCAGCTCTGCGATCTCCACCGCACTGGTATCTCCGATCTCTTTCCTGGCCACAAATTCTCCGTCCCTGAGAATGGTCATGGAATCTGCCACAGCCATAACCTCGTCCAGACGGTGGGTGATAAAGATGATGGCGATCCCCTTGGAAGAGATCACCCGCATGGCCTCCAGAAGCCTCTCTGCCTCCGACTCTGTCAGCACGGCTGTAGGCTCGTCAAAGACCAGGATCCGGATGCCGGTTTTGTCCAGCTCTCTGGCAATCTCGATAAACTGCATATAGCCTACGGGAAGACCGGCCACCTTCACATATTCTTCGATCTGAAGCCCAATGGTAGCCAGGGCCTCTCTGGCATCCTTTCTCATGGTCTTAAAATCCAGAGATTCCATGGACTGGCCGAACAGACGGCTTGCCAGGTTGGGGGTGCTGATCTCACGTCCCACCTTGATATTCTCTGTCACACTGAATCCGGGGATCAGCATAAACTCCTGATGGACCATCCCGATTCCCAGTTCCATGGCCTTCAGAGGAGTGTCGATCTTGACAGGCTCCCCGTTGACCTCGATCATGCCTTCATAGCCGCCGGTGGTGTGAATCACGGGCATACCAAACAGGATGTTCATCAATGTGGATTTTCCTGCGCCGTTCTCTCCCATAAGAGCATGGATCTCACCCGGGCGGATACGGAGATCCACTCCCTTTAATACCCGGTTGCCATAGTACTCTTTGGCGATGCCGTCCATCTTCAGGACATAGGTTTCATTTGCTCTCTCCAAGTCACCAACCTCTTTCTATCATTCTCTGTATATCCTGTGTCCGGGTCCGTCCGGACACGAAATCCGCCCAGAAACCGTTGAAGCTTCTGAGGGTCTGCGGTAACAGAAAGTTCTGCCAACTGATGTCCTAAAGACCCCCGTCGGCAGAACTCCGGATACCATTTACATTATTATAAAAATCTCTTATTCAAAGGTAACGAAATCGGACATTACCAGGAAATGATTCTCCTTTGCGTTGCCGTCATCGTCAACATAGTAATCCATGGTCATGGAAGCGTTGGGTGTAAACTCCTCAGCACATGCCTGGATAGTGTCTCTCAGGACCTGCTCGTCGAGAGTGCCGTTTGTCTGGCCTTCCAGAACCTTCTTGGCATACTCTACGCCTGCGCTGATGAACAGCATATTACAGGGAACTCCCCAGGTGGATACACGGCCGCCCATGTTGTACTCTGTAACCTTCTTCTGAAGCTGCTCCATCATGTAATCCACATCAGCCTCATGTCCTGCCATGTCGATGTTCAGGGCAGCGGGGAATGCGTGGAACGGAGACGGACAGCACTGCAGAGAGTAGATGGCGCCGTTCTCAAATACGGAACGGATCAGAGGCTCCTGCATACCGCAGTTAGTGGTAAAGAATACGGTGTCTTTGCCGTACTTGGCGATCTGACGGGGAACATCTTCAAGGATGAACTGCTGAGCACCTGTGATACCGGAATCACCTGTGGGGTCCGGAGCAGTAACGTCTACCAGCTCGATGTTGTTCTCTGCACAGTACTTCTTAAAATTCTCGTGACGTGCCACGATCAGAGCATAGCTCATGTGACGCGGGAAAGAATAGTGGATCATGGTCTTGGCGCCCTGCTTCGCAGCCTGAGGCGGAAGAACAATACCGCAGCCAGGCTCGTCTACCTGAAGAACGATATCTGCCTTGGGGTTGATCACGCCCGGATCCTCGCCCGGCGTACCTACAATGAAGATCATGTCCGGACGGGTCTCGCGTACCTTGTCGATGGCTGCCGCCGTGCCCGGGATAGCCTGGCACCAGATAATCGCCTTTACATCCGGATCGGAAGCCATAGCCACGGTGTTGGAGATAACGGTCTCTGTCTCTGTGGTAAAGTTATCGGGATAGGTAGAGGTAACGATCATATCGCCGTACTTCTCTTTCATCTTGTTGGCCTGAGTGATCTCCTCATCGCCCTGAGATGCCGTACCGGTAATGATACCGATCTTAAAGTTTCCTGCCGGAGCCTCTGCTTCGGTCTCCGCGGAATCTGCTCCTTTGGTGGTCTCCGCTGCTGCTGTGGTGTTGTCCGCTGCTGCCGCTGCCGTCGTGGTCTCTGCAGACGCTGCCGCTGTGGTCTCCGCAGGCGCCGTCCCACGGCAACCGGCCAGGGAAAGGGTCATGGCTGCTGCCAGTGTCAGACTAAGTAATCTTTTTTTCATTACTTTCTCCTCCTTTTTCTAATCGGCTTTGTCTCACGATTTTCGGATCATGAGATTTACCCCACTTTATCACTGTTTTACTACGATAAAGTGTTTCGATTATAACACATGATCTTCCTTTTGTCCAGCAACATTTGTACGCTCTCTGCGGATTTAGGCATATTTTTTAAAAAAATACAATAAAATAAAGAAAATATCTTCCAAAAAAAGAAAAACCCCGGGAAATCCCAGGGTTTTTATCACTTTTTTAATACTTATCACTGGATGAATAGTTCATGGCCTCATATCCGTAGTCATCAGCCGGCATACTGTGGGGCGCACTGGTGTGCTCCGAGAAAGACACCATGGAGCTGCCTCTCAGGCGGAACTTGCCTACCTGCTCTTTCATCAGCTGAGCCTGGCTGGACAGTTCCTGACTGGCAGCCGCGCTCTGCTCTGCCGTAGCCGAATTGGTCTGGATGACACTGGATATCTGATCGATACCTATGGTAATCTGAGTGATGGCTGCGGACTGAGTATTGCTGGCCTCGGAGATCTTATCCATCAGCTCCGTAACTTCTCTGGCTCCGGCCACTGCCTGACTCAGAGTCTTAGCTGTCTCGCTGGCGATCTCGGTACCGTTCTGTACTGCCCTGGCCGAATTCTCGATGAGAGCCGCAGTGTTCTTGGAAGCTTCCGCACTTTTGCTGGCAAGGTTTCTCACTTCATCGGCAACTACTGCAAATCCCTTTCCTGCGCTTCCCGCCCTTGCGGCTTCCACGGCTGCGTTCAATGCAAGAATATTGGTCTGGAATGCGATATCTTCAATGGTCTTGATGATCTTGCCGATCTCGTTGGAGCTGCTGCTGATCTCCTCCATGGCTTTGATCATATCATGCATCTTGGTATTGCTCAGATTCATATCGTCGCCCACGGAATTGACCTTTTTGTTGGCGTCGCTGGCATTGTCCGCATTCTCCTTGATTCTCTCGGAGATATCGGAGATAGTTGCCGCCAGCTCCTGAATAGAACTTGCCTGCTCGGTAGCGCCCTGAGAAAGCGCCTGGGCCCCGCTGGAAACCTGCTCGGAACTGTTGGAAACCTGCTCGCTGCTGGTGCTGATCTGGGACATGGCCTCATTCATACGGGATGCAATAGCCCGGAAAGAGATGAGAACCTGATGGAAACTGCCTATATATTCCTGCTCGCAGATGGAATCCACAGTCAGATCACCGGAAGCCATCTTGGCCAGGAACTGATTCTCGTCATCCACAATAGCCCGAAGCTTTCTCACTACCTCTCTGAACTGATCGGAAAGAATGCCCAGTTCATCTTTGGACTGATATCTGATCTCCACATCCAGATTGCCTCTGGCCATCTGGATGGCAGCCTCCTCAAGCTCAGTCACCGGCTCACGGATACTCTTGATGATGATCATGGAGAAGATCACTCCGATCAAGATCACTACCGCCATCAGCAGGACCATGATAATGATGGCATTCCGGTAAGTAGATTCGCTTTCCTCATAGGCGCCTTCACTTCCCCTTGTGTTGAAGTCAGCCAGTTCTTCCATGGCAGCAATCACTGCCTCATAGGCTCCGTTGCCCTCGTCGCTGTCCAGAAGCGCCCATGCTTCCGCTATCTGACCATTCTTGACCAGTTCTGTCAGCCTGCTGTCGATCTGCTTATAAGCCGCCCAGGTTGACTGCAGATTCTCGTAAAGCTTCCGTCCCTCCGCAGTAGTTACATAGCCGGCGTAGGAGGAGACATAAGAATCCATACTGCCCATCTCCTTGTTCACTTTTCCCGAATAAGTCTGAACCTTGGCCTCTGTGTCCGATGTCACATATCTAACCTCATAGAGCCTCATATTGGACACTGTGATGTTCATACGATCTGCCAGAGTACAACTGGGCATCCACTTCTGTGCGATAATGTCTGTCTCTCCGTTGAGGTTATTCATAAGCACGAAAGAAACGGCTCCCAGAGCCAGCATCCCTGCCAGGGCAATGCCCACCAGCAGATAAAGTTTTGCCCTGATCTTAAAATTCCTGATTTTTTGTCTCATGATCTTCTCCCTTCATTCCCTTTTGTTCCTTAAAATATATTCGTCTCAGTGTTTTCTCAACTGAAACCTTCCGATCAGTGATTTCAGGATCTGAGCCTGACCTGCCAGCTCTTCACTGGCTGCCGCGCTCTCCTCCGAAGTGGCGGAATTGGACTGGATCACTGTGGAAATCTGGCAAATACTGTCTTTAATATGATTGATGGCCGTCTCCTGTTCCTGGGAAGCATCGGAGATGACCTTGATCTGACCCGTCACCTTTCCTGCTCCCTCTACGACAGAAATAAGGGATTTCTGAGTCACTTCTGTAAGCCCGGAGCCGGTCTCTACCATATGAAGAGTCTTTTCGATCAGTTCTGTCGTCTCTTTCACCGCATCCGCGCTCTTGGCCGCCAGATTACGCACCTCATCCGCCACCACTGCAAATCCCTTGCCTGCGCTTCCTGCTCTGGCTGCCTCCACTGCCGCGTTCAGCGCAAGAATATTGGTCTGGAACGCAATGTCGTCGATGGTCTTGATAATGTGCTGAATCTCTCCGGAGCAGGCGCTGATCTGCTTCATGGCCTCTGACATCTCCTGCATCTGGCTGTTGCAGATATGGATCTGCTCCCCTACCTTGTCGGCTTCCGATGTGGTGATAGAAGCGCTCTTTGCATTGTTGTTGATCTGTTCTGTCACCTGTTCGATCATATGGAGCAGGTTGTCGACTTCCGAAGCCTGCTCTGTAGAGCCCTGAGCCAGAGACTGAGCTCCCATGGCCACCTGATTGGCGCCGGAATCCACCTGGCTCGCAGAAGCGTGGATCTGCTCCATAATGGTGCTCTGCTCCCGGCTGATGGTCTCTATAGCCTTCTGGATCTGGATAAAATCACCGATATATTCGATCTCACTTTCACTGGCCAGGTTCCCCGCCGCCAGCCCGTCAAGAACCTTGGTGATATCCGAGATATACATCTTCAGATTCTTCACGGAAGTATTGAGTGTACCCGCCAGCTCACCGATCTCGTTATTATCCTTTACATCGATCTGGAAGTCCAGCTTTCCTTCCGCCAGATTCCTGCTGGCCCCCGTGATCACCTGAACAGGAGCCACGATGCCTTTCATCACATACAGCATAAGAAGAGCACTTACGATCAGAATCACCACAACCGCAACGATAGAGATGAGCTCTGACCGGGAGACCCAGCTGAAAAGCCCGGACTGGTTGTCCTTTACCTGCTCCTCCGTAATCCCTGCCACCTGATCCAAAAGGGAAACCAGTTTATCCACATTGGCCTTGGTCACTTCCAGATACATCTGCCTGGCCTGGGCCGGATCCGTGCTGTTAAGATCCAGAATCGTCTGGGCCGACTCATGAATCGCCTGATGGATAGGCTTCATCTCTTCGATCAGGCGAAGAAGATCGCTGTCCGTGATCATGGAAAGATCGGACTGATAGAACCATTTTCCCAGCACACAGCCCTTATAGTCCTTGCTTCCTGTAAATTCCGTGCCCAGCGCAACTGCAGAACACAGATTCTCGACCCAGCTGTAGTGGGCTCTCTCTGCCGTCAGTACCAGGCTGTGAATCTCCGTAGCCTGTTCTGTGGACTTGCTGTAGGCCTTTATTTTATTCATGCCGCTGACAGTCACCAGTCCGGTGACAATAACACACAAAAATATAAGAGCGATCCGTATCATAACCTGTTGTTTTATGCTCTGCCTCATGTTTTATTCTCCTTACTAAAATGGAATCTAAAGGAACATCAATGTACGGAGGCACAGCTGCCCCCGTACATATCGGTTCTGTCTCATACCAGTTTCTGCTTATCTGATCCTAATATTTTCCGTCATCATAGGACCCGAAGGAAGCGGTCCCGGAGTCAGCGGAAGAATATCCTGAATCATACTGAGGCACAGCAACAGTCATGCCGGAATCTCCTTCCAGTTTGAATCTTCTCACCAGTTCTTTCATGATCTGAGCCTGGCTGGACAACTCTTCGCTGGCCGCTGCGCTCTGCTCCGATGTGGCGGAATTGGTCTGCACCACGCTGGAGATCTGATCAATACCTACGGTAATCTGACTGATGGCATCTGCCTGTTCCCGGGAAGCCTTTGCGATGGCATCCATCATCTCCGTGGCTTCCTGGATCCCTGACATCACCTGTTCTAAGGAACGGGCGGTGTCGTCTGCGATCCTCTTGCCGTTCTCCACTGCTGTCAGAGAATTCTCGATCAGTACGGCCGTATTCTTGGAAGCCTCCGCAGACTTGCTGGCCAAGTTGCGGACCTCGTCTGCAACGACTGCAAAGCCCTTGCCTGCCGCGCCTGCTCTGGCCGCTTCCACTGCCGCGTTCAGCGCAAGGATATTGGTCTGGAACGCGATATCCTCGATGGTCTTGATGATCTTGCCGATCTCGCCGGAGGAAGCGTTGATATCCGCCATAGCCGCCAGCATATCCTGCATCATGCGGTTGCCCTCGCCGGCAACTTCGCTGACCATAACAGACTTTCTGCTGGCCTCCTGAGCGCCCTGGGCATTCTCGTTGATCCGGGTAGAAATATCGTTGATCGAGGCAGCCAGCTCTTCCACAGAAGAAGCCTGCTCCGTAGCGCCCTGGGAAAGGGCCTGTGCGCCGGAGGATACCTGATCGGAACCGGAAGCTACCTGGTTGGCAGACTGGTTCAGTGTGGTCATGGTGGTGTTGAGGCTGCTCTTGATGCCCCTCATAGCCTGAAGAATCTTCTGGTAGTCGCCGATGTACATGCTTCTGTCACTGGACTTGACGGCGAAATCTCCTCCTGCCATGGCTGTCAGGAGAATCTCGATGTCCTTGATGATCCGGCTTATGCCTCCGGTCATCTTATTCATGTCCTCAGCCATCTCGCCGAATTCGTCGGCTGACTCATAATCAATATTTACAGAAAGCTGACCCTGGACCACATCAGCCATGGCTGACTGGATCTTCTTGACAGGAACGATGATATTGCCTGTGAGAGTGAGGGCGATAACGACCGTCATGATAAAGGCCACCGCCGCAACCCCGACTGCAACAGCGATCAGCATAGTCTGCATGGCCATGGCAGCGTCAAAAGATTCCTGGCTTTCTCTTCCCATCTGAACAAAGGCCGCCTGAAGATCTTCCACATAACCTTCTACCTGAGGGTTATACTCTTCAAGCACCAAGCGCTGAGCCTCGGCATCGGCCTCATCCGTATTCTGACTGGCCAGCTCAATGATCTGAAGCCTTGTGCCCTTATTGTTCTGCATCCCGTTCTCGAAATCCTTGAGGCGGGACACGTCGCCGCTGTAATTGGCATAAATGTCCTGAAGCTCCGAAGTGACTGCATCCATATACTGGTTCACCGTGGCCACACGCTTGGCTGTCTGGGCGGAATCCGTCTCCACAACTGCCAGCAGCAGTTCCTTCAGGCCCTCCTGCAGCTTCAGCTGAATCTCATAAACTCCGGTGACGGCTTTATAATCATTCATATAGAATTTCTCATAGCTGGCCCTGGCCCTGACGATCCCTACGGTCGCTACGATCACCGACACCAGGAATACGGTCAGGATCATGCCGAAAGACACTATGAATTTCTTGCCGACTTTTAAATTCTTCATTTGTTGCTCCTCCTTGTTGAGTCTTTTTAGCCCCGGTTTTGGAAGGTCCGGGGAGAGGGGATCCCGTCACGCACTCTTTTATGATACATCGGCGGATTTTCCCTTTTCATAACACCTGTCCTTAATATATTTTTGGAATTTATATATGTTTATCGGCAGATTACAGAAAAAAATAATACTTTTTTCAAAAATTTTTCTCAGGCCCTTAACAAAAAACAAATTTCGCCGATAAGTAAGACAGTATGTTGCGGTCTGTTGTATTTTGCAGATTGTCTTCTTTCTATGCAAACTAAAAAGGATAGGTGGTGTAATAGAATGGATAATGGCATGGAGGGTATGCTTGACACATACCTCTTTGAAACAAATTCCCTTTTAGACCGGTTGGATGAGATGCTGGTGGCTGACGAGAAGATCGGTGATTTTTCTCTTGACGATGTGAACGAGATCTTCCGTATCATGCATACCATCAAGGGTTCCTCCGCTATGATGGAATTCGGTTCTCTGGCGGAGATCGCCCACCATATAGAGGATCTGTTCTTCTATATCCGTGACAAGGGCATTGATTCTCTGGACCCTCAGCACAAGAAGGAGCTGTTTAACCTTATGTTCCGTTCTGAAGATTTTCTCCGGGGACAGGTGGAAAAAGTGGAGGCCGGAGAAGCTCTGGACACTGATCTGGATTCCTTTTCCGCCGATATCAACAATTTCCTGAAGAAGATCAGCGGCGCTCAGACGGAAGAACCGGCTCCCCCGGAGGCTCCGGCAGCGGCGGCTCCCCCCGCTCCCTCCACAGACAATCTTCCCGATGACAAGGAAGCCGTATGTTTCCTTCACGTCTATCTGGAGGAAGGTATCGGGATGGAGAACCTGCGGGCCTACATGATCGTCAATGCAGTCAAGGAGTGCGGCATCGATTTCCGCTATTATCCGGAGAATATGGAGTCCAACTCAGAGACTACCGCTACGATTATCGAAGAAGGCTTTTTCATGGCTTTCAAATCAGAAGAGGCGGCCAATAAAGCTTCCGATATCCTCAGGACACAGGGGCATATCCGTTCTTATGAACTGGCCTTCCTTCCGGAGGAAGAGCACGCCGCTCCTGATCCCGTACCGGAAAAACCTCAGACCGCCGCTCCCGCCGAAACCTCTGTCCCGGAAAAACCGGCTCCCAAACCGGCGCCTCAGGCAAAGCCGGCCCAGAGTGCTCCTGTCAAGCAGAACCTGATCAGCGTCAACCTGATGAAGCTGGACAGTCTGCAGAACATTGTAGGCGAGATCGTCATCACCGAGTCCATGGTTACCTCGTCTCCGGAACTGAATCAGTTAAGCAGGGATGCCTATGATAATTTCATGAAATCGGCCCGTCAGCTGCGCAAGCTTACGGATGATCTTCAGGATATCGCCATGTCCCTGCGGATGGTGCCCATCTCCGGCGTGTTCCAGAAGATGAGCCGTATCGTCCGGGATATGAAGCAGAAGCTGAACAAGGATGTCCGCCTTACCCTCATCGGAGAGGACACGGAAGTTGACAAGACCATCGTGGACAGCATCCAGGATCCGATCATGCATATGGTCCGTAACGCCATGGACCACGGTATCGAGGACGACGTTCAGGACCGTATCAATGAAGGAAAGAGCGCTCAGGGCGAGATCGTTCTGTCCGCTACTCATACCAGCAGCGAAGTCGTCATCACCATCGCCGACGACGGCAAGGGCATGAACCCGGACAAGCTGCTGGCCAAGGCCAGGGAGAAAGGCATCCTCACCAAACCGGAGAGCGAATACTCCAAGAAAGAGGCCCTGGGGCTCATCATGCTGCCCGGTTTCTCTACCAATCAGGAGGTTACGGAGTTTTCCGGCCGTGGCGTGGGAATGGATGTGGTGAAAAAAAATGTGGAAGCCGTCGGCGGTATGGTATCCCTCAACAGCGACGAAGGCAAGGGTACTACTTTCACCATGAAGATCCCTCTGACCATGGCTATCGTGGACGGCATGAAGGTGACTGTGGGAAGGTCCATCTTTACCATCCCAATCTCCAACATCCGTCAGTCCTTCAAGGTTACTTCCGATGACATTATCCGGGACGAAAGCGGCAACGAGATGATCGAGCGCATGGGAAGTTTCTATCCCGTAGTAAGGCTCCACAGATTCTACAATATTAATACCGAAGTGACCAATTTAGAAGACGGTATCCTGATGTGGGTGGAGAACAGCGACCGTTCCTTCTGCCTGTTTGTAGATGAACTTCTGGGAGAACAGCAGGTTGTGGTGAAACCCTTCCCTGCATTTTTGAACTTTTTCGAGCTTAAGAATTTCGGATGTTCAGGCTGTACCATCTTAGGTGACGGCAATATCAGCATTATTCTTGATATACAGAGCCTTTACTCAGCGGCTCTGGAAAATTCACAGTAGAGGGGAGGAATTACCATGTCTGAACAGCTTAACAACCAGGAACTTCTCGATATTGAGGAGGTTGAGACAGACGACGAAGAGTCTTCCAGTATCGAGCGCTGTCTTACCTTTGAATCAGGAGATCTGATCCTTTATATCAGCACCAACTATGTAATTGAGATCATCAATAATCACTCTATTACCACACTGCCTCTGATGCCGCCCTATATTCAGGGCATCATCAACCTGAGAGGCCAGATACTCCCCGTTGTGGATATCCAGCAGCTCATGGGCAAGGAGGAATCCGACTGCTCCGGACAAACCTGCATCATTGTTCTGGACATTGATTCGGTTTCTCTGGGGATCATCGTAGATTCCGTGCGTCAGGTAATCGATATCGACCTGAAAAATGTCAAACCCATTCCTCTTAAGCGCCAGCAGAAGCTGCTTAACGGAATGGTGACCATGGAAGATGGAAGCGTCTTTATGTCCATCGACTGTCAGGCTCTGGCCACTCCTCAATAATCACAGTCAGGAGTCCGCCGGCCGGTTTATGGACCGAATTGCGGTTGGGCAGCCAGAAGGCTGCCCAATTGATATATCATAGAATTTGGGTAGTAAGGGGGGATTTTATTATGCTGACACTAACCGACAGTGATTTTCAGCGCCTTTATACTTATATCAAACAGCATTACGGAATTGATCTGAGCAAAAAAAAGCAGCTTATTGTAAGCCGTCTCTCACACACCCTGTCCTCTCAGGGTTATAACGATTTTTCCTCTTATGTGGATGACATCCTGTCAGGCCGGGATTCCGAAATGGTCACGGCTATGTTAAATAAACTGACTACCAACTATACATATTTCCTCAGAGAGGAAGATCACTTCAAATATCTCTGGGATGTGGTCCTTCCTGAACTGGAGCAAAAACATGCCAAAGACCGGGTGCTATGTATCTGGAGCGCCGGCTGTTCCTCCGGGGAGGAGCCTTACACCATCTCCATGTATTTGAAAGAATATTTCGGAGCCAAGGCTTCCCAGTGGGACACCCGGGTGCTGGCCACCGACATCTCCCAGAAGATTCTGAATACGGCTCTGACGGCAACTTATAATGACGAGAGCCTGTCTTCTCTTCCGGCTACCTGGAAACAGAAATATTTTGTCAGAAAAGACGGCAGCACTTACACTGTGGCTCCTGCCATCAAACAGAATGTGATCTTCAGAACCTTTAATCTGATGGATCCTATCCAGTTTAAAAAGAAATTCGATCTGATCTTCTGCAGGAATGTCATGATCTATTTCGACCAGGCGACCAAGGATGCTCTGGTCCGCCGTTTCTACGGCGCCACGGTTCCCGGCGGCCATCTTTTTATCGGCCATTCCGAGGGCCTGACCAAAGCTACCTGCCCTTATGATTATATCCAGCCGGCTATCTACCGGAAAAAGGCCTGATTTGTCAGGCCGCCGGAACAGCCGGAACAGAAAGAAGGTTAGAGTATGCAGCAAAAAATCCGTGTAATGGTGGTAGATGATTCTCTCGTATTCCGCACCTGGCTCGTCCAGAGTCTCTCGGCCGATCCCCGCTTTGAAGTGGTAGGCTATGCGGTCAACGCTCTGGATGCCAAGAACAAGCTTCCCCTGCTGAAGCCGGATATTATGACCATGGATATCGAGATGCCCGGTATGACCGGAATGGAATTTTTAAAAGAGGTCCTTCCCTCCCATCCCGTGCCAGTGATCCTGGTATCTTCCCTGAACGTGCGGGTGTTCGATGCCCTGGCGGCCGGGGCCGTTGATTTTGTCCGCAAACCGGAGGAAGGCCAGCGGGATGCATTCCTCAGAAATCTGATGACCAAACTGACCATCGGCAAAAACGCCCGTGTCCGCCTTCCTCAGCAGAATGCTGCCTCTGCAGCCGCTCCCGTCACTGCCGCCTCTCATCTCAGATCCGGCTTTGTGCCGGGTGTAAGCTCCGGCATCGATCTGATCGCCATCGGCGCTTCTACAGGAGGGACCGAGGCTATCCTGGAAGTGGTGCGGCAGTTTCCTGCCAAGATGCCGGGAATCGTCATCACTCAGCATATGCCTCCCGGCTTCACTGCCATGTACGCAGAGCGTCTGAACCGTATCTGCAAGCTGGAAGTAAAGGAAGCTCAGCACGGGGACAAGGTCCGGCCGGGCCTCATCCTCCTGGCTCCGGGAGGACTGCAGATGCGCATCGTGCGTATGGGAGCAGGATACAGCGTCAGCTGTACCAATGAAGATAAAGTCAGCGGTCACAGACCCTCTGTCGACGTACTGTTCACCTCCGTGGCTTCTATTGCCAAGAACCGGGCGATCGGTGTCATCCTTACAGGTATGGGAGCCGACGGCGCCGCCGGAATGCTGCGTATGAGAAAAGCCGGTGCGTTTACCATCGGCCAGGACCGTGATTCCTGCGTCGTCTACGGCATGCCCATGGAGGCTTATAAGATCGGCGCCGTGTGTCAGCAGGCTGCCTTAAGCAACATTCCCCAGGTAGTTATGGGTCGTCTGGCCAAACAGTGAAAGGATACATGCCATGGCTTCCAGAATATCGCCGGGACATCCAAAAAAAAATCCTCTGTCCAAAAACCAGGGGGCCGGAAAGCGGACTTCCACTCTCCGGCCCCCTGGTTCTCCTGCTGCGCCCAAATCCCGCCCGGCAGACGTCACCCCTCCCCCCGGTCCCCGCAGATCTGCCGGGACTCCCAAAAATACCGGCAAAAAGTCCCGAGCCGAGATCCTGATCACAGGCGGGATTCTCACTGCCGCCACGGCTATGGCAGTCAGCCTCCTGGCCTATTTCCACCCTGTCTCTCCGGAGGATATCCGGTCCGCTGTCCAGGGCTTTTGTTCCTATGTCTCCAACCGTCTGGATCCGCCGGAAAGTTCTGCCGACAGTCAGCAGCCCGACGACGCTCAGACCGATCCGGCCGGAGACAACAGCCGGTCCGACTCTTCCGTGGACACAAAGGAGATCTCCCAGATGGCACGTACTGACGAGTTGGGAGAGATCTCCGACATGTACGGGGAGCCTGTCTTTCCTCCCCAGGATACGATCTATTCCTGTATGCTGGACACTGCCATGGGCCCTCTTCTCTACTATAATCAGGGTGACATCCGCTGGAAAGAATATCTCTACGGCGGGCAGGATCGTATCGCCAAATACGGCTGCGGCCCTGTGTGTGTAGCCATGGTCATCAACAGCTTTTCTTCCCGCAGCGTAACTCCTGTGGAGATGGCCGACTGGTCTGCCGACAATGGCTTCTATGCCCGCCAGAGCGGTTCCTACCACAGCCTGATCCCCCAGAGCATCTCTGCCTTCGGTCTTCAGGTGGACAGCGTCACGGAGCGGACTCCCGAGGAAGCCGCCCGCCTTCTGGACACCGGCCATATTCTGGTGGCCCTCATGGGCAAGGGAAGCCTGACTCAGGGCGGCCACTTCATTATCATCGCCCAGCTGGCCTCCGAAGGCCATGTCTACATCGCCGATCCTGCCAGCTATGAGAACAGCACCAAGGAATGGGATCTGCAGCTGCTTATGGATGAACTGAAGCGGAGCTACGACAGCGGCGGACCTCTGTGGGCCGTATCCTACCCTCCGGCCCGGGAAACGGAAAACAGTGAAGAGAATTGAAAATCATGAAGACATCCGACGTTTACCATATTTTTCCCGGTTTTGCCATGAATCCTTTCCGGATACCGGTATGTGTACGGTTGTGTACGATTTGTGTACAACAGGGCAAAAAATCTCTAAAACGCCTTTGCTACCTTCTTCATCTCCTCCGCCTTAATATCCGGAAGGACATGGGAATAGAGATCCATGGTCATGGCCAGTGTGGCATGGCCCAATATGGTTTTCAGCACCTGGGGATTCATGCCGTTTTCAATACATCTGGTAGCAAATGTACGGCGGGTGCTGTGGAGGGTAAAAAAAGGGAAGGCGATACCGTCCTCCTCCATATTCCGTAAGATCACATTGATCTCATGGGTGATTCTCTTGCAGCTCACGGGTCCTTTAGCGGCATAGAAAACAAAGTCGTCTTTATTGCCTTCGCTCTCACTCTGCTGTCTCTTTAAAATATTGTAGACCTTTTTTGTCATAGGAATATCCCTGGTGCT
>Ga0137306_102506_pt1 | contig 15228 bp, 12 predicted proteins | sample Inofroosms_March_FD_97187 | JGI IMG/M metagenome (GOLD analysis project Ga0137306, IMG submission 97187) | Mouse cecal microbial communities from Vienna, Austria - N-Acetylneuraminic and N-Acetylglucosamine D2O microcosms_March | ecosystem: Host-associated > Mammals > Digestive system > Large...
GCCTGCCACAACTGCTGCAAACCAGGAAACCGGCGGCGCAGATGCCAAGGAGACGGCGCAGGAAGCGGGAACGACTGCTGCGGCAGGAGAAGACGGAACAACCGCGGCTGCCGGAGAAGCCGGTACCACCGCTTCGGCAGCGGAAGACGGAAAAGTATTAAAAGTCGCCATGGAGTGTGGCTATGCGCCTTATAACTGGACCCAGCCCACGGATGCCAACGGCGCGCTGCCGATTTCCGGAAGCTCTGATTTCGCGTACGGATATGACGTGATGATGGCAAAGCATATCGCGGACAAGCTGGGTTATGAGCTGGAAATTGTGAAGCTGGACTGGGATTCCCTGGTTCCTGCCGTACAGTCCGGTACCGTTGACTGCGTAATCGCGGGACAGTCCATTACCGCGGAGCGGATGCAGTCCGTAGATTTCACGGAGCCTTATTACTATGCTTCTATCGTGACGCTGGTAAAGAGCGACGGAAAATATGCGGATGCGGCCAGCGTTGCCGATCTGAAAGGGGCGACCTGTACCTCACAGCTGAACACCGTATGGTATGACGTCTGCCTGCCTCAGATTGAGGAGGCGAATATTCTGCCCGCTCAAGAATCTGCTCCGGCTATGCTGGTGGCGCTGAATTCCGACAGATGCGACCTGGTTGTAACGGATATGCCTACCGCTATGGCGGCCTGCGTGGCTTATCCTGATTTTAAGCTGCTGGACTTCTCCGATACGGAGGGCGCTTTTGAGGTTTCCGAAGAGGAAATCAATATCGGTATCTCTTTACAGAAAGGAAATACGGAGCTGAAGGATGCCATCAACAGTGTTCTGGCAGAGATGACGCCGGAGGACTACACGAAAATGATGGATGACGCCATCTCCGTGCAGCCTTTGTCTAACTAATTAAAGAAATTTAATCCGGGTGGACACAGACGCATTATGTGATATGCCCTTTGGGTATTCATGGGAGCAGCTGTGTCCGCTTTTGTTACGATCGTATCCGGAAAGCAGCGCCGCATCATTATGATTCAGGATAAATTTTTTTGCCTGATCTGAACGGTATGGTATGTTGCGCCGAATTTTATGCGGCGTTATATACGGCCGGATTTTAAAAAGGAGTACAGTCATGAGTTTGCCACAGGATTTTATGGGAAGAATCGGTTATCTTCTTTCCATGTACGGCGAATCCTTTCTGATCGGAGCAGGCAAGACGATGATCATTGCCCTGGTGGGCACCCTGATCGGCTGCCTGATTGGATTTGCCGTCGGCATCGTGCAGACGATACCGGTTTCAAAAGAAGATCACATCGTAAAACGAATTCTGTTGTGGGTCATAAAACTGATTTTAAATATTTATGTGGAAGTGTTCAGGGGAACGCCCATGATGGCCCAGGCCATGTTTATCTATTTTGGGGCGTCCGCTATTTTTCATTATAATATGTCGACATGGTTCGCCGCGTTTTTCATTGTGTCCATCAATACCGGGGCCTACATGTCTGAGACAGTGCGGGGCGGTATTCTTTCCATCGATCCGGGCCAGACGGAGGGAGCGATGGCCATCGGCATGACCCACGTACAGACGATGATGAATGTGATTCTGCCTCAGGCGCTGAGAAATATTATGCCCCAGATCGGCAATAACCTGATTATCAATATCAAGGATACCTGCGTTTTGTCCATAATCGGCGTGGTGGAGCTGTTCTACACGACCAAGGGCGTGGCGGGAGCGCTGTATACGGATTTTGAGGCATTTACCATTGCCATGGTCATTTACTTTATTCTGACCTTTACCTGTTCCCGGATTCTGCGGTTCTGGGAGAGCAAGCTGGACGGCCCGGACAATTATGACCTGGCCACCACGGATACGCTGGCTCATACCAGCGGTATGTACAGATACCCGGATACCAGAAAGGGGGAAGATGCGTGAGTGACGGCAATATTTTGGAAATTCATCATTTGAGCAAAACCTTCGGCAAAAATGTGGTGCTGCGGGATATCGACTTTTCGGTGAAGCCAAAGGACGTGACCTGTATTATCGGGGCCTCCGGTTCCGGAAAATCCACGCTGCTGCGCTGCGTCAATCTGCTTGAGACGCCTACCTCGGGACAGATTCTGTACCACGGGGCCGATATCACGGACCGGAAAATGAATGCCCCCGCTTACCGGGCGAAGGTGGGAATGGTATTTCAGAATTTTAACCTGTTCAGCAATATGACCGTGCTGGATAACTGTATGGTGGGCCAGGTTAAGGTGCTGAAAAAAGATAAGGCTGAGGCCAGGAAAAATGCCATGATGTTTTTGGAAAAGGTAGATATGGCCCCTTACATCAACGCAAAACCCAGACAGCTTTCCGGCGGCCAGAAGCAGCGGGTGGCCATCGCCAGGGCGCTGGCCATGGAGCCGGAGCTTCTGCTGTTTGACGAGCCTACCTCAGCGCTGGACCCCCAGATGGTGGGCGAGGTACTGAGCGTCATGCGGGCGCTGGCGAAGGAGGGGCTTACGATGATCATCGTGACCCATGAGATGGCCTTTGCCCGGGATGTGTCCAGCCATGTGGTGTTTATGGCGGACGGCGTGATTGTGGAAGAAGGAAAGCCGGAACAGATTTTTGAAGCGCCCAGGAATCAGCGGACCCAGGAATTTTTAAGCCGTTTCCGTCAGGGTTGACAGAAGCAGGTGTTTTGTGGTAAGATAAGGATACCAAAAAAATACAATATAAAAGGTGAATCCAAAGAAGCTTCTGCGGATAAACCTTGGAAAAGATCTTAAATTTTTGCACTGAGTGGATGATGATATGTTCGGAGTCGGAAGGCAGAAAGGCAGAGAAGCCGCCACAAATTGTGGGGCGGATTTTCTGTAAAGGGTCCAGCAGGAGTGTGCCTGTGGCACATTTTGTTGGGTTGTTCTGTGATACATGGAATTATGGAAGCCTTCACCATTTGGTGAGGGCTTTTTTGTATCATAGGAAAGTCCTCCGAACTTTCCTATGATACAAAAATGCTCCGCAAGGATGCACACGCAAACGCAGAGGAAGTTGTCGCTTGAAAGCGACGCGTTCACAGTGTGCGCTATTGCACTAAGCTCGAAAAAACCTCGCTAAGTGCAATATGTGTGCGGCGCAGAATCCTGCGAAGCAGGCTTCCTATTTTATGATTGAAAGAGTCTCTCCGGGCAAGCAGTCGTTTCAGCTTCATTTGGGAGGAACAGAGATGATCAAGATAGCGGTATACGGAAAAGGCGGAATCGGCAAGTCCACCACGGTTTCCAACCTGGCGGCGGTGTTCGCGGAAAACGGGATGACGGTGATGCAGATTGGCTGCGACCCGAAAGCGGACTCCACCTTTAATCTTCACGGCGGGATGAAAAAACAGACGGTACTGGAGCTGATCCGGGAAAAGGGAAAGGCGGTTACGCTGGAAGAGATGGTGACGCCGGGTTATAAAGGCGTCTTATGTGTGGAGGCCGGCGGACCGGTGCCGGGCATGGGATGCGCGGGCCGGGGCATTATCGCCGCGCTGGAAACGCTGGAGGAAAAGGACGCGTTCCGGATTTACAAGCCGGATATCGTTCTTTATGATGTGCTGGGCGACGTGGTATGCGGCGGTTTCGCCATGCCGATTCGGGAGGGATATGCCGAGAAGGTATTTGTGGTGACTTCCGGCGAGAACATGGCCATTTATGCGGCGGCCAACATCGCTATGGCGGTGGACAATTTTGCGGAGCGGGGCTACGCTACCTTAGGCGGCATCATCTTAAACCGCAGGAATGTGGAGCGGGAGACCGAGAAGGTGGAGGAGCTGGCGAAAGATATTCATTCACAGATTACGGGGACGCTGGAATTCAGTTCTGTGGTACAGAAAGCGGATGAACAGCGCAAAACAGTGATAGAGGCTTTTGGAGACAGCGACATGGCGGGGCAATACAGAACTTTGGCAAAGCAGGTACTGGAAGCCTGCGGAAAGGGCGGCAATGATTGATTTAAGGAATCCTGACGCAAAGGGAGCGCAAATGACAATAAAGGATGCCGGATCGCTTACCCCTTTTGACAGCGGCGTGGAATATTCCGCGCCGGCCAGAGGGCCCTGGAATATCGTGCATGTGGGTACGCTGGTTCCGGAAAGCCACCAGGTATTCGTATGCGCCCAGAGCTGTCTGCGGGGCGTGGTGCTGACAGCAGCGGAGATGAACGCCATGGACCGTTTTTCTACGATTGCCATTCAGGAGCGGAATATCTTAAAGGGCGATATGGAAAAGCTGATAATAAACGGCGTAACGGATATATTGAATAAACTGCCGAAGCTGCCCCGGGCGGTGGAGGTGTTCAGCAGCTGCATTCATGATTTTATCGGCTGCGATATGGAATTCGTATTCGGAAAGCTGCGGCGGGAATTCCCTAACGTGGATTTTACCGATTGCTATATGACGCCGATTTTGCGGAAAACGAAATTTACGCCGGACGCGAAAATGCGTCAGCAGCTGTACAGTCTTCTAAAGCCGGTTCCCCTGGAAGAAAAAATGGTTAATGTGGTGGGGAACCTGGAGCCTTTCTATGAAAAGTGCGAGATTCTTTCCATGCTGGAACAGGGAGGCTGGCAGCTGCGGGATATCAATTATTGCGGCGATTACGACGAATATCAGAAAATGGCGGCCAGCAGCGTCAATATCGTGACCCAGTCCGGCACATTGTCGGCCGGGGAGGCGCTGGAACAGCGGCTGAAGCAGAAGCTGCTCTATCTGCCTGTCTCCTATCGTTATGAGGAAATCGACGGGGAGCTTAAGCTGGCGGCCGAAGCCATGGGATTGTCGCTGCCGGATTTACAGGAGTTAAAGGATCGAACGGATCAGGCGCTGGCCCATGCGGCAAAGGTTCTTGCCGGGATGCCGGTGGCCATCGATTTTAACGCTACCACCAGACCTCTGGGACTGGCCAGGCTGCTGATCTCCCACGGTATTCGGGTGATTACGGTTTACGCCGACAGCTTCGGGAAGGAAGAGGAACCGGATTTTTACTGGCTGAAAGAGCATGCGCCGGAGCTGAAAATCAGCGCTACGGTTCATGGAAAGATGGTGGTGCTTCCCAGAAACGAGGCGGAGCAATATGGAGGAAGGCTGCTGGCCATCGGCCAGAAGGCGGCTTACTTTACCGGGACCAGGCATTTCCTGAATATGCTGGAAAACAGTGGACTTCACGGCTATGAAGGAATCATCCGGCTGGCCCGGTGGATGGAAGAAGAGGCGGTCAGAGAGCAGGATGTTCCGTCGATTATTCAGGTAAAGGGATGGGGGTGCTGCGGATGAGACAGGTATCGAGAGTGCTGTCCACCTATACGGCGGATGTGTCAGGGGTCTGCTCGGCGCTGTATGAGATGGGCGGTATGGTGATTATGCATGACGCCTCCGGCTGTAATTCTACATACAATACCCATGACGAACCCCGCTGGTACGATATGCCCAGTATGGTATATGTTTCCGGGCTGTCGGAGCTGGAGGCGGTGATGGGGGACGATGATAAGCTGCTCCGGGATGTGGAGCGGGCGGCGAAGGAGCTGCATCCCCGTTTCGTGGCCATTGCCGGCACGCCGATTCCCATGATGATGGGGACGGATTTTAAAGGGATTGCCAGGTTGTTAGAGCGCAGGCTGGGGATTCCGGTATTCGGGTTTGCCACCAACGGCACCCATTCTTATGTGTCCGGCGTCGGGATGGCGCTGGCTCAGGCGGCGAAAAAGTTCTGTCTGCCGAAGGAGCAGCTGTCAGGAGCAGACGGAGGCCAGAAGCCCTGTGTAAACCTTCTGGGCGTAACTCCTCTTGATTTCTCCGTGACAGGCAATGTGGAGGCGTTAAAAGAGGTTTTTCAGTCTGAGGGATATCAGGTGAAAAGCTGCTGGGCCATGGGAAGTGATTTCGAAGCGCTGATCCGGGCCGGCGAAGCCGATGTGAATGTGGCGGTGTCCGTGGCCGGGATTGAGACGGCGATAGTTTTGGAAGAAATGTACGGGACGCCATGGGTTCTGGGGCTTCCGGTAGGGCCGAAGCTGACCCGCAGGGTACTGGAAGCAATGGACCTGGCGTCGGCTACGGGAAAGAATCAGCTGCCGCTGGCGTTGGAGATAGACGGAGTGGCCGGAAAAACAGAACGAAACCACCGGCAGACTTACATTATCGGCGAGTGGGTCTGGGCTATGGCTCTGCGCTGCAGCCTGATTGCGGAGTACGGATATGACAGGGTATCGGTGATCTGCCCGCTGGAATCAGAAGAGTTGTTTGCGGACCGCCTGCTGACAGGGCGAGAAGAGCGGATTCCGGGTGTGCTGGATACCGCCGCCAGGGCCGGAGCATTTTTGGAGGATGAAGACCAGATCGAAGAACGGCTGAAGGATGCCGAACTGGTAATTGCAGACCCTATTTACCGCAGAGCGCTGCCGAAGGACAGGGCGGTGGACTTTATCGAATTTCCCCATGAGGGATATTCGGGGAGGATTTACCGTAAGGATATTCCGGTATTTATCGGAGAACAGTGGAATCAGTGGTTTGAAAGTAGAGAGTAAAATAGCGGCGGACCTGAAGAGGGGAGCTGCGGAACTAAAACAGCAACGGACCGTACAGGCCCCGGGAGGATTTACGGACACGTGATGTGGCCGGAAATTATTCCAGAGTCAGGGGGCCTGGAAGGGGAGTTGCGGAACTAAAACAGCAACGGACCGTACAAGCCCCGGAATGATTTACGGACACGTGATGTGGCCGGAAATTATTCCAGAGTCAGGGGGCCTGGAAGGGGAGTTGCGGAACTAAAACAGCAACGGACCGTACAGGCCCCGGGAGGATTTACAGACACTTTAGTGGCTGGAAATCCTCCCAGTTCAAGGGGGCCTGGAAGGGGAGTTGCGGAACTAAATTAGGAGTAAAGGTAATGAAAAAGCGAATGAAACAATGCATAGCATGTTTACTGGTTCTGTCTCTGACAGCGGTGGCGCTGGCGGGCTGCTCGGGAAACGGAGGCGGCAAGGAGACCCAGGCGCCGGCGGAGACGAAAGGAACAGAGGCAGTGACCGGGGCTGCGAAGGAAACGGCGGATGTGGAAGCGACACCGGCGGGAACCGAGGCAGGATCGGAAGCAGCGGCGAATGGCCAGGAGGGCCAGATCGTGGTAACAGACCATGCCGGGCGTCAGGTAACTCTGCCGGCGGAGGTCAACCGGGTAGTGGTTGCGGATATTTATCCGATGGCGTCGGTGATCACCGTATACTTAGGCTCTGCCGAGAAGCTGGTGGGAATTCATCCCGTATGTATGAGCGCGGCGAAAAGCGGTCTTCTGGGAGAAATCTTCCCTGAGATTCTGGAAGCGGACACCAGTTTTATGACGGGCAGCGACCTGAATGTGGAACAGCTTCTGAATCTGGACCCTGACGTGGTATTCTGCGGCGCGGGCAATTCCGAGCTGATGAGCGCCCTGGAGAATGCCGGAATCCCGGCGGTGGGCGTTTCTCCCAGCAAATGGGAATATGACATTCTGGAAACCTATGATCAGTGGGCAGCTCTGCTTGGTCAGATGTTCCCGGAGAGCGATAAGAGTAAGGAAATTTCCGCTTACAGTCAGGAAGTATATGACATGATTCAGGACAGGGTAAAGGACATCCCGGAGGAAGATAAAAAGGATATCCTGTTTCTGTTCCAGTATGACGATCAGGAAATCGTGACCTCGGGCAAAAGCTTTTTCGGCCAGTTCTGGTGCGAGGCCGTAGGCGGCAGAAATGTGGCGGAGGTAGTCGAAGCCGATAATTCCAATGCGATTATCAGTATGGAGCAGATCTATGAGTGGGACCCGGAACTGATTTTCGTGACGAATTTCACCTCGGTTCAGCCCGATGACCTTTACAAGAATGCCATTGGCGGCGACGATTGGAGCACGGTTACGGCCGTAAAAGATAAGGAAGTATATAAACTGCCCCTGGGCAGCTACAGAAGCTATACGCCCAGTGCGGATACGCCCGTAACCCTGCTTTGGATGGCCCGGAAGGTATATCCTGATCTGTTTTCCGATATCGATATGACCCAGGAGGTAAAAGACTACTATCAAGAGCTTTATGGGATTCAGCTGACTGACGAGCAGGTAGAGCGGATGTACAATCCTTCGACGGAAGGCTCGGGAAATACAAATCATATTTGATGACAGGGTATTCTGGCAGAGTCGTGTCAAGTGACGTATGAAAAATCAGCAACGATCAGCAACGGACCGTACAGGCCCCGGGAGGGGAGCTGCGGAACTGTAAATAAAAGGGAAATGGAATGAAAGGTAAAGAGAGAATCTGGGCCGCGGCCATGACCGCGGCGGTCATCATACTGGCGGTTCTGGCGATGACCATGGGGCGGTATCACATATCCGTACGGGAGATTCTTGCGGTGGTGTTTCCCGGTCTGATGCCGGGCGTGGAAGTGTCCGATACGATGCGGACCGTAATCTTTAATGTCCGTATCCCCCGGGTGCTGCTCTCACTGCTGGCCGGCGCCGGCATGGCTGTGGCCGGCGCTGCCTTTCAGGCATTGTTTTCGAATCCGCTGGCTACGCCGGATACGCTGGGGGTAGCCACAGGCGCTTCTTTTGGAGCGGTTCTGGGGATTCTGTGGGGGCTGCCCTCCATGATGGTGCAGGGCTCGGCTCTGGCGATGGGCATTCTGGCGGTGGTTCTGGTGTATACGCTGAGCTATAGCCGGGAGCAGTCTATTATTATGGTGGTTCTGGCCGGCATGGTGATCAGCGCCCTCTTTTCGGCGCTGGTATCTCTGGTAAAGTATGTGGCTGACCCGCAGGATATGCTGCCTGCCGTTACCTTCTGGCTGATGGGAAACCTGTCAGGTACCCGCCGGGAAAGCCTGTTGCTGGGAGCGCCGCTGATTCTGACCGGGATTTTTGTGATCTGGCTGCTTCGGTGGAAGCTGAATGCCATGACGCTGCCGGAGGACGAGGCGAAAGCGCTGGGCATTCCGGTAAAGCAGATCCGGTATGCGGTGATCGCGTCGGCGGCCATGATCACGGCCTCCGTGGTGTCCATGTGCGGGCTGATTCAGTGGGTGGGTCTTCTGATTCCCCATGTGGCCAGGATGATTTTTGGAAATGACAACCGGAGCGTGATACCGGCCAGTCTGGGGCTGGGAGCGATTTTTATGGTTATCATCGATACGGTGGCCCGATGCGCCACCGCCTCGGAGATTCCGGTATCGATTTTAACGGCGGTGATCGGCGCGCCGGTGTTTATCATATTGCTGAGAAAGACAGGAGGGATTAAGCTGTGAAATTTGAAGTGAAAAACGGAGCCTTCGCTTACGGAAGAAAGAAACGTGTTTTCAACAATGTCAGCTTTACGCTGGAAGAACCGCAGATTTTGTCCGTCCTGGGGGCGAACGGAGCCGGAAAGACCACAATGATGCGGTGTATGCTGGGGCTTTTGCCCTGGACCGAGGGTGCTTCTTATCTGGACGGAACGGACATTCGCCGCATCCCCTCAAAAAAACTGTGGAAAACCATTGGCTATGTACCCCAGGCGAAGCTGTCCTCCTTTGTGTATACGGTGGAGGAAATGGTAGTTCTCGGCCGCAGCAGTCATTTGGGACATTTCGGACAGCCGGGGAAAAAGGACTGGGAGATCGTGGAGGAATGCCTGGAGATGACAGGCATCGCCCATTTAAGAGGAAAACTGTGCAGCCGTTTAAGCGGCGGCGAGTTTCAGATGGTCATGATTGCCAGGGCGCTGGCGGGGGAACCGTCTCTGCTGGTGCTGGATGAACCGGAATCCAATCTGGATTTTAAAAACCAGCAGGTGGTGCTGGAGACGATTCGCGGTCTCTGCGAACAGCGGGGGATCGCCGCGATCATTAATACCCATTTTCCGGAGCATGCGCTGGAAATTTCCCATAAATCGCTGCTCCTGTTTTCCGACGGCACCGCATTGGCAGGAGAGACTGCCCAGGTGATCACGGAAGAGAATATGACCCGGGCTTTTGACATTAACGTCCGGATTCGGGACGTCCAGGTGGCCGGAAGAGGGCATACCTGCGTGTTCCCGGTGCTGAATGCGTGAAAGCGGGAAGCCGGTAAAAATTGATAATGGCAATACACTCCAAACATATATGGAAAGGCTCTCCCATACCGGGGAGCTTTTCTGTTTTATGGGACACTGCGTCACAGGAGAACAGGGGAGGAGTTGTATTTTCAGCGGCGGTATGTTACAATCATTGGCAGTGGCAGCATTGAGTGAAAAACAGCAGCGGACCGCAGTATAGAATAGTAAGCGGCTCCAAAAGAGCCGTTACGTGCTTAAAGCGATGGAGGGTAGCTGCGGAATTTATGTGGGAGGCAGACATGATAGAGGTTGACCGGATCAGCAAGGCATATGGCCGCAGGCAGGTGCTGTCTCAGATTTCTTTTCATATTGAGGCGGGGCAGGGCGTGGGTATCGCTGGCGCCAATGGGTGCGGGAAATCCACGCTGCTGGCGATTCTGGCAGGGGCTATGAAGCCGGACGGAGGAAAAATTCTGTATCAGGGAAAACCTGTGGACAACGGGCGATACAGGAGAGAAACAGGGTATGTCCCCCAGGGAAATCCACTGCTGGAAGAACTTACCGTACAGGATAATCTGAAATTATGGTATAAAGGTAGCGAAAAGGAATGGAAACGGGAGCGGGATTCTGGTATAATAGCAGTACTGGAGCTGGGGCCGCTGTTAAAAACGGCCGCAGGAAAGCTGTCAGGCGGCATGAAGCGGCGTCTGAGCCTGGCCTGCGCCCTGGTTAACCATCCCCGGTTTCTGATTCTGGACGAGCCGGGGGCGGCGCTGGACGTGGTGTGCAAGGAGGAGATCCGACAGTATCTTGCGGATTACTTAAAGCAGGGAGGCACGGCGCTTATGACCAGCCACGAGGAGCGGGAGCTGTCCCTGTGCGACCGGCTGCTTTTGATGAGCGGCGGCAGGCTGAAACAGATTCCGGCCGATACGCCGGCCAGAGAGCTGGCGGTTATAATTGTGGCCGGGAGGACTGTAGCGGAACTAAAATAGGGGGAATTGCAATATGGATGAAACAAACGGAATGAACAGTATGGAAAACAGTACGGTAACACCTTACGAGGGAGTATCCCCGGATTTATTTGAACCGCCGAAAAACAATAAGAAAAAATGGCTTCTGGCCGGCGGCGCGGCGGTGATTCTGATTGCGGTGATCGGGGTCATAGCAGTGGCAGGTTCTTTCTTTTTTCAGAACAGCCAGAAAAGGTTTGTGACGGCGCTTGTAAAAGCCATGACCAGCGCGCCCGAAGAGTCGGAGGACCTGTTCGGCTTTGAGCAGATGGCCGAGGCGGTGAAAGAGACGCCCTATCATTACGGCGGTTCTCTGGTGCTGGAGGACAGCAATCTCACCGATCTGGCGGCATTCAGCGGACTGGGATTTTCGGCGGAGATCGGCGTGGACTATAATACGGAACGGCGCGGTATGGCCGAGTTTATGGTATCTTACGGCGGCATGGATGTGGCAGGGCTTTCTTATTATCTGGACCCCAAAGGGCTTGCGCTGTTTCTGCCGGGGCTGTCGGAACGCCTTCTGGAATTGGATTATCAGGAGGGCTTTGAACAGCGGCTGTATTCGTCTTACATGATGGAAAGTATGGGAATGGATCAGTATGAGATGGAAGAATTTGCCGCTATGCTGATTGCCGTGAGGGAAATGATGGAAGGGGCAGAGACGGCGGAGCAGACCGGCTCCCAAGAAATCGCGAAACGTTTTCAGAATACGGTGGATCTGGCAAAGCGGCTGGAAGATGAAATGGAGGTTGAGCGCTCCGACAGCAAAAGCTTTACCATAAACGGAAAGGAAACCACCTGTACCGGATACACGGCCGTTATTTCCCATGACACGCTGATGGCCATGTTTGAGGATGTGAAGGATTTTATTGTGGCGGATGAAGAAGCCGGGCAGATGGTATATGAGTTTATGAGCCAGATGGATGTGCTGACGGGGGGCGGCCTGATCAGCGGGGACAGGGAAGATCTGGAAGCGGATCTGGATCGTCTGCTGGACCGTCTGGACGAGTCTTTTGATGACATTAAAATGAAGGGCTATATCGACCATTCCGGAAATATGGCTTCTCTGACCATAGAGACTGGTTTTGAAGCTGACGGGGATCAGGTGGATTTCAGTGAGGAAATCCTCTTTAAAGGCGGTTCTTATCTGGCGGAGAACATGGAAGTTACCGTGGAAATGGACGACGGCTACAGCGATGTGGAATGTAAAGTGACCAGAGAGGGCAGCACGGAGGATGAAGTAACGGATACATCATACAAGCTGTCTGTGCGGGTAGACGGAGAGAAGCTTCTGACCTCCACCTTTGGCAGTACCCTGAACCGGGATACGAAGGAAGCCTCCATGGATGCCATGATCAGGGCTGACAGTATGTATGTTTCTCTGGACATGAAAGCGGACGGCGTATTTGATCAGATCGACAAGGGAAAAGGCTTCCATTTTGATATGGATAATCTGCGGCTGCGGGCGGTGGGCGCCACGCTGAATTTCTCCGGCGAGGTGTACTGCGGACCGATGGATGCCCTTGAGAAGCCGGAAGGGGAAACCTTTGATATGCTTACGGACAGCGAGATGGACTGGGAGATTCTGGCCATGGAGATTGTCGATAAGCTGTACGAACTGGAAGACAAGCTGGAGCTTGGCTGGTAAGATGAGACAAATCTGCGAATATCAATTTCTTCAGATTAAACGGGCGTTAAAGCTGCTGCCTGCTGTTGTGGCCGCATCTCTTTTGTTCGGGGTTCTGGCGGCAGGGGCGGCCTTTGGCGGCGCCAGACTGCTGTATCAGGATCAGGCGGCAGGGAGAATTACGGTGGCGGTCGTGACGGAGGCGGACGACGCTGCGGGGCAGATGGCGCTGTCCATGCTTGGCAGTATGGACAGTGTGGAAAGCATCTGTGATTTTGTGGAGACAACTGAGCCGGAAGCAAGAGAAGGATTGAAGGGGGGCCGCTATTACGCGGCCCTGTTGATTCCGCCCCAGATGGTGGAAGGGATTATGGACGGCACAAATACGCCGGTCAGGGTACTCCTTTCCGGACAGGGGGGACTGGAAACGCTGCTTTTGCGGCAGCTGACAGAGTCCGGCGCCCAGATGCTCGACGCGGCCCAGGCCGGAATCTACGCGGCTGACTTTTACTGTGGGGAGCAGGGGATGGAACAGCTGATTCCCCAGGTAGAGCTGTTTTTAAATAAGGTTTATCTGGATTACGCGATGAACAGGGAAAGCTGGTTTAGAAAGATCACGGTTTCGGCGTTGGGAGAAATGGACCTTTTGGGATATTATGGGACGACAGCGATCGCGCTGCTGCTGTTTCTGATGGGCATACCCTGCGCCGCTTTCTGCTGTCGGGAGCCGCTGGCCCTTGATGAAAAGCTGCGGGCAGAGGGCATAGGACCCTGTGTACAACTCTTGGTGAAGATTCTGGCGGCAGCGGCGCTGCTTCTGGCTTCCGTGCTGCTTTTGGCCATTCCGGTGTCGGCAGGACTCTCGCGATGGGGGATGCGAAGGCTGGCGCTGAACGGATATTCGGCGCTCTGCGTAGCGGCGGCTATCCTGGTCTGCGCTTCGGTAATTGTCTTTTGTTTTGAGGCTGCCGGCAGACTGCTGGCGGGGACATTGCTGCTGTTTGTCCTGACAGGAGCGTTGATTTTCCTTTCCGGGGGACTTCTGCCCGCAGCGTTTTTGCCCGGGATATTAAGACAGTTCTCATGCTGGAATCCGGCGTCGGCGGTCAGAGGGCTGCTGGGGCCTCTGTTCGGATATGGCGTTGGCTGGCAGGCGGGCGCGGCTGCCATCGGCAGTTTTTTTGTGTTTTTCAGCCTGGGACTTTGGAGCAGGAGACGGATGCGGCAATGAAATTAGGATTCTGGTTTTGGCTATGTGTGAAAAGGCAGATCAAAAAGCTGACGTTCTGGATGCAGCTGATGATTCTGCCTCTGGCTGCGTTTGTATACAACGGGGCGGCAGGGCGGGAGGAAGGACTTCTTAAAGTGGCGCTGGCGGTGGAGACAGACGAGACAGGACTTTCTGAGCAGGCGGCCCGGCTGCTGATCTCGCGGGAGGGCCCTCTGAAATTTTACCGCTGCGACAGCAGAGAACAGCTGCTGCGTGACGTGGAATCCAGACGGGCAGAGTGCGGGTTTGTATTCCGGGAAGGTTTTGGGGAAGGAATTGAGGACGGGGATCTGAAAAAAACCGTTGAGCTGGTCCAGTCCCCATCCACGGTGGCCGGAGAGCTGGCGGCCGAGTCGGTCAGCGGGGCGGTCATGTCTCTGGTGGGGCCGGATGGCCTGAAGAAACTGGCTTCTCAGGATTTTTTCCGGCAGTCAGGCGCAGACGCCGAAGGGGCCCGTGTGAGAATGATGGAGCTTTACGACCGGTTTTTAACGGACGGCAGTACCTTTTCCTTTCTTTATGAGACGGCTGACGGAACAGAGACAGACCCTCGCCGGTGGGAGCGTCAGGTCTTTCCGGCAAGGGGATTGGGCGCGGTATATATCTGGGCGGCAGCTCTGTTCGCGGCGGCGGCTGTTTATGGGGATGAAAAAAAAGGGGTTTACGGCAGTATGCCGGGAAGCTGGAAATATGCGGCAGTTTATCTGTCGACGCTGACGCCGGCGCTGCCGGCGGCCGGCTCCTGTCTGCTGGCGACTGCGCTGTCGGGCGCCTGGACGTCAGCGGGCCGGGAGTTGTCCGCCGTTATACTTTATTCCATGGCGGCGGCGCTGACGGCGGTTTTGCTGTGGCTGATTGCGCGCCGGGAGAAGCTGTTATGTGCCGTGATTCCGGCGCTGCTGTTCGGCAGCCTGGTGCTCTGTCCGACTGTGATCGACTTAGGGCAGTGGATTCCGGCCGTTGCCTTTTTACAGAGGCTGTTTCCGCCTTATTATTACCTGGCTTTGTTTTAATATACTTTTCAAGCGGCAGGATTAATGGTATAATGTCAAAAGACATTATGCCGGTCTATGGCAGAGCGAAGCGTATGTTCGCCCGAAGACATGGCATAGTACCGACAGAGGTATCCAATTATGAAAAAAGGCAAACAATCCATAAATCGGCTGCAAAGCTATCTGATCACCCCTTTTTTATGTTCCGCGGTGATTATTGTGGCGAATGTGGCGATGCTGGCGTTGGACCGGAGGGCGGCAGCGCTGATGCTT